>Ga0065711_1005392_pt1 | contig 20364 bp, 14 predicted proteins | sample Hoacrofraction12_FD_59098 | JGI IMG/M metagenome (GOLD analysis project Ga0065711, IMG submission 59098) | Hoatzin crop microbial communities from Cojedes, Venezuela - Epithelial fraction 12 v2 (version 2) | ecosystem: Host-associated > Birds > Digestive system > Esophagus > Crop | place... | reverse complement strand
CTTTACAATGAGGGTGGTGAAACACTGGAACGGGTTGCCCAGAGAGGTAGTGGAGGCCCCATCCCTGGAAATATTCAAGACCAGGTTGGACAGGGCTCTGAGCAACCTGATCTAGTTAGTGGTGTCCCTGCTCGCTGCGGGAGGGTTGGACTAGATGAACTCTAGGGGTCCCTTCCAACCCAAAACTTTCTATGATTCTATGATTCTAATATTGACCTTGTTTTCTTTACCTTAGAGAAGTTTTGTTGCTGGAGTTTGTGGTATGGAGTGGTACCTCACCTTATCCACACTCTTGACATGGTTTATGTGAATCACAGTGGAAACCACCGGCACAATCTGGAAAAAAACCTTTACGGTGATTTTCAAGTTGCTTTCTATTGCTGTAGCAGTACAAAATGGTTTGGCTGAAGGCTGAAATCTATTCCTTTGTATGCTGCTAATTTGGGATCTATAATTCTTATCCCTAATCCTGGCAGGGAAGGTTCCAAGTCCCTCCTTCCAAAATTCATTGGTTTTTTTGTTTCGGTTTTAGTGGCAACCAACAACTAACTCTCTATGCATGACAATTTTTCAACATCAGTAAAGCAGATCTAATTTTACTTCAGCAGTTGAGGGTCTGACAGATCTGGTGAACTTTTATTACAACATCATTTACAAGTATGATTAAATTATTCATCACAGCTGAACTGATACCCAAATTAGATATATTTTTCTCATGAGGCACTACAAAATATACTACTTTACCCTTTGCTGCTCATTCTCTGTCCCACATTTTTGAAAGAAGATTTCACATTTTAGTGTTCACTTCAGCTAAGGTGACCCTGGTCTGGATAATTTATTCCAAGACAGTTTAAAACACTGATTTCTCTCTAAAATGCAGAAGCTTTAGCTCCATGCTGGGGAATTAGGGTGTGATCCTACAATCCCTTTGCTCTTGACTTCCTGCTGAGTTTGTTTAGCTGTGTGAAGGAAATGTGTGACGTTGCTAATACAAGAATGCAGACAGAGCACGAGCAGGCAAAGGAGATGGGCTGCAGCTTTGCAAGCAGCAGACTCAGAATAGCTTTTAGGAGTTGTTATCACTCTTGAACTTATTACACCACTGTTTGAAATATAGGCACAGTGTCGCTCTGATTGTAGAACTGTCTTAGCATTTCTATAGTCTCTAATTTAAAAAAAAATTACATTCTTTATTTCAACCAGTTTAAAGCACAAGCAATAGTAATCTCTGTTCCTTGATTTTACCCGTAGTCTTGTATTCTTTCCACACTGCTTTCGTGAGTTGCGGCTCAGACGTCAGCTGTACCTGCGTCAGTGAGCAGAGCAGGAGGTGCTATTATAATTTAGGGCAGCTTTTCTACATGCTGCTAGAATGTGCTGAAATACCTTTGAGGGTTTACTTGATTCTAGTAGCTTAGATCCAAAACTGAACCTACCGTGATTTTGTTAAACTGTTTTCTATAGTACTGCTGAGAGATAAGAGCGCTCACATTAGCTTTAACTGCCTTCAGTCTGTGTTTTCTTGTAGATCTTCCCTCTGTTCCTAACTTCACCAGCCTTTCTGAGAGGTGATTATTTTTGTTCATGTATACTTTCAAAATAGATTTGTGTCACACACAGGCACCTTCTGCACACTGTATTTCTAAATGCCTCTATGAAAACCTTGCAGTCACAACTTGCTGCAACTCCAGCGATATCAAACCTAACCATTTTCTTTTCTACTGCGTTATTTCCCCCTATATTCTTACATGAACAAACTACTCTGTGTTCAATTTCCATGTATTAATTTAAGAAATAAAAATTATGAAACAGGAGATAGTACAGGCCCTTCATTTAGTGCTGATTATTGGTTGTGGATGTAAAGACACTTCAAATTTTTCAAGCATCTCAGTGAGATTGCTGAGTGCTGTAAAGTAACTCATTTGGGCTTTTCATTGCTGTCAGAAAAAAAGACCTTCTAGTTCTCCAATGCTCATTTAATAACAAAAGGGAAGCTAAAAATTGTTTGCAGTATCTTCTGAATATTATTTGAAGTATCATATTAGAAGATTCCATCAGAATCCTTATGCATGTATGTTATGGCTCAGGCAAACACCTAATGCAAAGGAGTCCCTCACTCGCAGAGCCTGTAATTGGGACAGACTGGGGTGCCAGGCTGCAAAGAGTAACTAGTGCATGGTTTTACACAGAGTACGGAGAAGACTGAGACAGCCATCCAAGCTCCTCAAACATAAGATCCTCTCCTTTCATGTTTCTTTTGTTTGCATTGGAAATAACGTGATAGTGTCCTTTGTTCTGTTGCTGGACATCAGATTTTCACAGTGTTTTCAGAGTTTTCCTTCAAACCTTCTGTCTTCCTGCTAATTAGTAAGAGGGTATAATTTTATTCTGACTTCTAATGGCATTTTTTATGTTGAAATATATAATATGCAGACATTTTGGCTTTCATGAGCTCAACTGTTGTTTATTTCTGTAATCTTCCTCAAAGACAACTGTTATTTTGTTATTATTCTGTTTTTTCTTATCCTCGGCCCTATTTCTTCACAAACCAATTTTTACAGGTCATAGTTTAGACAAGCCGTGAAATCATGGAAAATCAAGGATATTGCTTAAAGTAAAATCCTTTATGTTTTGATTGTTGTCACGAATGTGTAGATGAAAGATGGAAGCTCCATTGCCAGAAAATATTTCTTTAGGGTGCCATCTAACAGTTTGCAGTGACCTAGCAGAGATTACTGGGAAATGATTACTTTCAAACATGTCACTCAATGTGAGTAAAATTACTATAGACGATTCTGTGCTAACAGTTCCAGGCTTACGAAAAATGGCAAACTCCTAAAGAACCTAAGAAACTAAGAGTGTTATTAAAATCTACAAGATGCCATAGAATGTCTGCCTTCCAACATCCATGCTAATGTTATGGTTAAGAATAAGTCTGCAGTGTTTCTATTCACTATCTATGTTTTAAGGATTTAAAATGACCAATTACCATATAAAAAAAATGTACAAGAGACTTTTTGTTTGTTCGTTTTACATTAGCTTTAAAGTCTTAACCAAGGCTTTTGCAATAACTTTTCTTCCCTCTTCCATCTTCTGGTTAAAGAAGCACCTTCATGAGATTTGGACTGTTTTAGTATAAAATGTTGCTGCTGTTCATTAGAATAGAGTATTTGATATTGACCTAGTTTATTTAAAAATCACTCATCTGAAGAGAATTCTGCCACTGTATAACAAACATAAAACAGATGAGAAAACTAGACTCTACAGCTCTCTGAGATGCATTCTGTAAAGAGAAGAAATGATTTAACAAAGACATCTGAAATCTCTGCAGAGAATCCAAAGCAACAGCTAGTTTGGAGAGCAACGTCAGTTCCATGTACAGGCCAGCAAGATCAGTTTTGTCGTCTTTAGTGGAAAACCTCTGGCTGAGCAACTTACAGATCTCTGCTCCGGATACTTTCTGAGGTTGTCCTATTCTTGGCATGAATCGTTTGAAATAAGAGGGGGTTGAAAAAGTAAAACTGAACAGTGGATTTATCCTTTTGTTCCCTAGGCAATAGTGCAAAAAATCCAACCTGGTCGTCTTCTCAGGTAGTCTTCATTTATGTAATGCCCTTTCTAAAGTAAAATGTATATTGCCTTGATCTCTTTAGTACGAGGAGATTGACCTAACTCCTTCAAGACCTAGGCCAGTTCTTCAGCTCAACAAGAGTTTTTCTTTGCCTGATCCATAGCCAAAATGTAAGATGAGGTTCTTCTTTTTTAAAAAAATCAGCAGGCTTTAATTTATCTCTCAATCTACCATTTCTAGAACCTGGGCTACTGGGTGCCCAGATACGAGAATATGCCATTGATTAACTCTGCACTTGACTGGTGTTAAAGGATTCAGTGGTATCAGGCTTTTTCATGCCTGTATTTTTTAATTTAGTTGTACCAATTAATTTTTATCACACTTGCCTCCTGTAGAAGACTCTTCTTTTCACCCTACAGGAAAAACTACTTTCTGAATAACAAGGACCTGTTTCTGCTCTCCCTGAAATCAATTGGTGTAATGTGCTGACCTTCCAAACTCTTAAGAAGCAGCGTAATAAATCTGAAATCAAGACTCCCTATAGGAAGAAGCCCTTTCTGATTTATATTTCAGCTTGTGCTAGTACATCTGGAATGCCTAGGTGACAATATATTTCACTTGCCCAATTCTGTTCAGACACATAGCAGCAGATGAAATTGGCTTGGTATCACGTAACAGAAAGTGATGGTATGAAAAGAAAAGACCAGTTCTTGGATAAATTGGGACTGGAGTAGAGGAGATATGTAGGAATTTGTGACTCACCTAGTAGGAACACACACTCATGCCTTATATCCAAAACAACATCTCAGTAGCGTAGTGTTCCCTAAGTACTGAAGGAACAATTTCTAGTCTCAGGCTAGATCAATTTTTTTTGGTAGTGTCTCTTTATGGTTCAGTTGAAAGCACACAAGGACCAGAGATATGGAGCTCCCTAATTTGGAAGTTGTCCTTGCTTCACAGAAAGGAGACAGAAGTTTGAGAAGGGTTGTGCTGGCTCTGTGCCTCTGGGGACAGCCACCAGTGGTGGAGAACACAAGCTGGCCTGTAACCATCACTTGCGTTAGAAGTGTATTTTTGTTAATTGCTTGCAATATTGCATAGCACCAACAAATGTGATACAAAGTGGAGGCCTGGACCATTCCTTTTTTTCAGTGTCCTAGTAAAGCTGTTCAATATGGTGTTGTTCAGTGCTAACCAGGAGTAGCAAGTATCGAGTATGATCCTGCCTTGGAGCCGAGATCTTCAGGGCTGAGCCGAAATCCTCATTTCCTCTACCTGCTCATGTCACTGACCCTGTCCCACTGGAAATTATCCAGTCTACACAGTCTTATTTTGAGCTTTGATCCACGGGCTGCCTTAACACTAATAATAGTTACAGGCAGGGAAAGTTATTAATTTCAGGGTAACATGCCCCATGAGTAGCAGCTGCATCCACTTATAACAATGCAGATATTCAATGCTGTGCATTGTGGCAAAATTCACTAAAATAATAGCATTCAATTACTTTTACAATAATCATGACTTTTTTTAAAAAAGGAGAAATGTTTTGCATGAGTGATTTGAATCTTGCTTTGAAGTTTCTTTTCCCAGATTTCTTGTGTCTGAGAAGGCCATGACGAAGAAGCTTCTTGGGCCTGCCCAAAGATTTTCAAACAGGGCTGTCAGCAGGCCCCTCTCATCTGTCTCACGTGTCTTCCATCATGGCACTGGAGGGATTTTCTCAGCTATCTTTACATTGTTTTATAAGCCCTGCTTCCTTTGACACTATCTAAGTTTGTGTCAATGCATCTTTTTATTGCCTCGTGTAATCTGCTTCCCTTGGGATCTCACATAATTTGTGAGTTCGACCCTTTTTTTTCTTTAAGAGACTCACCAGCATTTTATTGGTTTCTCTGGATATCTTGCAGAGAAACTCAGGCATCTCAATGTGCTGCTGCTTGTCCCTTCTGGGTGAAGGACTGCGAAACATCCCACTGAGCTTCTGCAGCTCTTGGGGAAGTCAATGGATATTACAGCTGCACACCCATCATTTGGGATCTAGCTCACTGGAACACATGCAAGTGGCCAAATGTGTATTATTGCTGCCTCAACCCCCAACAAGCTACATCAAGAGTCTGCTGCTGCCTGGTTAAGCCATCTGTGCAGCCTTTTGGGGGGCTATCTGTGTTGGAAAGGGCCACACAGGTTTGAGTGAGAGTGTGTACAGGCAGGTAGACACGGATGGATAAATAGTAGATGCACACAGAGAGAGGCAAATACTCAAAGCTCCTTGCAAAGAACCATGGCAAAAAATTTAATTTCAAGCTCTTCCTGCACGTTTCAAGACTAATAATTATAATGAGGTCATAAGCAAAATTGTGTAGGTTAAGGTCATTCCTGATTATTCATTTCTAGGCTTAGCCATGCTTGTCATACTGATTTAAACAGTTTTACCTGTAGGCCCTTGGAGAGCCAGCCCCTAGGTCTGCCTCTACTAGCATGAACAGACACTGGGTACCGGCGCAAATTTGGCTTCTGAATATGCTTGCAGATCCTTCGTTATGTCAGAAGTGAATAACAATGCTACTTCCACACTGAGCTGAGGAAACAGCCTGAGGGCTCAAGAGCCATGACCACAAGCTAAGACTAATGTAAATCTTATCATAAAAAATGTAATATAAGTCTAGTCTAGGCTTATTTATGACTGCATTCCTTCAAATTTATAAATGATGATCAGTGGAAGTTTCTCTCTGTATTGTGTTACCCAGTGCAGACTTCTAAAACATCACTTTTATCAATGTATAAATTAAACATAATCTTTTTCTTTCAACTTGTGCTGTCTTAGTCCTGAGAAGAACTTTTTGAAATCTTTTGATTACTTTGAAAATCAAATATGATTTTCAGGCAAAGAAAGTCGCAATCATAGTGAGTCAAGATTCTCACGTAAGAGAAGCAGAAACCAACTAATTTGTTGCTTGTATTGCCAGATTTAAGCTTGTAGCCAGTCATGTCTATTCCCTGCCTCCCTTTCTTCTCACAGTCAGTGTGGCCATGAATCTCTAGGTAGATTGATCAATCCAAGCTACTACACTTTAAGAAGCGTCTGCACTGTAGTTTCCCCTCCCACTGTCTTTATCATTTCATCTGCTCTCACTGCTCTCATCTTGACTTCTGTCCAAAAAGAAAGGGATATATTTTTCCCTGTTACTTTTCCTGGCTTATTTCCTTCAGGACCTTTACCAGCCTGATTATCCACTCCGTGTTCTCATGTGCTCTTCAAAGCACGGTGACCATTAGATCGTTGCTGGATGCGGCTTTCTGGAGGAGGGCTGCTCAGTACAGCAGCAGTGGTGCTACCTACTCTCATTTATATTCTTCCAGCAGTTCACTGTATCTGAGAATCTTGTTTGCTTTCCTCCACTGAGCCTCTACAATGAGCAGACAGCTTTAGGGATTTTTCTGTAATCGCTTATAAATCTCTTCCCTGGTCAGTATTGTACAGCACCTTTCCACTGAACAGACACTTTCAGTTTCTATTACTACTGTATTGTTGGATTTGAACTCAGTATTTTACAGCGATGATCTGCTACAGATCTTTTGGCATTACACTTACTGAAAGGGAAGAATTCATTGTCTCCCATTTTTTCCCAATGCAGCTGCTCTCCCAGTCTACTAATAATGAATAAGATGGGGGAAACTTGCCAAAAAAATTGATCTATCACTAAAAATTATGTTGTTTTTGAGGGAGACTTGCTGTACTTCTTACAGCAAAAGTTCATTTGATCTTTAAAATCTGCTAAGTCTTGTTATCAATTTTATTCAAGGGTCTTCCTCAGGTATTTCTGTGTCTGGCTTCCCTGGCTCCTCACTAGAAAATTGTCAGGAATTTCTTCCAGAGGCTGGTATCCCTCCTGGGGAATCTCTCTCTCTTAAACTGAAGTACTGTTCCTCTGGTGCCTCCTGTGTATGATGACAACCACAAAAAATGGGTCCCAAAAGGTTTACCTTGTGCATAGGAGCTAAAATTCAAATCTATAATTCATTTACACCTTTTTAAAATTCATTTAGTGTAAGCAAATGAACATATTCTGATTGCACTACATTTTTTGTATTCTGACCTGGCAGGAGTGTCATCTGCTATGTCCTTAAATCAATGCAACCCGATGTCTTTATTTCATACAAAGAAATTAAAGAAAAATAAAGCACCTATGTATGAAGAAGCAAACTGCCTGGGTCAAGAACACCTGTAGTAGCAAACCAGCAGTGACAGACAGCTTTGTTGTGATTTTTCAGAAAGTTCAGTGCATCAATCGCTCTCTTAAGCTGACAGAGCGGATTATGAATTCTTTGCTGATATCTTCCCACATGAAGGAAGGCCTTTAAATCCAAAAAGGGGAATTGCCAAAGTGATAGTAAGGGTAACGAACCACAGGGAGCAGAACAGAACACAACTTGGAGAAGAAAATTCTGTTTACTCTTCACAAGCAGCTATGGCACAAACTCTTTGTTGGGGACAGAAGAAATCACCAGATGAGCAGTCTGGGATTCCCTCATCACAACAAGCACCTGACAAAAAAGAACGTCCCCACATCCCAACCAACACCACCCATGCAAAACTGCTCGGTCATGGAAGAAGCGAGCTTGTTGCTCCCCACTGAAATCAATGCTTCAGCCTAAGGGACTTCCAAGCACAGGTATTTTAAGTCAAAAAGTAGGTAGCACATTTTTAGCTTTCTGAACATTCTTGTCAGAAATCTGTCTGCAAAACTTTTCTGTGCCATTTCAAAAGATATTTTTTGTTTCATAGGTCCAAGAATTGACATTTTTCAGTGGTGAGTCTTATTGTACACATTTTGGTCAGTTCTGTGTACAACTCATTTACAGCTCACTCCAGTGAAAGATGAGCACTTTAGCAGAGTGACCCATCCAGCTAAGTACAGAACAGCATAGAAAAAATACTCTTTTCACTCAGTTGTAGTGAAAGATGATCCTTCATTTGCTTCCCACTTCTACACAATAAGAGCAAGTCCAGCTTATTTTCGTGTTTGTATCTTCTGGGAGTGGAGAGCGTTCCATTTATTCCCCCAGTATAAGAATGTTTATGACTCTACGGTGAGCTGTATAGAGTTCAAGATCCTTTTAAAGCATCATTTTCTGGGTGATTTAGGTGTTTGAGCTTTTCAAATCTTCCTTCCAACACTATTGACAAGAAAATGAGTCTGTAGTATAGCTCATAATGCTGGTTTCCCATCTTCAGGGATTCTTCCTGGGTTTTGATTGTTTCTGGGTTTGGGGGAATTTTTCTTTAGTAAGGCTGGCCTATTGTGTAAAATGAGTTATGAGTAGTAATATTTTTGACTGGCTCTTGGGTTATTTCTTTGATGTTAATCTACCTAAATATTAGGAGTTAAATTAAAAGTTGTAAAAGGACAGAAATTTAAAGGAAATAAAACAATTGTAAAGATAAAACAGCTGCAGGTGTCTACTTCTAAAGTAACTATGGACCAACAGAACTACTGCAGGATGACACTTTGCAAGTGCCTGAAAGTAGTAAGCAAGGTTTGTGCTGAAGCTGAGACCATAGAGCCCAGTGCTGCTGCCCACCCAGCTCCGCACCAGCCAGGGGTCCAAGGATGTGCTTTGGGCAATCTGAAGTTTGATGCCTCCTCCTGGCACGGTACAGAGCTAAGCAACCCCTCTCCGGGTTCTGTGCCACTGTTTGCGGCAGCTGGTGTCACGGCTGCTCCCTCACGCAACCCTTGCACTCCCCAGTCATATCAGCGCTGCATCTGCTCCTGGGTGGTTTAATGCTAATCAGGGCTGTTGTCTATAAAAAGGAAGGTGCAGAAGCAAGGACATTTTTAAATGTGTTATAGTATTTGCTTGATGGACTCCTCTTGATTATAAGTAATCTCATTAAGTGTAGTAATAATGAGGTTGCAAGTAAGGAACCTGTAACCCAGAGAAGCTAAGATTTGCAAATTGAGAAGTGCTCACGGAAAAAAAAAAAAGAAAATCAGGCATATGCTTGCCATATCACATCTTGCTGCTGCTGAAAATTCAACATTATGGGTTTTCATTTGTTTTTTCTTCTTTTTCTTTATCGGCATAGGATGAAACAGGAAATTCTGCAAGAGAATGCCAAGCAAAGGGCACGAGAAACTACAGCGTTCCTCATGTCACACACCAGAAAAAAAGCCCTTTAGATTCTCTCCGTGAATCTTTCCTCTTATGCCATTTTCTCTTTGTTTTGCATGATGATACACTTAAAAATTCTCTTTATTTCTGTAGGTAAGTAAAAGATTCAATTCAATTAAAAAGTATAAGGCATCATTTGGCACTACTATGGGAAGACAGAATCACAACATTTCCAGAAAAAATTGATCTGAAGTTGCAACAGCAGCAGAAAACACTGCTGTTTTTTTGCATTAGTGTTTCCTTCCAAGATTTTCTGAGGTGACAGCCAGACACAGCAGAGAACTCCAAAACTGTTAAGTAGTGACAAAACTAATATTTACTGTTTTAAAGCAACATCACTGTTAGTTTGATTGGGCTGTCTGTTTTTAAGACTGGGGTCATTTAGCTTTTGATTGGCTTGTGAATCACACCCTGATTACTGCTCTGGGTATTCTTAGGGAAGCCATAAAAATGTTTTGGATGGTTACAAGTTCCAGGTAGTCCCAGACAGCCTTGCAGCACTGTGTCGTGTGCTGGTCGTTGGCATCGCTCCCCCAAATGTCAAGATATGGAAAGCTTCTGCACAGAGAATGGGAACTCCTCAGAGCACAAAGAAAGAGATATACAGGTACTTTCATAGGCTTTATTTATATGCATTATAAATCTCCTCTCCAGTTGGCAGAGACAGCAAACTGTGTGTTTGCAGTTTTCTGAGTGGAAGTAATTTTGGCCACAAAGAATTGCACTCAGACCTCTGCTTGAATGTGCTGCCAAAACTAAGCTTTAATAGTGTGCCTGAAACACACTACAGAAAGACTTCTTGCCAAAAGATATATTGCAAAATTTAGAATTTTTTTTTTCAAGTATAAGAGGATGTCTCATGTTAACTCCTCCTCTTTGTTATTAGCTGACATAAGAGAAAGGAAACAGTTTCTCTAAAAATCCTTCTCGTTGCAGAAAAACGTAATTTTAAATACAGTAGGGGGTTTGTTTGCTTGTGTTTTTTATTGTGAATGTTAAGGGAAGTACCATTTCTGGCTCAACTTTGCCTTTGGGTCATCATTGCATGAGTGTGCCTGTGTGTGAATGCATATGTTTTCAGCCCACAAAACTGCTCTGGCCGCTGGGTAATGTAATAAAGCCATAGGAGAAATCTCCCACCAGTTTGTGAACTTGTAGTGGGAACAACTCTTTTCTGTAACAACTCCTCAGCACCAGGACAGCCAAGCAGCACCATAGATGGTAACAGATCAGTTGACACTTCTCACTGCAGTGTATTTTCCAACAAACAGTTTAAAATGAGGCTCTAACTTCCCAAGTTCTTGTTTGTAGTGGGACCTCAGCTTCATGAGTAACGTTATCCAAAGTTTCTTGTGAACAGCGACTTAAAGGAAGTGGCTACACATCTGCACTGGGATGTTTTATGCTTATCACCTTTGTATGTGTAAGCAAAGGGCATGTGCACCTCAGGACACTAAAAAAGCCATGAAAGAGAAGACAAGACTGAATATCTTTTCCAATTTTAAAATATTTATGTACCCAGCATTTTCAGATATCAACTGCATGGCCAGAGTAGTGCAAAGTAACCATGACAGCACAGAAGCTGAGTTGAAATGAGTATAAAAAAACAGTAGGACTTACATGCAAATACAGTTAGCTGTGCTGAACATGCACAGTGGGAATTAAAGGTGAAAACAGGGCACTGAATTGCCAATCAACTCATATGTGTTACTGTATGGCTCAAGTTTCTAAAGAGCTTCTCCTATTTTCTGCTAAGTTCATTTCGGATAGTTTTTCTGACTTTACGAGGCTCTTTCTGTTAAGCAGATCAGCTCTGAAGCCATTTGCCAGTGAACACTTGCTGAAGATTCCACTTCTAGGAACTTGAGCAGATCTGTCTGGACAGATATGTTTTACCATGGATCACAAAATTAAATGGGTTAACTTACACATACACATTGGGTTAGATTCACTGTATCTGTCAAGAAAAAATCAGAGCATTCTTACTATCATTTATGCCTAGAGCAACCACAGAAACTAAAACAGCAAGAAAAAAATCCGCTTAGACTATTTCTTTTTCTTCTGGAGCTGCTTAACATAGTTTCAGAGCCTGAATCTTTATTACTTTTGAACAAAGCCAGTGTTTTATTTTGATTGCTGACTTGTCAGATTTTAACAGTATAATCTATATACCAAAATGTATGAAACTGTTGAAATAGTATCTTTTATCTGCTTTCATATTCTAGTTCCTATGTGTATTTTTGTATTAATCCAGTAGGGTTCTAACATAAGTTTATATGTAAGGCATTTCAGAGTCACAGCTGTTCATTTTGAAAGGGCCTAAGAGACACCTCAAAATCAAAATATGTCATTTTCCTGTAGACTGTCCTTTTTCTTGGCACTGCAGTTCATCAGATAACCTCTCAGGCTCGAGCATATCCATGATACAATGCAAAGTGTCAGCCACACTAAGCCTCCTTCCCTACTGCTTTTCAACGGGTCCAGAGACAATCAAAAAAGCTGAAATTACTGCAGTCTGACAGTTCTAAAAGGTCACCAAGTTATATTAATTCATGTTATTTCCAGTGCATCGTAATATATGGGAAAGAAATTAGCAGATCTCTCAAACTCCATGAGAATGAACCACTCCAGACCCCGAGATCTGTGAAGGAAGTGACTACGGGGAGGTCAGCTTTGTCACTGCTGCTCAGACGAACGGGAGGCTGCTTGTTAGCTGGCCAGAGAATATGTTATTTATTGTGACAAACCTTCAGGGTCTTCTAGCCCTGTGAAATTAGCTTACATCTGATCCATTAAAACCCAAGCTTTTTTGAGAAAAGTTTCTTTAACTGAGAGCTTATCTCTTTTCATAGCTTGGTGAGGAGGGGAAGCACATCAAACATCTTCAGGTATCTCTGAGCTGTAAAGGATTTGGTGCCTCTGGCTTCTGCGGATAGTTACCTACTCATGAACACTTTTATGTTGTTGGTTGATCTGATCAGATTCACTGGCATGGATTTGATACCTGCAAACTTCTTAAATGTTTGTGTAATAATGGGATTTTAACAGGCTTTAAAAGCCAGAAGCATTTATAAAAAGCTAACTCAGATTCTAAGCAAGGTTCAAAATTTTTTTTTTGCTGATCATTAGCATATTTATGCCAATAATCAGTTCGGTTTTAAATGCATGCTAAGGGAAAGCAATTCCAGAAAAAGAAATTGCCTACTATTGATGAAAAGGCTTCACAAATTCTAGACTTTGATGTATTTGTCATCTTTTTCATAAATTTAAGGAATGAGATACCACCACACAAATATTGAGATAACCACGGAAAAGGAGGGTTAATCACCTCTCCATGCAGGGCTGTTCTTGGCTGGCCACTTCGTATGGCAGGCTGTTAGGCTGGTGTTTGCACAATAACAAGGTGGTGTACAGACATGGTTCTGGATGTAAACTGCTTCACTTACCATGCTGAATCTGTGCGGTCAATGTGACATGCAATGTCCAATTTCTGCAGTCTCTCCAGACCGGAAAGCTGGGAAAACAATCTGTCCCTAGATATTTCAGCCTGAGGCATGCCTCATCTCGTAGGTGCAATAATATACGTTAGAAGTGTAGCACTGGACAGCATATAATCCTATGACAGAAGGTGCTTTCTTGTCATAGTTTGGGGATCCACGGTCATTATGAGGCGATTTGTCAGATTGTTCAATGGGAAGATGATTAAGATGCTCTAATTCCCACTGAGAAACTTCTCATTTGTCTCATTAATTTCACATTACAAAGTGCAGATTCATGAAGAATGTGTTGTTCTTGTTATCGGTCTCCAGCAACAGGAGAATCACTCTTCCATCCTCCATCTCTGCCAGCCCCTCTGAGCGGTCATCTCTATTTTAGCCACCTTTTGCAGGACTGATTCCCACTCAAAGTGCAGTGGATGAGGCAGATGGGCCTTCCTGTGGCTTGTAAACCCACCCTCGCTATGGCCCTGCAGGTCTCAGCTCATGACACAGATCTGCCCGCACTGCTTACCTAACCCTGCCCACGTGTAACGTGGGAAGAAGGGAGGGAAGATCCCACCTCACAACCCAGCACCTGCAAAGCTCTGTGCTGGCTCATCACAAGACCCAGTGGTCTGAAGACCACTGAACATGGCGACTGCCACCCTGTGTGGCCAAATTAAAAGAAACCTTTCTGCTAAATAGAACTGAGCTGATCCACCATGCAAAGCACCAGTGTTCAACAGCTGATAAATCGCCTTGCCTTGGTTTCTGGTGAGGGGAGTCGAGGCAGCAGCGGTGCTGGCCGACTCCCCGTGAACCTGCTTGCTTGTGTCAGAAAAAATGCAACACAGCCTGAGCTCAGCCTTAAAAGACACTGCTACAGGAATGTTAAGTGATCATTTACACCCTAGTATTTCTCTATCCCAGAGTTTTATGTGGGTCTGTAGAGAGCAACTGAGATTGCACTTACATTTCATTGGCACTCCTTAGTGATTTCTTCCCTGGAGGGATTCACAGCACAGGGATTAAAGACTTCCTAACTCACCTAATTCAAGTCTTTGCTATTACAGAAATGCACTCATAAACCTCATAGGTTTAACTACAAAGCTTGTGGATTTCCGCCTGGCTTTCTATCTGACATGCTCCCAGTGTTCAGCCAGGGATCACTCTCCGGATAGTGCTGAAGATTCCCAATTGTCCACCAAAGTTTATGCCCAGTCAATGTGTACACATTTGTCTTTTGCTTAATTTGGTCTCATTTTCTTTTGGCTTAATAGCACTTCCCCCTCCTTTATCTTTGCTCCATGAAAAAAACTATAGAAAGCATTTTTATCACCTCTCAGCCTTCATGTTGCTTGGCAGAACATACTGCGTTCTTTTAGCCTCCTCCTGCGAGATGTTCTCCATCCACGTGATCACTGTCACAGCCCAGTTCTGCACCTGCCCACGTATGAATTCACCTTTCCAGTAACCAGACCTGTGCCTGACCATATGAGGTTTCATCAGTGCCTGTTACTAGACTTGATGCTTCCTATATTGCTCCTTTCAGATAGCCGGGATGGAGATTAATGGGCTTTCTCACCTAAAGTACATGAAACACTTCGGGGTTTGCTGCCACCTGGGATGCGGTGATGGACTGCAGAACGTTCACCCCCATCTTCCATTCTGCTATTGCCCCTACACTGCAGACTAAGTCAGTGCTATTTTGGGGGTAATATCTAGATTATCTTTGCTCTTGACACCATTCTTACTGCATAGTAGGCCACTTTTATTCTTGTTCTTCTTTTATTTATATTGTTAAAAAGCCTTTTACTCCTTAACATCCTTTGGCAAAGCCTAACTCAGCTTGACTTCTGAGCAGCTTTCTACTTACTTACAATATGCTTTTTTCAACCCTTTCGGTTGGAACTCTTCCCTTGTATTCCCCCAGGCTGGGCTACAGATTCCAGGTTGATTTTACACCTTTGATTTAAAGCAGTCAATCCCATACTGCATTTACATTCCCAAGATTGTCATTCAAACTTGATTACACTAACTGGCTCCCTCTCTTCTCAGACTGAGCTCTTTTAGATTAAAAAGTCTTACATCTTCACGTGTTTTTCTGTTTAAATGACACTGGTGTTTCAACCAGGCTTATTTCCTATTACTGTCTCTTCAATAGCAATCAAAAGCCACTGAAAAATATCCTTGCCTCCTCTTATTACACATGACAGTGCTGATGAATCTAAATGCCAATGCAATTTCTGGCCAGGCTTTTCGCTGTCAAAATAATTATTTAAATCACTGTGCATATCCAACTTTAATTTAGGAGACTCCTCAGTATTCGTAATCCTGCCAAAACAGGGTCTTCCCCACCATCCTACCCTATGCTGATTTTTTCCTATGGTTTCCCCCACCTATGTAAAATTATATTTTTTGTGATAGTTTTCTCTTTTATCAGAATTTATGCACAATTGATGGTCCATCACAGGTTTTCTCTCTCACTGGAGTGAACATGGAGAATTCTTCTGGTTTCTAGGGAATTGGAGTCAGAGAGAGGAGATAGAAATGTTATCATCTCTTCCACAATTCTTTGCATCCAAATCTAGCAGTTGGCAGATTAGATCTACTGGAGTTTGTTCCTTCCACCACAGCAATGTGGGGTAAAAAAGCAGCTCTCATGTTCTGTGGTCATTCTTGATGTAAGTAGAAGGTCACTTCACCTTTTGAGGCAAAAGAATTAAAATAAAATGTTCCTAAATTCGCAGTTACACTTAAGGGAACAAACTCACATCACATCCTTTCACACTTATCATAATTCTGATTTTAGCCCATGTGCATTTAATCTCTTAAAGTAAATATCCAAAGGTCACAAAGCATTCTGGCTGGTGCTTGTACATGTGTTCATAGATGCCTTCTTTTCAAATTAAGCTGACATCTTGATGGGCAGCAGATGTCTGATATCATAATGGTACATATCGGATCATGCATGTTCCAGACCAAATCATCAGATGTTCTGAGGGATATAGGAAAGAGACAGGGAAGAGCACAGGGAGGGGAAACACCCTCAATAATTTCCTACCTTTGTTAAGGCTCACTAAAACGCACTATTTCAACCAGAGATTCAGCCAGACTTGCAACCCAGAGGAAAAATCCGTTGTTCAAGTTCACTAACTTCTGTTCGTACTTTATTCTGCCCATTTTCTGCAGGCAGTCACAAGGGCTAAAAAGTCTAAGAAGATACATGAATGTAAAACCCAGTAAGAGGTAGACTCCAAACCGGGCTACACGGGGAGCCAAAGACACGATCCTTAAATCAGACATTCACATATTACTGCAGGGTGTTCTGTTGAAAACCCTGGATAAATGGCATACACATGCCCTATGCACTTTGAACTCTTCACTGACTTAAGGAATCATGAAGGGGCTTAAGAGAAGATAAGACTGGGCCCCAAAGCTCTGCTGAAACATGAAACAAAAGTGAATTCTTTACAGTCAAGTAAATTAAAATCCGCCTGGAAAGCTGGCATTTTGTTTATGACCATCTATCTGCCCTGGCTCAGGAAGAAATGCCGCAGAGCAGATGAGCAAAAAAATGAATGGGCCAGTATGTGTGAAGGTTGAGCTGAACTGCCCCCGGAGGGTCCAGCCATCGCTCATGCAATATCATATATGCCTTACCTCTAGTTACTGCCAGCGTACGAAGAAAATCACTCACTAAAAGAGACAGCTAATGAAATGGTCTTTAGAAATGGCTGGAGGGAATTCCTTGACGCAGTTCTGTGGCTGATAGGGATATTTTTATTACTAGCACAACTGAAGTCCCTAACACTATTGAAACCTTAGTCTACACTATGAGCAGATGAATAATTTGTTTGCCTATCATAATCACAAACTGGCTGCATATGCACGGAAGAAAGAAAAGCTCAGCTCTGCTTGAGTGTATAGTATAAATTAGTATCTATGCCTTACATTACATTTTATACCCATCAGCTGGATTTTACTGCAGTGTTACAGCCGTTGTGAAAACATAACCAAGCGCAAAAAGACAGTGATCAGAACTAAATGTCTTCTTCACAATCTTTTATGTTTTTTTATGCATGCAGGAAAACAAGATCCATGCTTCACAAAGTCCTGTAGGTTATTACCATGTGTTAAATTGTGATCTGCAAACACAAGCTGTTCTTAAACAAGAACAAAAAAGAAAAAGCAGATGGTTTCTTTTAACGTCATGTGAAACTTTTCTTGAACACAAGCATATGTCTTCTCCTCTCCAGCTGGCAATTCCCACATGTAAATGATCTGATTTTATCATTTCAGGAGACTCATGAGACCCCCTCTACTATAAAAAGTCACATTACCCTTAAAGAGAGAGGAACAAAGAATGCCAATTGCTTCACAATAAAATTACTGCAAATAATTTTTACATGATTGTCTATTTGAAAATGTGTCCAGATATAATGAAAAAAAAAAAGAATGATAGAATAAGTGGAAATAAATAACTGTGACTTCAGGTACACTATTGACAGAACTTTTGTGACTTGGACACTTGTAGAAGTCTGTTTGTCTCGCTGCCACCGACAGACTGGCAGTCGCCTGCCCGCACGCAGCGGGGCTGCCCCAGGGACGACGACTGCAGGTGCAGAGCAGCGATCTGCTGCTTTAGCGAGAGAGAGCATCGCTTTCCTGTGGCTCCCACACCTCACGCTTGAACCTGAGAGGTCTCAGGATTGAAGCCAGTAGAAATGTTTGTTCTCTGCAGGAAAATGCTTGTGCCTGGGTTGGGAGGAACCCCAGCTGAACCCAGGCTAGGGAGGTAATTATTCTTGATGGATCCCCAGAGAAGAGTCAGGTTTCTGTTGTGATTTGGTGGTTGTTTCTTTTTCCTAGAATTCTTTAGGTCTGAGCTATGTATAATATTTTGCTGCATGGAAAAAAATGGGTTTTTTTAAGGAAAAAGAAAAATCCATATTCAATAAGGCAATGGGTTGAGGGTTTGATGTTAGGTAGGGACTTCCTTGAGGCAAGAGAGAAGTGGAAAGACTGAGATTTGCCACTAGATTAGTGAGGACATGTATACCTGCCCTTTTGCGTCCTCTGTGTTACCTCTTCTTTGGACAACAGGTGTGTAACTAAATAGACATTCAATCTGTTTAACAGGAAAACTCTCTGTTACTTGTGTCCAGTTTATGCTGACTCTAAATAGATGCACTTTCATAGCTGGAATGAATGACTGTTATCAAAAACAAGCTCAGTAGGAAAAAGAAAGAATTGCAAAATAGAAAAATCAAAGCATAATTGTGGCAGGGATATATATTCCTTAGCCAGGACGCACAAAAGTGATATTAATTCTCCCACAATGCAGTTGCTGGCACACACTTATGCTTAATTCTTACTTTGCTTATGCCTTTTATTTCCCTCAGGTGTAACGTCCTTGACTCAGGTGGAACTTTTCCTGCCATTCTTCCGTGAGGAGAGAGCAGAAATGTGACATTAACTGTGCAGTATGAGCTAATTCAAGGCCTCTTGCAAACAAAAAGAAAAAGTGGTATCTCCTTGCATCCCAAACGCCAGCTCCTCACCCTCCTTCTGCCTGCAGTATTTCATTGGATCACGTCAAATTGGGTAAAAAAATGTAAATTGCCACTTCAGTAGAGAAGCAAGAAGCACAACAGAGCTGCAAAGTGACCACAGAGGTCTGAGAGCGATGGAAACCCTGTGCTGGGAACCACAGATGATGCCTCCAGGGCAGGAGCTCAGCTGGGCAGCTCTATTGCATACCAGCAAGACTGTTCATCATTTTTCCTTAAAGGACTTTATATGAAGTAATGTTTGTCAAATAAAATGCTCTGGAGTACAACATGGTGGGAAATGACTTTGTCTGGATGAAAATTTGGGTGGAATTAAGTGTTCTTCTTAATTGTATTCTTTTGTTCCCGTCAATGTACTTTTCTAAGGAAAATGAGGAACAGAAAAAGGCACCTAAATTGTTGGTGTTTTTTCACATAATATGACATTGAGACCTAATCCAGAACAGCTAGTAATCCAGTGGTTAATATTCAGGCTCCTGCATTCAGATCCCTATTCTGCCTTTTTGTACATCAAAAAGAAAAATTGAGAAAAAGGCCTGACCGCCAGGTTGTTGGCTCTCCCAGCAAACACCATCCCTCTATTTCTTTCTGAAGCTGTTCCACTTTGTGCTTTGAGTTTGCCATTGTTTTCCTTCTTCACATTCTAATCACTCTTCTTTACATACCAAAACTGAACTACTAATATGCAGATATCCAATTAATTTTAAAGTTTTCTTTGTAAGCTGTTAAAATTCAGGATATGGTCTAATTTAAGGGCCAATAAGCCATCCCTCTCTAGAAGCCATCCCAGGGAGGTTCAGCTAGTGCTTATTCTTTATGCTCTAGACATTTAATCTATACTTTTTTAGAGCAAATATTTTTAAAAAGAAGTCACACTAGTATAATAACACCACTCAGTAATCAAATATTCATGCTTTTCTAAATGTTTATTATGTTGTTAAATTAAATTATTTCCATGTATGGGCAGAACATATGACTTCTGTTCTGCAAAGGAAATGGCATTAAATCAAGCATCTGGCCATTAAGCAACAGTTTCATTGTCCTCTCTTCCCTCCTAATTTGCTAAAACTGAAGGAGAAACCACAGAAAAAATAAGAAAAATAAGAGATTTAGAGAAAATGGACTCACAATGACAAGGGGTATTATATGTTCCAATTATGCAATTATAAGAGTTCAGAACACATGAATTATATCTTGTGGTGGAGCTTATCTGGCTTTACTGACCTTTTGTTTGTTCAAGAGTTTCTTTACGTATGTCTATGTGTGTCAGCTTTTGTTTTGGAAGATGTTTTACACTGAGTAGTAAAATTCCAAAATCTTTCATCCTGCATGCATCCTCAATTAAGTCAATTAAATTAAAGCACCCACTATCAAGAGCCTGACAAATTCCTTCTGAGAAGGTATGGCATCTCATCACAGGCTTTATTGCCTCCTGTTTGCCGAGTCTAGCCTTTTCGTGCTTTGCACATCTCAAGGTGTTGAAGACATGAATTCATGTGAATGGATTTGTTTTACAGAATTTCTGGTATTCCTGCTTGTTTTCTTTTTTTTTTTTTTTTTTTTT
>Ga0065711_1036958_pt1 | contig 20366 bp, 9 predicted proteins | sample Hoacrofraction12_FD_59098 | JGI IMG/M metagenome (GOLD analysis project Ga0065711, IMG submission 59098) | Hoatzin crop microbial communities from Cojedes, Venezuela - Epithelial fraction 12 v2 (version 2) | ecosystem: Host-associated > Birds > Digestive system > Esophagus > Crop | place... | reverse complement strand
GAGCCGCCGCCGTCTGCAGGTGCGCGGCACTGTCCTTGGGCACGGGCGGGCGCGGCGGCGGATCGCTGGGCCGGGCCGGGCCGCAGCCCGGGCTCCGGGGAAGGCCGTTGCCGTCCCCGCCGAGCAGCGCGCCGGTGCTCCCTCCCGTTCCCGAGCCTGCAGCGAGCCAGCGGCCGCTCCAGGTGCTCCCCCCCCCGAGGAGACGCGGCCGAGTCCGTACGCAGAGACGAGCAGTCCCTTCTTTTATCCGCACGTCACCTGCTGCAGTACGGCTGTCTCACCTTTCCCAGTACATCGAAGAACATCCCCAAACCACACCCGGGTTCGGGTTCCCGTACGAGCAGCAGCGCTGGAGTTCTCTGACAGCGACAGGAGCGTGCTCTGCGGGGGCAGTGAAACCGGGCTCTGTGGCCTTCCTGAAGACACTTGAAAGTGAGGACATTTCAACTCACCGTTAAATTTGCCACACACTAACTGCGGTAACTCTTAGAAGTGGTATGTTTTTAACCTTCAGTGCTTGAAACTATGTGGCGAAATGAAGGCGCATCTTTCTCTGAATTACAGCTTCTTTAGAGCAACGTCCAGTGGGCAGGTAGTCTGCAAGCATCACGACAGGGAAAACATTTGCTCTGTGAATTGGTAGCTACATGCAGGATTGCTTTCCAGTGCATCAGACTGAACTGCAGTGTCATACGTAAGCGAACAAAAGCCTCCTCAGGTTATCGGAGGAAGTTTTGAGAGACTGCATGATGTCTAGAATACATGTAGAAGTTGTCTTTCCACTCGTCTAGTTACTAAAGGTCTTCAGTGACTGTCAAATCCAGAGCAGTGCAAACATCTTCAGACATCCCAATTAAACATATATGAGCTTTCTTTCCAAAGCAGAAGGATTCATTTTGAGAATAAACCATAAGAATATCTTTAAACATAGATTTGGGATCTGCTTGTGAATACTGACGCTCACAACTCCAATATCCACATCAAAGCCAAATGCACTACATGGAAAGGTATTTTCCCTACATTTCCCTTCTCTCAGAATGTCTGAATATGAATCTCCAAACATTTCATAGGTGTAGACTATTCGTTACTTATTAGAGTTTATCCTATTTGTACTGCTAAGCTACATACACTTTCCTCTAAAAACTCTAGCACCAGCTTCCACTAAAGCAAGTGTACCAGATTCTCTGGCAAAATGTTTTCCACTGTGTCCTGTAACACTATACCAGTGCACGAAAGCAGCAGTTCATGGGCTACAATCCTCTTTAAAAAAACCAAACCAAACCAGCTACTGGTTATTTCTACAAGGATTCAGAAAAAAAACCCAACAAAGCTAGCTGCTTCTTTTCCTAACAATTGTGAGATTCTAAGTCAGCGTTTCCAAATTGATGCTTTAAGTACTGCAGAATGATAATTTCCACCGCCTAAACAGGTCTTGTACATTACAGCAGGACACCCTCTGAAAGTCTGGATATAAACACTGCCCTGCCAAGAACAGAATTATGCAACAGCTGCTCCCGTTGAGGGTATCATAATAAACAAAGATTGGAAACATCTTTTTTAGTTCCTATTTCAGGTTTCTGCTATGTAGGGCACCTTAAATTATCCCTATGTAACATAAATTTTTAAAAATTGGCCAGCACCCTCTGGTGGAAAAAAATGCATAGACAAGATTTACGGTTCTACTGAACTGAGTTATTTGGAAAGACTGGCAAAATACATACCCAAATAATGCCACTTTAGACAATGCCATTAGCCATATAATTTCCCAGAATTTTAATGAAATGTTTCTGTCTATAGTTCAACAGACATTTGATTGAATATTCCATTTAAATTTTTCCTAAATCCATGCACAATAAAATTGTCATATGCTAGTCCATATAGTTAAATGAAATGTAGCATCCATGGGATCAGGCTTTATTCTTCCTGCATGATTATTGCTAAAAGAATATAAATTCTATGATATGTCATGTTCATTGGCTAACCTAGCTTCCCCTCAAGCTGTTTTCAAGACATTTGAATTATGAAAAGTTAAACAATGTGGAGTGTGTCTGCATGTGCACAAAGATCAGTTGAACAGAACTGGATTTTTTAAATATAAACAATTTTTTTTCCTTAGCCTTCTTAACATAACTTCTTTACAAAATCTTTTTCTTCTGTCTCCCACTTTGCTAAAAGTGTTGTTTTATAGCACTCACCTTTTTAACAAGTATTCGATCTCAGAGTCTGTTTTTCCCTTGATGCTGAATTCAGATGTGCCAGCAAAGTTGAGAAAAGTTGAGGTATTTCACAGGATTCATAGAATCACAGAATGGTTTGGGTTGGAAGGGACCTTTAAAGGCCATCCAGTCCAACCCCTGCCATGAGCAGGGACATCTTCAACTGGATGAGGTCACTCAGAGCCTGGTCCAGCCTGACCTTGGACGTTTGCAGGGATGGGGCATCCACCACCTCGCTGGGCAACCTGTGCCAGGGCCTCACCACCCTCAGTGTAAAACACTTCTTCCTTCTATCCAGTCTGAATCTTCCCTCTTTCAGTTTAAAGCCATCACCCTTGTCCTGTTGCTACAGGCCCTGCTGAAAAGCCTGTCCCCATCTTTCCTACAGGCCCCCTTTAAGTATTGGAAGGCTGCAGTAAGGTGTCCCCAGAGCCTTCTCTTCTCCAGGCTGAGCAGCCCCAGCTCTCCCAGCCTTTCCTCCCAGCAGAGGGGTTCCAGCCTTCGGATCATTGCTGGGGCCCCCTCTGGCCCCTCTTCAACAGCTCCAGGTCTGTCCTGTGCTGAGGGCTCCAGAGCTGGATGCAGGACACCCGGGGTGGTCTCAGCAGAGCGGGGCAGAGGGGCAGAATCCCCTCCCTCGCCCTGTGCCCCCACTGCTGGGGATGCAGCCCAGGGCACGGTTGGCCTTCAGGGCTGTGAGCGCACGTTGCCAGGTCATGTCCAGCTTTGCATCCCCCAGCACCCCCAAGTCCTTCTGGGCAGGGGTCCTCTCCATCCCTTCATCCCCCAGCCTGTATTGATACTGGGGATTATTGGGGATTAGAAATTATTACAAATAGCATTAATAATAGCATTATAAACAGAAAACCACCAACATGCATGAAAGATACAGGGGCACTGGGCAAATAGGTAGAAATTGACACTGAAACTGTAATTAAATTTAGAATTAATATTCCATTTAGAGTAACAGAACTTTGCATCTCTTAAAGGATTTTGAGAGAACCTCTGTCAAAATTTCTACTGTTGCTTTTAAATTCTATGATCTTCTGATATTAATCCCATCCCCACATAAGGCTTTGCATGGGAATGGCCACACTTTTCCTTCTGCTGACTCTGCTACATAAATGGTAATTTCCAGCAAAGGAGATATATGGCAGTACCGAGTGACATCCTGTAAATCTTTATATTATATTACAAGACCATCTATACGCAATAGCTAGAGTAGATTTACAATGCTGGTAATCCATAAAATAAAAGATAAATCCCTGCTTATAATATTTATTCAACTGAAATTACAGTCATGGTTTAGAGAAACAAGTTATACTATGTACGGAAGTAGGAAAAATTAACAAAATGAAAGTAGTTCTGATAAGCAGTTCAGGCTTAGTGTTACCTTGCATCAAGAAGTTCTGTTTGTTACTTAAAATGATGAACTTTTATGGAGTTTCAATAACAAAACTTTTGCGTGTGTGCATTTGTCTGTCAGCATTGCTTGAAACTGATTTAGAGGAAACCTTTTTCAGGCCTTACCAAATTAGTGCTTTGGAAATAAGTTACATTTGTTTATGCAACACAAGTCTTTTATTGGATATCTGTACTGAAATAGCCTATTTTTCCAAGTTATTAGGGGCGAACTCTAAACAAGCAGATAAGTTGAAGTTTAACCACACATACTGTACTATGGCACTGTAATTATTGCCATAGATTGCAACTTTAAACAAGTACGTGCTACCCAAGGTCAATGGTGTAAACCTAGATAGAATTAGATGAAGTTAGAATCCTATGCAGCAAAAACGCAGCGTAAAGTTAGCTAGAAAAAAGGGAGTTCAAGAAAAAAAATGAGTAATTTCTACATGTTAAGTGCAAAGAATAGCAGAATTATTCTGATAGTCTAGAGACGTTTTTTAAATCTTACAATAATCTTATATTCACCACCACAGTTTCTCTTATTTCCACATCTTCATGTGGACAAAACAGACAAGGAAGGGGTCCTTTGAAGCTACCAGCCAGTTTACACAGGCAACTGACCTATGTCATCTCATATCTGAGCACAGTGGAACTCCTCATCTTTGTATCAAAAGATTTTATATCCTCTATAAAAGGAGAGAAACCAATCTTAAAAAAAGACTGTTCAGAGACTGTGAAGTCTTCTGATGTGTTATGAATGGCTCTTCAAAGTGACAGACACTGTGTTTTACAGAGTGTGGAAATTTGGTTGTAACATCTAATTTCAGCTTTATTTGACTAGCCTGACAAGTTTTGACTCATTAAACCTATAAAGACAGTTTTCCAATCTTGTTGTTTAGGTCATATCCCTTCATTGTTTTCCCAAGTTTTCTCTTCCAAAAGCACTTGTTTATCTTTACTTCCAAGGGCTTTTTTCCATTAACACTCACCTCAGTATGTCTATTTTCTTATCATCACATTTCACTTATATCTAGGCAGTCACCGTCCTTTGCCTGCTTATTATGTTTTCAAACAAGCGCCTTTGTACTTTCCTTGATACTGCCTCATACTCATGAATTCTCCATCAACCTTGCAAAATTGCCTCAAAAAACCATTCTTCAAAACCCTCGTTTCAATGCCAGAAAAAGTCCACTGTGGGTGACTGCAACTTGCCCCTCTGACCAAAACCCTTTCATCTTTTCCTGTACTGTCTACAGCTGTTGTCTTTTGTTTTACGCAGTACAAGGCTTCTGAGGAAGTCCAGTTGTCCCAGGAAGGATACGTCTACCTCAGAAAATCAGTGAGAGTACACAACTTAGTTGAGGATATATTAACTCCTCCAAGAAAGAGCTGTCAACAGCCAGCTGCCATGAAACAAGTTAAGGCTGTGCTATCAGCTGAAAGTAACTAAGCACTTGCTGGCTACTCACGTTAAATTCAAGCTTGTGGGGTTGGAGGAGCTATATCCTACACTTGCTGAGAATGGCATTAGCTCTACATTTACATATGGCATAATGTAAAATGCAAATACTGCTGTGATAGCTAAACATCACCTTCCTACCCAACCGACTTGCCTCTGGTTTGGTGTTAGACAGATTGCCACCACTCAGCCGGGTTTTTTGTTTTGCTCTGAGAGTTGGACAAGGTTTTGGAATGCAAAACTTAAATGATCATCTGTTCAGAACTAAACAAGCAATGCTGGCAAAAAAGAAAAACCTCAAGAGTAGTTTGTCTCTAAAGATTTTTGATTCCTAGTTGGTACAGGAGTATCAAACTGCAACTTTTTATAACACTTCAGGAAAAGCATCTAAAATGCAAGTCCCTTAGTAATTAAATGTCTAAATGTAGACACTGACACCATAGATTTGCTCTAGAAGCATTTTAATTTACAAACAGCAATTCCCATTGACTTTATACCATAAAAAAAGCAATTTACAAGCAAGAAACAAATTCATCAGAACAAAATAAAGCAGCACTGAAATATTCATGTCACAAATCTAAAAACAAAGTGAATACAAGAGTAAAATATCATTTGAATAAATATTTTAAAATTCATGCTATAAAATAATCCTTAATGGCAAATTATTAATTGTTACAGCATCAGCTTAGCTAGCTTCATTTACTTCATATGGTGATGAAGTGTGGAGTTGTGAGGTTACTGGTTTATATTGCAAGATAATGACACCAAGTCAAGTCATTCAAACTGTTCAATTATTTATCATGAAAAACAACCATACAAATAAAAGTTATTTAAAAATACAATTTTTCAGTCAGAAACAAACACTGTTAAAATCGTGCAAGAGCTCCACCTCTAATCAGATAGACAACCAGAGGCTTGCAATACAAGTCCAAAGGCTGAATTCATAGCATATGTAAATGGGAGAGACAGCAGTTTATGGTATCTACCATAGCAGGAGTTACTTACATAAGCTAGAAGCAAACCTGCTCAGAGTACTGATACTTAGCTTCACATCCCCTGAAGAAATACGGGAACACGTCCCAGGCTTACCTGTTTGTTTAGCTTTTTTTTTTTTTCAAATGTAAACTTGCGTAACTTAAGTTAATGCTGTCACAGGGATGTGCAAGTAGTATTAAATCTACAATATTAAATACAACTATTCTGGCACTTGTTAAAATATATGTAAAATGCACACAGATTATAAACTTTGAACATTTTGAATGACTTTACTAAATTTCCAATTCAATCACTGAGTATTATGAAATTTACAATTCATGAAATAAACAGATTCATATAAAGAATTTACATAATTCCCCAAATACTTTCAAATATAAAATTTAATAAATAACCCTGACCAGTCAAAAAGCACCATTCAAAGGTAAAATTTCCTTGGAAAATAGATTAGGTGTTGCATATTTGAGTCCCTTTCAATGGTTTCATGTGAAACCTATTTAGAAAAATGACAATAAAAGAATCACAGTAAACTAATACAAAAATTCAAATAAGATATATATATATATATTTAAAGGTAAAGCTCATTCAATCTTTTCCCAGCCCTTGATTTTATTCCTGCTGTTCTTCCCATAATTCAGCCTAAACATATTAAGAGGCCTCATTGTTTTGTCTAAAAGTAAACTAAAGGCTTCAGCATAAAACATGAATTTATGCTTGGGAAGACTGCATTAAGAACTATGAATTTAGGCCTACAGTATATTCTGCTGAACAGTGAACTGACAGTATCCTTTATGCTATTGAAAGATTTCACACTAAAACAACAGAGCCAATCTGGAGGCCTTATTGACCAAACTGAACTTTTGATATACTGTAAGTATTTACAAAGTTATTTTCTAAATGTATTTACACGTTTAAAAGAAACAATATGGAAGATAACTGATTAAGAAAACTAAAATAACTGTTTAAAACCACAAACATTAGCAAAGGTATAAAATCCTTTATTTTCACAGTTTGTCATAATAGGTTAAACACCTAGAGGATAGGACACTGTCACTGTTTTCACATTTGTCTATAATTAAAAAGGTAGATTAAGAAGAGACTCAATTATGAACCAGCCTATGTAATTTCATGATTTATTTTGCTGACAAATATTTCTTCACATATTTTATTGACTTCTGCATTTATTGTAAATGAAATGTGTAACAGCTCTGTGCTAACTTAAAACTGTACAGACACAAGATGCTGTACAGTATTTCCATAATTTGTTTAAAATAACACAGCATACTCTGTTTTGGTGGACTTGTGAAATGAACTTCAGTCAGATAATGCTTAATGTTTCATGACAATGTTAATCCTGGCATACCATTATGTGACAAGGCACAATTTAGTTGCTGTTGCCAGGTTTGAAGTTCGTTTTCTACCAGAGTCACACACTTTGTAAGTGTAAATGTAATGCCTGATGATGTTTTATGCTCACCTACATATGCATCCCTTGAAGCACTGCTGAACATTACAGTACCGTGTTATGGCTTGATAATTATTAACACTGCTAGCAGTGGAAAGGGTAAATGGCATATCAACACGAATAGGAGCAAGTAGAACTTGCAAACTGCTGAATCATGTTTTTGTAGAAAAAGTGATCATTTCCTGCCCCTTAACAGTCCTGTTACAATGTTTTGAACCTGAACCTGTACAATCAAAGTGATGTTGGTTTTTTGTTTGTTTTTGTCAGAGACAATTTTGGATAAGTCACTCTTTGGTAAACTCAAACCATCTGAATACTTTTACAAATACAAAGAACTAGATTTAAATCATGTTAAGATTGTGACACAGAGAAATTCAAGAAATATAAAATTAGTTCCCATATCCTGCTATCCTCAACTCATACTTCCATGGAAAAAGTCACACCAAAGGCACCACAGCACAGGTCCAAGATAAAGGGTTAAAAATAACTGTACATTTCTTGGATTTTGCATGTCTCAAACTTCAATTATCAAAACACATTTTTTTTTTTTTGCATTTAATTACTTAAAACAGACATTTAGGAAAAAAACAGAATCAGAAACACCAGTATGTTTTAAAGTGGGTAACATATAGACTACTTTCCCTAAACACAAACATATAATTTCCCTTACTGGAAACAAAAGTTCCGTTGTTGCTTCAAGGAGAGAAATATGTCCCCGCCCTCCACCTCTTTATTTAGGCAGTTTTAGGACAAAGAGGCAAATTATGTATTCAATTTAACTGATACTGCTCCGATGGAGTAAGTGGGGTTTATACTGTAAATCTGTATTTAGTGAAAAGAATTCTTATTGCAGACTGCCACAATATTAAGAATTAGTGTATCTAATAAAGCTACTGCACAAACATGCCCCAACTTCACAGGAGCCAGAAAAGCTTTACAAGATAGCAAACCTACCTTTTTGCTTTCCTGTAATTTAGGAACGAGCTTTTATTTTCTAAATTTCAGGAGTTAAACAGCATGTTCACAGATGTATTTTCAATATTTGTTAAACAAACATAAGGCCCAATTATACAAAACCTGTATTTTAAAGAAGCATGTGATTAATTTAATTCTGGTGATCAGGTAGAATTTTACACAGTAGTGTTTGCTAGTTCATGCTTTTGAGGTCTCTTAAGCTATTGCGTTTTTTTTGTTGTGTTTGTTTGGGGGGGGTGTGTCTGTAGGTGGGATTTTTTTTTTCTATGCCTTTGCTTAACTGTTACCATTAGGTTTCACATTTTATATATTATACTGACCTAAATGACAAAGTTAGCACCATATTAAAAAAAAACATTTGGTGAAACAAAAAGATTTAGAGTATTTTTAAAGTTATTGGTAGTTCCTTTATGCAGAAAACAACCACTAAAAATAGTAGGGAAGCCATAGCAACTCTGTAATACTCACACGTGAAATAACAGACATATTGCTCGAAATTCCCATAGAATATTTGTTTTCTTCTATACAAAAAAAAGGTACAAATTCCAAGTGCTGACATATCACTTGGAGCTTTAAGTAGGAAGTCAATGTGCACCTGAAAACAGCTCTCTGTGAAGAGACCTGTTAAAACACTGCTTGGAAATACTGTAGTTTACATCACTCTCAGGTTTTAACCAACCATGAAGAGTGATGAAGTTAAATTTAATTACCTGGTACGATTCTACAGTACGAAATGAAGGTAGATTCTGAGGCCAGTAAAAACACATTTAAAACCACAATGCTACTTTTAGGTTTGCTAGATTTTTTTTTTGTGTGTGTGTTTTTTTTGTTTTTTTAAATATATATAGATATATCTATCTCTATATATATATAAAAAGGTCAGCACCACAGGTTGTCCAGCTGGCATTCTAGACAACTAACAAAACCCCTCAGCAATTTAACCATAACTTAACAGATTTATGGCATTTGGTTTACATGTTATAAAGCAAAGCTATTAAAACAAGGTAGTTCACTTTGCTCACTTTTGCACACAAAGTAACAGTATAATAAAATGAAAACCAAACAACATTCTTTTGAAACCAAAACCATCCTCCCAAAGTCCAAAGTCCTAAATCCTTTGCAGAGAGGACACCTAGCAGTTGAAAGAGTGGCACATGGCATAAACCTTGACTTACTTTTACATTCACCTCCACCAGAATAGGAAAAGTGAAAGCATTTTATATATATAAAGCAGATTTATATATATAAACAGACTAACTACCAAAAACAGTTAGTAAAATCAAACAGATTTCATTGTGACACATGGAAGGAATCAAAGCTGTAATATTCTCCCTCCCCACTGCTGTGTAACGCATTACCAGCAACAGGATTTAGGAAATAAAATAAGGGAGATTACAGCTTTTTGGTGCATCCAGCAGACCCGCCAATCTTACCCTAATATCTTTCTCCACTGGAATTTGTGTCTTGCCAGATCAACCAGTAGGGACACTTTAGCAGACTCTTCCTATCCTTTCCCCAGCACACTGTCTCTTATATTTTGAGCATCTTCAAGAGTAAAAAAACCCGAACAACCCAGCCTCCTTCAAAAACAATGAATACTTATGTAGTCTTCTCCAGAAACCATTTCAAACTGATTTCCAGAAGGTCAGGAAAATTAAAAGGCTGTTATACTTGTATTGAAGATTACTAAAAGAATAAAAGATTTAAAAAATACATTAGTAATGTGCTTGTTTGTGTTGCGCTTAGAATGTAGTATTTTAATCAGATGTGTTAGACATTGCATGAATTTCCATACTAGAATCCATAGCTTCAGAAGCTGAAGCATCATTATCTACTTTCTGTTCCACAAACGCTTCTGTTCTGTCTGGAGACTCTACCCTGTTTCTTACTTCTGTTATCCCAGGGTGATTTTTCCGCAAATGCTGGTTTAGTGTACCCTGGAAAGGAAAACATTTGCCACAGATCTCACAGCGAAAGGGCTTGTCATCTGTGTGACCACGAATATGATACTCAAGTTGGTCCTTGCGGGTATATTTCTTCCCACAAAACTTGCACACGAAAGGAGTTATTCCCATGTGCAATCGCATGTGTCGATCAAGGCTCCCTTTCTGGTTGAAAGACTTTCCACAGTAAATACAAATTAGCCGCTCATTGTATGGATACCAATGACCTCTTGTATTTCTTTCCCGTGGACTATTTTCATATCCTGGGTTACTCACCATGGATTCACTGTCAGCCCCTTGCACCAAGCCCTGAACATCACTATGCAAGTGACCGGTGCATACCCGTTTTTGGCGTGCACGACCCCCTCTGAAACAGCTCAGCATTGACCTTGAAGGACTTGTATTGCTCAGGCTTCCAAAGGTTTCAGACACACCTGTAGCCTGTGATGAGGCATGGGTAAACGAATAAACATGTTGTAAGACAGACCCATATGAACCAACATTTACTGCCACCACTTGCTCTCCATCCACCATTTCAGTATGATATCCATCGTCACCAAGGGAAGAGCTATCAGAGCAGCTTGGCCTGTCAGACTTTTCCATTTTAACTTTCACCTCTGCAATCTGACTCTCCCTTACTATCAGGTCTCCTTGCTCATGATCACCTTCAATCTGAATCTCGTATTCAGAGATACTCCCACTGCTTCCTCGATCTGAATGCCCTTCTTCTTGCAGACGACTACGTAGAGTTTTGCCTGGAGTAGTTTCCATCCTAAGATCGCTGCCTGCTGTTGACTGTCGCACCTGAGAGCAATAGGGGGGAGATATCTCAATAGGATTGGCAAAGTAGCTGCTGTCTTTAACGCCATTGCGATTTTCTGAATTTTCTTCAGCACCAACAGTGACAGAGTCAACATCACCAACACTGATCTTTGAATGAATACTCTCCAGTATCTGTGTGCATTTATCAATGACGCACTGCATCTGTAGAAAGCTAGCTGCAGTTAGAAAACTAACAACATCCTTCAGCTGTAAGGACATCCTTCCAGTGTAACAAAAAGAAAGCAACTGTTCAAAAACATTGGGATTTTTAATAACTGATATTGATAAGCCACTCATGGTGCTTAATGCTGAATGGTCACGGAAATACGGAGAACTGGCAGCTAAGACAGCTTTATGGGCTCGAAATGGCTGACCCTGAATATGCACAATTATGTCACATAGCTTTCCTTGCAAGCGGAGTTCGTTTAACTGGCTCAGAACAGTGTTGCTGTACTCAGGCACATCAAACTGAATGAAACTGCTGCTGTCCATTTCTACTGATGTAAAGAGTAATCTGAAAGAAAAATGAGAAGATTTAAAACTGAGAATGAATACAGAGTTTTCTATTTAAAAAATAAATGCTTGCACATGTTGAAGTTAAATTACCACATTGATTTGTTTAAGGTGCAACAAAACAGTTGGTATAAGTGCTTGAAATAAAAAGCAGAGTCTTAATCTACCCATTTCTTGCATTTTTGTAATTTGAATTATCCCTCTGCAACATTGACCATTGCTCATAACACATCACAGGCTCCCTGGGACAGTCTATGCCCTAAAAGGAACTTTGCAATTTCACTCCCTAGTAAGAACCACAGAATAATACCCCCACCCTCACAAAACAGTATTAATTTTACAGTCACTAGGCAAGTTAAAAAAATTCAGAACCATTAGTAGGTCTGCAAGCCAGATACTACAGTGATACTTGCAGGGAACTGCACTGTTAAATTGCCCAAGAATGATTTTTGGAATGTACTTCATGAAGTCTGAAAAACCTGCTAAAGAAAAGCCACAGGCGCATATGTGTGTCTGTGTGTGCATACACACACGAAAAAATATTTAAAAAATACTCCTTAGGTCTAGGTAAGTCAAATTTATTTCAGAGGAGATTAATATACTACACCAGTGACATTTCTGTTTAAACATTTACCTTCTTAGAAAATAATCTCAATAATTACTCAAAAAAGTAAAAATTCATCTTTCAATATTCACATCAAAACACGGAAATCTTAGTGAAAGGAAACATTTAAGTGTGGACTCAATTCCAAACCATTTACCCAGTTTGTCAGAGGTTCCCAGATAATAATGAATTTGTGTCAATATGCAAGGCAGCATTTGAAGGTAAAGTGTTTGAGATACCCATGGGCTTTCAATTTTTTTAAATTTCCTTTTGTGATTTTATTTATTTTTTTTAAATAAACCATGATGTGAACTTTGAAGCTCACCTGACGCAGCAGTGATTTCCTAGCTAGAATGATTTAATGTTTAAATTCTAGCCTAACTCAAAAGCCATGGGTACTCAAACTTACCTGATACACTGTGAAAGAATGTTTTAAGAGGCTTTAGAGAAATGTATACATTTCAAAACAAGATCTAAAGAAAAGCACTTTATCAATTTTTCATAGAGTGTTATCATAAAAAGTGCACACACACTTGTCCCCTTCAGAGTATCTATCTGTAGCAGACATCACCTTACATTCCCAAGACTGGGCCCCTAATCAAGTGCCCAAGAATCTTCAGACTTTTATTGCTATTCTTGTTTCTGTTAATGTAGAAGTCTAAACACATAACATTGCCACCATACCTGCTTTTCCAATTGAACAAACAGATCTCAGCATCATCCATTGACTTCTGATGCAGGACGCATGTCCAATGTATCACAACATACTAGTGGATTTTTTTTTTCTATTTATGTCTTATGTTACATGCTGTAATGGGACATATGAACAATTTAAATCAAAATATGAAAATTCAGGCACTCTAAAAACAAAATCAACAGGTAGGAACATGATAAAAAGCCTACAGGGAAGAACTGGAGCTATATCAGCTGACTGTCAGTTAAAACTAGTATTCATAATCTTCACGAATGGAACTTCTTTTCAGCAGTGAAACAAGCCAGAGAGCTTCCTGACTTGACTAACATTGTCTGATTTAGAAATCTGCCAAAAACCCTCACAGAACATTCAGAATCATCTTATCAGAGTTGCTAAACATGTTCCGTAAGGTACCAAAGTGTCATAGATTAAAACAGGTAAACCAGACTTCATTTGAGTTTTTACAGTTGTTACGTAAAAGCAGGGGAAAAGACATTTTATATGCTCTTATATCTGATGATGGAAATAAGGACTAAAAGGTGGTTAACATAACTGATATGATCACAGCCATCTATACAAAGATAGCTTTGGCAGGACAGTTCTTTTATTAAGTGAACAAAGCTACAAAATGATTCAAAGCTTGTGAGCTGATTCAAGTCAGACATAGGTCAGAAATCAAACATTACAACAAATAAACAAAAAAACCCCAGTCTATCAGTGGAGTACTTAAATGGCAAGATTAACCTTGTTATTCTGACCACCCCTGCATGTTGTGCACAGAAGCACCGTTCCAGTCCCTAGCAGATGGATCCACTCCTTTGGGAAGACAGAAGTCTCAGCAGTTAGGATGCATGTTTGTCAACTTCCCTCTCATTTGACAGGGCAGCAGGCTTCCTTACAAACCCAACATAGGTCACTGCCTTTAATTTGTAGGGCTTACAAGCTATGCACAGATGCAACATCAGGACATTCCTGATTATGCTTCTCTGCTAAGTGGAGGAAGAGCTTTTATTGACCTGAAGTGACACAAACTGACAAGATACCTAGGTTGTGGACTGTGTACAAACTACAAGACCAGTCCCCAGCAGCAATAATTTGTCAATCCTGCATCATGTTGGGTCACTGACCTAAGGAATCAGATCTTGGTCAAGCCTCACTCAAATCCCATCAGAAATGACTGCTTTTTGCATGCCTAGAACATACAGAAAGTTTGTCATAAAGTGGCCTTCCTCCTTGCCCCATACTTCCCGAAGGGCCCTTAATCAGTGACATGGAAACTAACTTAGCCCTAGACAAAACATTAAAATACAAATTGTCACCTCTAGCACTAGTCCAGACAGAAGGAATGAATTAAGGACAGGCACCTGAGTAGAAAGAAGACGGACATTTTATGCCTTACCATGGAGAAAAAAAATTATGTTCTTTTGATCATGGCATCTTAGCATCTCTAGATGAATTCACACTCCCTAGGACATGGCCACACATTGAAAATGGTCTGTGAACACATACCAGAGAAAGCATGAGAACCAGGAAGAGAGGGACACCAAGAGGAAATGGATCATCTCCAATCCTTGCACATCACAACTCTGTTAGAACATCTAATTATCTCCATAGGCATATATATCTATAAGCAATTCTACATCTTTGTTCTCAGAGTTCTTTCATCTTTCTTCTGGGAAACAAAGAAGCTTTTTTCCTTAAAATGTTAGGAGTAAACAGCACAAATCCTGGTAGTGGGTGGAGAGGATGATGGAGTTAAAGGTCTGTAAGTCTGGCTGTCAGTGTAGCAGGTAAGAGGTAGAAATCAGAAATAGGGATCAAGGGAAAATACAGTATTGCTTTGAAAGCAAACAAAACAGATCAAGTACACAAAATACAGCCCAAAAAAAAGCAGTGGGCAATGAGTTTCTGTACCAATCTGCTCTTAAAGAAGAAGAACAAGCTACAGCATGCACTTGTGACTACTTTTCCACCTTAGTTTCCTCCTTTGAAGATGCATGCTTCCTGTGACCTTGAAAACATCTGTAGGAAACTGGGGTTAAATAACAAGAATTTTGAACAGCAACAGCACTTCACAAAAGGGAATCCTTCTTTTGCTTTCAGCCAAACTCTGCAGTCTCTAGTTGAAGAGGTCCTGGAACTGGTGAGGTTTCCCATGAACACCACATTCAGGAGGAGGCAGGACTGTAGAACGAACAGCACTCCGACTGCAGTAATTTTGCTGGGGTTAGTACCAGGGCACCCCAAATTTCTTGCATCAATTTGGGATGACAAGACCTGGGAAAAAATCTGGCATTACACGCGTCAGAGAAGTGGGCACCACTAGCAATGTTTTATTGATGAATAATGGTTAGAAGAAGAACGATCTTATTTATTCACATAAATTCCCAATGTCACTATCTACAAAATAAAAGTAATCTTTAGATTATATTCCCATACACAAGGAGGTTTATTTTATTTGTATACAGAATGAAGTTAGCAGTTCCAGTAGAGTTAACCAAAATATTGTTCAGCAGGGTACTGTGCCATAACAATACTCAATTATTCATCAATGCTGGCAGGCCAGTAGCTCTTTCAAGACAATATGATTCATGGTTGAAGTATTTCTGAAACAGTCCTGGAAGATCACTACAGTTTGAAAAGGCTCATAAGAAACCCTCAATTTTTTAACAGCTTCCTCCAAGTTGAAATGTCTCCCTAACCTCTTGTATTTTGGGGTGAGGTGAGTAGCACTGAATTGAAGCAGAAAGGTACTCTAAAATGCAAATTAACTTGGACACATCCACTGTATGCTCTAAAGAAAAATAAAATTATCTCTACAGTTAACCAGACAGTCATAAGGAAGCTTTGCTCCCCAAAGCAATGAGAATGCAACTACTTTAATTCACAATTAACAATTCCTTACAGAATTAGCAGACGTGAAGGAAAAAAAAAATTAATGTGTAGTCAGAAGTCTTGTCCAGTACCATGATATTTCTGCACATGCGGAGGTAACCTGTGTTCTTCAGGTCCAAGACCACAGTATAGTAGTTCAGAATGAAGACAATTTTATTTCTATTATACAGACTCCAGCATTTGGGGGGCAGTGAGACATAGCAATGTTAGGTGCTCTCATTGTTAAGGAGTAACGCATTTTGTATCGCTTTAGCTGCAACCCCTGACTGTGGGATAGCGTAATGTTAGGTTAAAGTCCTGTGAAATTTAAGTCCAACTCTGGGCACCTCTCTATGAAGAGGTCCTCTCTTAACTTTCCTGAATAAGTAGATCAAAGTGTTTAAGGTTTCAATAGATATCACATATGCAAGAAACTGGCTTTCTAGTTTTAAAGCACAGGCCAGAACTGGACAGTAAGTTCACTAAGTCTTAGCTGCGCTTTGTGTTAAGTCTCCTGTCTATTTCTATAGGAGATGATCCAGTCACACTCAAAAGAATCATATAAATTCCCTTTGCATCTGCATTACATTTATTCTTCAGGGTCTTATACAGCAAACATAGACCGTAGTACAAATTTATTAGTAGTGGATTGCTGCACTGTGTCTTCAAACAAAAGTGTTCATTGAAGTAACCTGTGAACATGAGATTGATAGGCATTTAATATTTCTCATTAGATTTCAAAAGAAACCTACTTCAAAAAATAGATTCTGTAAAAGTTCTTATTTCATGTACAAAACCAAGAATAGATGGTGACAAAACACATTCGGTATTTAATTTTACTGACATCATACAGTAGCACCAGGGAAGCATCGTATAACTACAACACGAAGCTGTGTGTCTGCCAACGTCGTATTAGTTTCTGCTTCTAAGTCTGCACCTGTTTAATTTCATTCACTGACTAATGTATGATTTGCCATTCTCACAGACAGGTGAATGATACAAGTTATACTCATTTTAACTCACACAGAAGTGTGACAAAAGATCCCTTGCATTTTCTTTAGTTAGCTCAGCAACATGGGCTCCTTGGGAAAAAGCACGCATTACAAATCATTGCTGTTGTAGCATGTGTCTGAAAACAGAAATACATAGAAAAGTTAGGAGGATTATAATGAAAATTAAGACTGAAACAAAAAAGTGCTCCGTGACACTAAGAATGGATACTCCATACATTACCAGTCAGAACACAGAGAGAAAGCAAGAAATTAAACAGGTATTTGTATAAATTAGTGCACTCTTCCCTTGCATTTTGTATGATTCAGTATTTACTACATCATCTGTGAGAACTTAAGACATCATTGCAAAAATGTATCATCATTCACGGGAATTTTAACCTAGGAATATAACCTTATCAGCTGTGATCATGGAAGTTTTAGGGCAAAAACCTTTATCTCTCTCACCCCTTTCAGTCTGCATTTGCCTTAGTCTTCAGATTACAGCAGCCACAATAATTAATGCTAGCTGTACCAAAGAAAAACTGCAATCAGATATATCAGAGTCTAGGGGCATTTCTAAGACAGTTCTCTTTAAACAGTCTTTGAAAACAACGAAGAAACTGATCATATAATCTTTTACCAGTTTATACCTCCCATAACAGTAAAGCATTATACTCTCTTTTACAAGTCAACATATAGTGCCCTTGGATGGCCCTATGTAGTGACGCAAAGCACTGCTGCTTCACTGAAAAGGCCCCCAAAGCATGGTAAGCTTTCCTACAGCTAGAAAACAGATTTTAATATCGCAGTCATTTATAAAAACAAAAGAAAAAGAAAAGCCACTCTCCCAACAACTGAGATAACTGTGTGCAGAACTACAACACACTTAAAATAATATAAGCAGTACTATGCAAATATGTAGCATTGGTTTTTGCATCAATTCTTCCTACGTTCAAGCAGCCATTTTCTTAAGAACTCTCCAGCCCTTAAAGATCATGATGGACACTAAATTATTCTATACTTATCTCAAGTGAGATAATAAGATACTCCTGGTTTTTACAGATTTAAAAATCAACTGCACTAAAGGTTTTTCTAGAAACACACACAACAAATAACAAAAATATAGCCTTGTGTATTTTCAGCTCATCCACACAGTCTATTCTGTGGTCTATACAACACACTGCCAGAAGCATCCTCCTGGTGACAGAAAATATACTTAATGACACACTTCTCCATGTAATTGATGCACTAAAATCACAGACATATGTATTTACAAATTTTAAAACAATTCCTTTAAACCATGGGAAGGATGACTGGGGGTATGTTTCCACTCGATACTTATGGGAACACTTGGAGCTTAATGGAAGGGATATATAAATAAGTCTTTCTGTACTAGTTTTTTCTAAACTTTTACTGCACTACACAGAACTAACACTAAAAGCTCTTTAACATAACATTTATCACATAAATAATAGCACTACAGTAAGCAAAACATTGTTGAAAACTACTACTACTACTATTAAAACTACTCTTTCTGAGTTGGGTCACCTAGATGTTACCTGGTAGCAGTAATTCACAAGCACAAACCCAAAGAAATTAATGACACAAAGCAACAGGTTTTAAGATTGGTGGTAAAATTGCAAGTATCTGCTTGACCACACATAAAGTTATAGTTTCAGCCATTTTCTTTCAAAGCTTCCCTTGAATGGAACATTAAACAAGTATGGACTTCTTGTTCAAGTATGTCACACCTAACAAGATAATTTCCTAAATCACTCTTATTTATATACTCTTCTTTGGTGACCTCTTGGTTTCCAGAGAATGACAAAGCTGAATTCTAGAAGCATTATTATCCATAGAAGAGTGAGTCAAACTGCAAACTGCTGAGGTTGATTTGTGTTCTTTATTTTTAAACTCTCAAATATATTTAAACTAAGACACACTGGAGAGTACAACTAGAGAGATTGCTGCATATAAATATGAACTTTTGATGTCTCAGAATAAATATCTGACTGTCATGGACTCAGATGGAAGTTTAACCAACAGTTGATATGCAGATCCTAAGAGATGCTACAGCACAACAAAAAATTCTGTTAGTATTTCTGTTGCAGCATGAAGTTTCATTTTGTTTGCATCTTCTCCAACAGGATAAAATGCACATAATTTATGACATCTTTTACATCTACAGTGATCTCCAGCTCAGTTCAACAGATAATTCTGTTACATTCACCTCTAACAGGTAAATAAAATTACCAGTATGATAAAATCAGCTAGCACAAGCCTATGATTACACATAAACTCCCTGCCCATATGTTTGTTAAGCTCAGTACTGTTTTGAACAGTCTACAGTACAGGTGATTCCTGGTTCAAAAGCCATCCAAAAAAAGCCCTAAATGAGAAGTAAGCTACCTTTCTAGTAGTCTATTAACAGAGTAATGCAAAGGTTACGGAAATGACCACGTCTCTCAAATAAATCTCTACAGAAGCAATCAGTTCCTTTCTTAACAAAACAGGATTTCAAATCCTCATTCCTCCAAATGTTAACCATTCAAAAATTACTCTAATTCACAATGTGTGTTAAGTTTCAGGAAAGTCTGAACTAAGCTAATAAAAGTGGCCATTGGAATCAAAGGAATATAGACAGTTTTGCCAAAACCTGAAATAGTGAATTATCTGTAGTAAAATATAAAACAAAAGGTGCATATGTCTTATTATTCATTGGAAAACAGCCTTGAAAATGAGTCTGCTTCACTTTTATTTTAGACTAACATACAAAAACTGTTATAGACTGGTGACAAGTGGTGTCCCTGAGGGGTCCATATTGGGACCAGTACTGTTAGTATCTTCATCAATGACATAGACAGAGGGATCAAGTGCTGAGTTTGCAGATGACACCAAGCTGAGTGGTGCGGTCAATACACCTGAGGGACGGGATGCCATCCAGAGGGACCTGGGTAAGCTGGAGAGGTGGGCCCCTGTGAACCTCAAGAGGTTCAACAAGGCTAAGTGCAAGGTCCTGCAGCTGGGTCATGGCAACCTCAGCATCAATACAGGCTGGGGGATGAAGGGATGGAGAGGAGGACTTGGGGGTGCTGGGGGATGCAAAGCTGGACATGACCTGGCAACGTGCGCTCACAGCCCTGAAGGCCAACCGTGCCCTGGGCTGCATCCCCAGCAGCATGGGCACAGGGCGAGGGAGGGGATTCTGCCCCTCTGCCCCGCTCTGCTGAGACCACCCCGGGTGTCCTGTGTCCAGCTCTGGAGCCCTCAGCACAGGACAGATCTGGAGCTGTGGGAGCGGGGCCAGAGGAGGCCCCAGCAATGATCCGAGGGCTGGAGCCCCTCTGCTGGGAGGAAAGGCTGGGAGAGCTGGGGCTGCTCAGCCTGGGGAAGAAAAGGCTCCGGGAAC
>Ga0065711_1036957_pt1 | contig 20367 bp, 12 predicted proteins | sample Hoacrofraction12_FD_59098 | JGI IMG/M metagenome (GOLD analysis project Ga0065711, IMG submission 59098) | Hoatzin crop microbial communities from Cojedes, Venezuela - Epithelial fraction 12 v2 (version 2) | ecosystem: Host-associated > Birds > Digestive system > Esophagus > Crop | place... | reverse complement strand
AGATAAGGAGAAAACACGACAGAAACAGACCCGCTCTCTCGGACCGCACCGGCGCCGCACGCTCCCGAGCCGCGAGAGTGAGTTCCCGCCACCCCCATCCCCCCACCGGAACCCAGCGTGACGTCACATGGTATGGAATACCGGGCTCTGTTTGGCCAGGTGGGGTCAGCCCCCACCCTCCGGCTGTGCCCCTTCCTGGAGTCCGGTGAAAATTAACCCTGTCCTGGCCAAACCCAGGACAACTGGAAATAGTAACACTAGATAGACAGTGTGTGCTTGTTTGACTAAAATATACGCTTCTCTGGGTTGGGACAGTGATAGAGATTTTGGGCATGATCAGTGTTCAGAGGTACGAATGTTTGCTTTGCATGATTTTGCTAGGCTGCTCTAAATGAAGAATAGGTTTGTCAAAACAGTAAATACAAGGAAATTGTCCTGTTTCATTTCTGAATGCAAAACTGTTACATTTCTGAATCCTGGGATAGTAATTTTTTTTTCTCAGCTTTTCCTCTCCAGCCTCTATTGTATTTTGAAATGTCTGTGCCCGGTTTTATATCCAAAACTTCCTAAGATGGGAGTTTGGGGATCCTGGGAGTATGTTTCTGGTGAAGATTTTTTCTTGAAGGAAATTTATCATGAATAGCTAGGTGGATTCTGGTGCAGCTGAAGTGTCTGATACCAAGGCAAATGACATTGCTTGAAAATGATGGCCATGAAATGCAAGTACATTGCAAATCACTCAGCTGCAGAGGCTTGGAATAAGAGCACTGCAGAGCTGATGTATGGACTGATGTTGCCATTTAATGTGGTTTCCCAGCAAACCTTTCATAAAATTCATGACTGTAGCTGACCTCTGTTACTGTGTTCCTCTTAGGGGGGGAAAAAAAAAGGCTATAACCCAGCTCTCTATGGCAGTGCACTGAAAAGTGATGTGTGATGTGAAGCAAGGTGAGGGGAATCATGTTCACTTCACCACAGACACTAGAGGTGAGCCTGTAGTCAAACAGTTGATTAAATGTCACAGCATATTCGACAGTCTTCCAGGCTGACAAGGTTCTGTTCTGACCAGCTTCAAACTAGGAGACTGTTTCAAATCATTTTCTACCAGCTTTACGCCATTGTCAGTGTTGCTATACACCTATGAAAGTAAAAGCAGAATCGGCCATCAGCTGCCAGCAGGAAACACAGAGATTCTTTACATTGTTATTACCACAAAACACGAGACGAGACACTGCTTGTAGTATTTTGCTCTTGTATTAGGTATAGTTATTTGGCTTGTGGTTTATGCAGGACTGTGAGTGAAGATGTTTCCTGAAATCAGCAATTCTGATCTGTCCTAGAAAGTCTTGGCTGTTTCTGTAAAAATTGATGTGCTATTTTTCACTTCCGCTCTAGCTTACAGTCAAGGGACAGTGGTTGATGTATGTTAAATTAACGAGTGCCACAGCAAGCTGAAACTGAAGGAAGAGGACTGGCTGATGCGGTCTTCATGTCTGAGCCACCTCCAGAGGGAGCAGAAAGCAGGGCAGGTGGGACAAAATGTAATAGAGGTGCTCAGGTACCATGAAAATGTGAAAAGAGGCAAAGAGTATCTAGGCAGACAGATGGCATATTTAAAAGGGAGGGGAGACAGAAGCTGAAGAAGCACTTGTTTTCCTCCTTCCTCTGTGTAAAATGGTAAATCAAATCCACCTCTCATTCCTTCTTCCCTGTCTTTGAACTTCCCACCCTCCTCAGAGCACCTCTTTAAATTATTGAGCGTTGAGAAGGCATAGAATCCCGTATATTGGGAAATGGAAAATTAACAGCTACCAGTGCACACTTTTATCGCTACCACCAACCAAAAATAATTTAGCCCTTTCATTCCATCAGATCAAATTAATAAACAAATATGTGCGTAATGCTTTTGTCCGCATGTGAATCTCTACCCTCCTGATGAAAATTTGTGAATACAAATTGAGGGGACTATATGTCTCCTAATCACTTGTGTGATCTTGATAGCCACACGATCTATCAGCAGAGTTTGCCACATTGTATTTGCTTCTCTAGGCGGGTAATCCATTAGCCCCTAAATGTCTGTGGCACAGTTGAGAGCAATAGCTTGCTTCTCCCTAACTCCACCTTGTCCCTTCCAGGTGTCTCTTCCTAAAGTTTTTTTTCAGATTAGCTACCAAAACCATTCTCCCCAGCAGTGATTTGGTAATATGCAGTGGTGACTGCAAGTCAGAACTTCCACAGTTCCATCCTATTTCCAGCCCAAACAAGATGTATGTATAGTAATATGGTGCAATAGTGTAAAAAAATTTACAATATAATTAATTTTTTTTATTCTAGTTCTCTCTGGACTATATAGTCCCTGCCTGTTGTTTTATTTACTCCATAGCTATTCTTGTTTTGTAGCTATTTCCTTTAGCTTGTATCTCTAAGGTCAGTTTAAGGACAAGATGTCCCTTCCAGAGATGAGTTGTGAACAGTAACAAGTAGGCTGTGTAAATGCTTTTCTTCTGTGTCATTCTGAAAACCTAGCTTAGGAAAAAACAAAAAGAAAGCCTCCTTCAGCTCAGGATTTAGGTCCTAAATTCAGATTTTGAGGTTGACATCATTCCTTTGATGCTGCCGAGTAAATTACAACAAAACAGTTGCAAAGTGGTCCAAAGCCATGCCTATGTAAGTTGTCATTCCCCACGCTGAAACTGTTCTTTGGAGCTGCTAAAATGTATGGGACAGAATTAATTTTTTTTTCTATTTTGCTAAATAATTTTTGTCAATATTCAAGTAATTGTTTGTATTTTTAAAATAATGTCTTTATAAACAATGTTACAGACCTTGCATCATGCTGGAATCATCTGTACTTTGCTAGCACACAAATATGAGTGTAATAGTTATGGCTATTTTTCTAAATATTTACTCCATGAGGGCAGAGGATTTTAACATCCAGCCAGAACAAACAATAGAAATGGAAAGAGTAGAAGTACCACCCTCAACTCCTCTTTTTCTTTCTTCTTCTGGACGATATAAATGTGCTGGTGGTGCTAAATGCCTTCATTCATAAGTGAGTACAATAAAGATTAGTCTTTAATTATTTCTGGCATATGTCCTTTAAATTCAAAGCCTGCAAATCGCAATGGGCAAAGGGTAATATGTCTTAACAGGTTACACCTCCCAAAGGATTTGTTGATTGACATCAAAATTGTTTCCCCTCCCTCTCTTCTGACTGACAGCATGGCAGGTGTGAAGTGATGTCAGTGTGCTGTAATAATGTGTCAAAAGATCTTAAATCAAGACTAATGTGGCTTCAATGCTAAGCTCCCAAACGTTTGTATGGCAGAAAATGGAACTATAGGACAGATTTATCTTGGGACTATTATATCTTTGCACTTTCTAAAACCGCTTTTTAGTTAGGGTCCTTGGATGATTACGGGGCAGAGGTTTTAGAAGTATTTCTTCTTACAAAGTCATCGTGAGGAGAAAACCGTTTCTATACTTACTACTGGGACATGAAGAACTTGCATCTAGTGGCATTTTTTGCACAGTGATCGTTTAATATAAACATAGTCCAGAACCTGAAATAGATAAAAATGTACTTGTTTCAGCAGCTACTGATGGTCTTCCCTTTGAACACAACTCAACATTTAATGCTTGAAGAAACAGGAGAAAGGCAGTGAGCATAAATAAGGGTGAATACACAGAGAGATGGTTTCACGTAAGCCACCTCTGATGCGCAGTTTGTACAGAATTTCCTGACCTACAGGGAAACTGAACTCACGGTCGAAAGGATGATGGGTCATTAAATCTGCATTTTATTCTACAAGAGTCAGTCTTTGCATGAAAAAATATAAAAAAAAATGAACAAAATAGCACAGAAGCTGCTTAAGTCCACTCAAATGGTGATACAAAATAACCCCCAGAGACTTCACGTAAGGTGTCCAGCAATGGTCTGAATTCTGCCCTAAGGGGCAGACAGATGTTCTCTGACCTTCCCAAAGTTTTGGATCAGGGACTTATTCCTCAATTTCTGTATTTGAGGGAATTTGAGTGGAGTGCTTGAGAGTACCAAATGCAGATTTTTGTGTACAAAACCTAAAATGCTTTTACACGTTGTTACAATGCCTCTCCAGACAAGAGATTTTGCATTTGTTACACAGGTTTAGCCAGAATGTCATGAATTCTAATGAGGGAAAAAATGGCAGTCCTGTTGATTATTTCTCTTCTTTGGAAAGCAATTTTTGTGCATTAAAACTGTAGGGCATTTAAAAAAAATCTTTACCCAGAGAACTTCATGGTGAAAAATTATAGAAAACCTGCAATTGGATTTTTGGCATTGTCTATAGAAGTAAAAGCTTTTCTTTTTAAATAATGCAAATATATATAATTTATATATATATATATATAAACAAACAGGGAAATCATTTAAGGATAGGTGCAGTGCATGGGTGTGGGAAGGCAGAGATTTCTCCCTTGAAGTTTACTCATCAGCATTTATACAGGATGCGAACAATGGCTGGAAACCCACTGCTGGTGTGATAGACGACATTGAAATGTGCAGGCCAGCACAACCCAGTCGGAACTGAACAAACATTGTAGTAACACCACGTCAGTGTGGGGAGTATAGGAAGGTTAAATTAGAAACGCTGAGTACGAACACCAAACAGAGGCAAATTATTGCTTTGGCCTTAGGCAACGTTCACTGTGGATGAGGGATGAACAGGGTTGGCAGGGCAGGTGGGAGAAACTTCCAATAATTCCTCAATAGCCATTCCTGACCTGTGAGAAAATAGAGTTTTTAGGTTATCGGGGCTCTCCAAACAAATTAAACTAAAGATAAAACAATTGAAGATCTTTACTTAATGCTTTTATCTGTGGCTTCTTGTTTCAGGCTCTGTCTGCCCAGTGGCAATTAGCTAGGACAGGTGGCACAGGAGGGCAGATCTTTATGGACAATTCCACGGTATTTTGTACTTTCTTGGAGACAGCACTGTTCAGAGCTGTTTCCCAGCAGGTCTGCATGGAAATCTCTTAATTAGTTCTCAGCAATAGCATGACAGATACTGGAAAATAAGAAGGACTTGTATGATAATACTGCGTTCTGGGTCAGAAAAAAACCCTTACCACCCTGTGGTTTCTGGAAATGGTCTCTGTTGCAACTCTGGCTGCCTGCTTTGGTGCTTGTTCCTGATGAAACAGGTATGAAAAAATTAGGATAGAAGGTAAGCCAACTCAGGCAAAAAAGGAAATAAATAAAGTCACAAAACAAAAGGAAAGCCAAGACAGTCTCTTTACATTACAAATGTAGGTCAGTTTAAAAAAATAAATTACCTCTAAAAAATTCTTGCTGACAGCAAAGTAAGGGTCATGACAACTTTGGAGAAACCTGTTCTACTCACCTTTCGGAGCACAACTGGGAGCTAGTTCTGACAGAGGGGAGTCTATGCATAGCAAGAGAAAAGACCTGACTCCATCTTCTATACAGTAATATGAGTGAAATTTGACTTCTGGGAGGGGGAGGAAAGGGTCTGTGGTCATGGACATACAAAAGGTGTAAATTAAGCACAAGCAGAATGCAAAATTAAGACTTCATAAAAATTATTGCATAAATAAGTTGACTTGAAAGTAAGAGTATGAAACAACAAAAAAACCTTAGTGCTTCCTCAGTACTACAACTGCAAACTGGTCTAGAAAGTGAAGAAAGGGTTAACAACAAACTAAATTGTGTCACTAGTGCTGAAGAAGATAGATGGAAATATCTATTTATTTGAAGAAATAAATTGTTTACAAAGGCTGAGAATGAAACAAGTCTTCATGTGGTGCAAAGACCTATCTGGCAAGACACAATATAATACAAATGAAAGCTGCCAGACGGAGTGCTCCATTTGCATCATCCATTCACAGTTTATCTCCAGTCTTCTTTTCATATAGCTGCTTTTTAAAGACAACCTCACCCTAAGCTTGAGTCACTCTTTATCTCTCCAGGTTCCCAGTCGGAGACTTCACAAGTGTTTTATCCTTGTTTCTTAAAAAAAAAAAACAAACCCTCAGTTCCCTCCTTCTTATCCCAAACCAAGGCCTAACAAGTGAGCTGCCATTGTCCCCTTCCTCCCTCCCTCTTCTGCATTCACCCTTTACTAAACTCATGCTCCAAGGTTCAGAATTTCAGCTGCTTGCGTACAATGGTACCTAACTTAGGTAACTTCTACCAAAGGTGACTCTACCAGACGCAGACTCTAACAGGATCCCAGTCCTGGCTCCAAGGGTCTACAAGCAAACTTTTCACTCTGTGTTGCTAGTTTCTGTTTTCTCTGTTGAATCCTGTGACCAAATTTCCTTGCTGTTTGATAGCCTGTGTGAAATGATGTAGTAATTTCATTTTATATAAGTACACATACATATAGATGTGTCCCAGTGGACATATATATGGTCCACCTTGTTCTGTTCACCTGGCAATTGGGAAACAAAAACTGAATGTTGCTTGAAATTTGTTTTCATTGCCTAAGAGGGTAACGAGAACTGGAAAGGTGTCAATCATTTTGCTGACTCTTACCTATGACAACTTTAAGACAAATAATTAAAAAAAAACACCACCAAAGCAACAAAACATGAGACAGTCACTGCAGTTTGCAGTGCATTGTATTTCAATGTACACAGCCTCTTCCCCACCCCATGGCCCAATTTCATGGGGGCGTTATTGTCCCTTGGCCCACAGTCGTGGTCTAGGTCAAAAGCTGATTCACAGCACTGATTTTCAAGTTTGGCAGCTCAAATATGCCTGCAACCAATAAATGACAAGGCCACTGGCACACACAACGGAGCACACTAACATACAGTCAGTAATTCATGTTCTATACACTATTCAAATGGGAGTACACTGCTAATAACTATGGAAGAAGAGTTCCTTTTTGTCATCCAAACACTTAAACCAAAAAATGGATTTTGAAAACTTTTGTGCTTTACAATTTCTTTCTTTTTCTTTATATATCTTTTAAGTCCCCCTTACTATGTTTGCGGAATAGTAATAATAATTGAAAAAAAAGAAAAGGTTTAAAAATATTTGCCTTTCTTTTTCCCCAGAGAAGCTTTTTTTTTCCTTTTTTTTGTGGGGTGAGGTGTGAGAGCTAGTTATTTTGTCTGACTGTCAATTTTTTTAACATAAAACTCAGCGAAAACATGCACTATGGTAAAGTCTCAGCCCTCCACCTAAACAATGGATAAGCTGGTAAAATATGACAATATTCCTAAACCTCATTTTTCCTCTGAAGCATTACTTAACCCCCAGGCAATAAATTTAATAACTGAAGTGAGAAATGGACCCTTTTAATAAGGCTTTTAACTACACATTTTAATGAAACCTAAACAAATGGTGTCCCTGCCACTGCTTTGGTTGCATGTGTGTTTATGTATACCACGAAAGCAAAAGAAATATTTTTCATACTTAGAGATTTATTGTTCTATGGTAATTTCTGAACAGCACTGGAATATAAACAGGCAGTTCTTCCTTTTTAAGAACTGTAGTTTGCCAGCTTTCTTCTTTAGGTGACTGATGACCACCAGGAGGGGGTTCACAGCATCTTGGTTTGTTACCAGATCCAGAAAATATGCAGTTTTGTCTACAAGGACAGTGTGTGCATTTTAAGGTATGTTTATCTTGACTCATTTATTTGTTTGTTTTTCTTTCCAAATGTGTAGATGTGGCGCTTTGGGATATGGTATAGCAGGCACAGTAGTGTTGAGTGGATGGCTGGACTTCATGATCTCAGAGGTCTTTTCCAACCTATGATTCTTTAAAGACAACTCGTATCTCTGACCTCTGACACTGGCTAATCCATGCTGCAGGCTGTGCAAATGGAATTTTCCTACCTCCAGGCATTCATTTTGCATTAGTTAAATCCCTGCATGCTACTCTTGCCTCCTTCTCCCCGCCCCCTTCCAATTCTACAGAATTTTGTGCTTTACAAAATCAGGCTGTTTCAAATATGAGTAAATCTGTATGTCAAACCCACCTTCTTCCACACAAATACAAATCTGAATATGAATGTCAGGACCCGTGCACACTCCTAGTTTCTGTATGAGAGCATTCTGCCTATCTGGAGAAGTGATTTGACTTCTCTATATTGCATAAGACCACTGTCATTAACGACAGAGGTGTCATTTTGATGTGATCTGTGAGGCAGTAGAAGCTTTGAAGTTGAAAGATAGAATAGACATGGATAAATTGTGCTCTGAGTATGCTGCTATTGCACCATTATTGCTGGCAATTATTTCACCAAGTGACACATCTGATAAAAAGTCATCCGCCTTGCTATGGAAAGAAACCACAGTTCGCTGAAGCACATGGGGTAGATCTGTCGACTTTAGATCCTGACAAAAAGCTCATTAGTTTTGGCCTGATCATTCTGCACCAATCTTGAACTCTTTTGCATTGTTCCCCCCTCCCCTTCCTTGTGTTTTCTGTTGGCTTCCTTTTCTAAGATAGCAATTCTGCTTTTCTGTTTTAATGTTTGCCCGTTTTCTCGCCCTTCTCCATACCACTTTCCCCAACACACTCCTTCCTAACGATGCTCTTCATATGCCTCCCACTTCTTTCATCCCTTCCCTAACTGTCTTGAACGATGTTTATTTTTTGTTGGTGTCATAAAGCAGGGTTGTTACACCATTTTTTTTAATCTGCAGAGCATGTGAAATCCAACTTCTCCAAATAAACAGCAGCAGATTCCAGGTAATTAATTTTCAGGTTAGTTTTAAGTTAAACATGGAATACAGATTTGTTCCTTCACTTATGCCTCACAGGGTGAGTTCTTAAGTGGATTCATATTGTGCAGCTCCACCTAAGTAAAGACTTTAAATAAGAGGAAGCATGTAGAACTACTGCCAAAATTCCCACGGGAATTTATTTATGTTGATTCCTTGGACGATGAGATGTCTGTGATGGAGAAAAGGGAAGAGAGCATGCAAGCAGGAATCCTTTAAATAAACTGTATGATCAAGAAAAAGGTAAATGAAACTATATTTTTAAGTGTGTAGGTAACAGGGCGAGATAAAAGGCCGTAATTTATCATTAGATGTTTTTATCTGACTGGCAAAGAAAGAAATAAAACAAGACAGCGGATGTACAGCAAGAGAACAATTGCATTGTTAGAGGGTGAACCGTATGCACATTAGAAAGCAGTTCCTTGTCACATTAAAGGATTCTGAGCAAATAGCTCTAAAGCACAAGTTGTAAGGAACAGAGGCATGGAAAGTGTAGAGTTATCATAGGTTTTAGAGATTCTCCCTATTTCTAAGCTAAAGAACAACTTTGTTAGAACACAAGCTCTTGTTCAAATACAAGAAGCTTCAATTCTTGTATTTTCCTGAAGAGGTGAGTTGTAAAAGAAGGTGACCTCCAGCCACCCACCTTACGAAAAGATCTTTGATCGCAGTACATCAGAACTGTTCTTCCATAAAGGGATCACAGAGTGTGTGGCATATATTGCTTCCACCTAAACTCTGGCATCTCAGATATGCAGTTGCATTAGGCTCCCTTCATAGAAAATTAAGACTGATTATCATCTTCAAAAGGCAGTGTACATTAAATGACTGCTGCTTGCTGGGGTGAACATGGTCCACCTGCTTACTAGGCAAGCTAAACCTATTATGAGACAATGGTAGAGTCCATGGAAAGCAAGCATGGCTTTGGAGCATGCTCTGTGAGACTTGGACACAGCAATATGTGGACTCATGTCCAAGAACATGAGTTTTACCAGGATTGTCCCACTCAGTCTGCAGAATTTAAATCTTAAAAGTCTTCCAGACAGTATTATTTTTGCTCTAAATTAATGGTCTCAGTCTAATCCCTATAATTATGTCTTCACAGCATTTATAGCCAGGGGACAGGTGATTTAACTGGCTGGAGAGTCTCAGTTCCACTAGGAACAGGCCTCTAGGTCAGAGGTGTATTAATGAGAGAACTGCTGGAGGATGATGAGCTGATCCTGCAGCCTCTAACAGCACTGGATTAATTACAAGGGACTTTACAGAAAAAAAAACTTCCAGCTAATAACTATGCAAATCATACTGCAGACAGAGCTATTATCATGACTGCAAGCACTTTTGCTGTTTGTCTTGGAGGGGGCTGGGGCAGTTGTAGCAAAGCCCAGGCCACACACAAACTCTCCAGTGGTCACTGTGTAGCACACCACAGTGTTTGAAAGGGGCAGTAGGAATATACTTTACATCCATTCCTTCCAGAACTCTCATCCTGCACCAGCTGAGGTGGAAAAGATCCTGTTTTCTAGAGGGCTTCTCTGACCAGTATTCTTCATGCGATATATCCCATCTCTGCCCAGTATTCTTCAGATGGTGTATCCCAGTAGAAGGAAATAGTAATAGAAGTATTAGAATTACCACACAGAACTAAGCTACGTGTTATAGGGGATAAAACCAAACACATTCTGCTGCTAGTACTTGGTACTATTTGCATTAGAAAAGCATGTTGTAGTTAGGCGTGGCATACCCCGACCCTGTTCATTCTGAAAGGGATCTCTGGGACTATCTTGGATATTTCTGACAAAGGTGGATGAAAAACATAGTTTATAACAAGTATAGATTTTCACATGGTTTATAGGGACAGTTTTGATTTGTTAGTTGCAAGCAAAATGCATGAGGTTGATAATTGATTTGAACAAAGAATGTAAACTAGAAAGGACAATAATCCTTTACTTAGAGCTTCTTGGCACCTGGCAAGCAGTTAGTTTCATCCTGGGCAGAGACAGGCTTTTCAGTGAGATTCGAGATGTCAAAGAAGCATTACAAAGCCCAGCCTGCTGATTTCCCTGCAAAACACCCTGCAGGCATTCAAGCACACATTAACAGAACTATTTCTTGGAAGTCCGGCTACAACAAATTGAATCAAATGGCTGTAAGCAGTTTCATTGTGTGGTGCTATGATCTTCCCTGCAAATTCTTTGGACAGCCTCCAAGTACAAGAAAGCATCTGCAGAACCTAAAGTGATGAAGTAATGTACCCTTGCAGAAACTGATCCAACACTGCAGGGAAAGATGAATGCTGGAGCAATCAGTGAATTTAAACATGTTTGTCACACTTGCCATCCATGCAAAAGAATGGGTTACGCAGCTACCCATATCTCTACCCAGCTCCAAATCCTCTCTCCTTAATCCTCTCCAGCTCCACTGTCAGATATAAATGTCTACACACCTAAACATCTCTTCTTTTTCCGGGTTTCCCAGTCAGGCCATGAGTTTTTAAATAATTTAATAATTTTAATAATCTACTTAGATTTGATTCTGTAAAACACTCTTTCGCAAGAAGTAATTCATCAGGATGGGAGACTATACGGTAGCCTAACCTGACAACTTTCTGGGTTTCCCTAAATTCCACTATCTTGAACATTTTTATTCTTTCTCTATTGCAGGTCTGTCCATATATAGGATGATGAAAGGATCGGAGTTTGCGTTATCTGACTAGAATATTGCAGAAGAAGCCATGAAGTTCACGCATTACGAAAACACAGAACAGAGATGGCTGATCATGTGCAGCGAGGGGAGAGGAAATGAATTTTACAGCACATGTCAGAAACTCTATGACAAGGAAAACTTATCTTTGAAGTGATCTCTTCCTCAGCAGGAAAATATTATATATATATATGTGCAAATCATGGCCTTTCTTGGCTGTAACTGGTATCACCAAAGATATCTTTGAAGTAAAGGAACTAGTCCCAAACATTCAAGCGCTATGGAACTGGCTTTTAAAAAAACATTCAAGATGTAGACATGGGGTGGAGGGCTACCTAATTCAGCCTGCACACACATATCATGCACCCTACGTGTAAAGTCTTTGATCTCTGACAAAACCAACATTTGCTGATTTGTTTTGTACTGTTCCTTGAGATAATTGCATTTCAAAATATACATTGTATTGTATCTGATGTCTAACAAGAAGAGGTTGCTGAGTGAGGCTTGAATGAGTGCACTGAAAAAATTAGGTATGTTTACAGTTTCTCGACAATCAGACGTTTCAAGTACTATATACTGTTTTACAAGTCTACTGTGGTTTGTTTTGCAAACCTCTGTGTAGAGTCGAAGAAGACAAAGATGTTGGAAATAAGAGTTTCTTCTTCCAAGCGGGAAAAACAGTGCTCTAGAGTGTTCATCTCTCACCAACACATCCGCTGGGACTCTTTGAACTCACTCTCCCACTGACTGTAAGATCTTTTTGACAGAGACTGAAAGTGTCTGGTTACTGGACACCAGTGTCTAGTTCTGCAAATAAATGAGCAAGTAAAAACAGGCAAACTGCACCCAGAGGCAGATGAAAATTTTTGCATAATGGATATTTTGAAAGAAGTTATAATAGTGTACATGTGTTTTCAGGCATGGGGCCTGGGAGCAGGGGAGGGGGAGTGCTTTTTAAAGAGGTTGGTCAAGTATGTATAGCCAGAAATCCTGCTTAGAATCTAGCTTAGCTGCAGAAACACTGCATACCTCAAGCCCTGATGGATAGATAATTAAAGTCTTTTTCTGACATAACCAAGCCTGTACAAAATTTGTGCCAATGAAATCTGCCTGTGTTCTTTCCCATTTTGTTATATCTGGATATTGTTTAGTTTATTGACCCTGCTCTTTCCTCCCTTTCTTTCACAGCTAGGCGTTGTTAGATACATAATGCCTATCTGGAAGACTTGGGTCTTTGTGCTAGCTTATGAAACAGCCAGGCACAGTGAACTCACTTGCTGTATAAAAGAGTAAAGATCACATAGAACCGTTACAGAAAACAAAGAAATGCTGCATAATAATTAAGAGGAATTGACCTACTTAATAAAGGCCATTGTATGGCAGCATAGTTCCATTTTAAGAATAAGCACTGGCTTTAGAGATGGAATTCCTTCTTAGAAGGACACTATGAGACAGATAAGCAACAGAGGATAGACATGAGGCTATCATGTTCTATAGTTTTTCCTTTTGGTCCTTTGATGGGGATAGTAACAGGTTTCAGTCCCCTGTCAATCACCATTCTTGAAGAGGATGAGGAGGGAGGGAAGAGCCAGGATTAAAACCTGCATAGTTTTATCAAATACTCGCCGTGAATGTCCAGCTCCTTTTCTTCTGATACTCTTAAGACCTTTTCCCTTGATTTCACTCACATTTGTAATTTGTCTCCTTGGGATTCAATTACATGATAAATTCTCTCTAGTAGTAAATCCAGGCTAAGAAGGTGCAGGTCCCAGCCGTGGAGCCTTTCCCCAGACTTTCCTGATGTGCTTATACACGAGAGAGCCCACAAACAGCGAGCCAGGTAGCAAGCGGGCCCAGCAAAGTGCTCAGGATGAGAAACCCTGCTGTTGAGTTGGACCCAAAGCCTCCCTCCTTCCACCCACCCTATGCTCTGAGCAAGATCCGTGTGGGCAAATGCCTCGCATCCCAGCTTCCTCAGGACAGTTCTGGGGCAGCGTGGGTTTTTCCTTCTGTCTAGGAGTAACTTTCATGCTGTAAGACAACAGAGGCCCCGCTGAATATGAGTAGAAGGACTCGCTTGTGTCCTTTGCTTGGCACATAGCTTTTGAGGTATTAATATGTTAAGCTTTCTGAGGCTGTGCAGACACTTTATTGCAAGGTCTATCACAGCTCTTATATACATCCACAAAAGAATCAGGTGGCAGGGGCTGCTGGTATCTCTTCCATTTCAATAGCAAGTCACATTACTTCCATTTTCCTCCTCATCCCTGTTCAGGTCATAGGGTGGCTTCATATTCCTGTTCGGAATAGGAGCTCCTTGCACCCAAGTACCGTGGCACTGGCAGTCAAACTAGTGCCAAGACATTGGAGTCCCTCACACTCATCAGTTACTCCGCTTCTGCCGTCTTGTCTAGGACTTCCTGGCATCACAGGATGGCTGCACACCAACGAGCACGTCACTGCTGAGGTCCTCGCAGTTACCTGCCAGGACAGCCATGCTCTTAAACTGGGACTCACTCACTGCGCCCTTCCTCAGCCGCAGCTACCTTCCCAAAGGGGAAAAATCCTTTAGTCAAGATACAGGTGTGGTCAACAGCCATTTATCTGAAAGATACACATATTTCTTTTATGTATATTTATGTACATACCAGTAGACATATATACGTGTGTGTCTGAAAAAAAAAAAAATGTACTGCCCTTTAGTCCAGAACACCTAAAGAACAAAAATGCCCTCTAGTCACATTTACTAAAAGCAGACTACAGGTTTCAATGCCCTCTACCAAAACCTATCACTACAAACAGCTCAGTGCTGGGAGCCCTATAATATTTGACGGAGTAAGAACGACCAAAACTGGCCTCATGACAAGGCCTGATTTCACGACTAAGAGGGATTGTGTTAGTACTAGGTGACTCTAGGCGGTAGTCTGCAGCCTACAGCACAGGTAGTGGGGCTGTCACCTACTATAATGCCCAATAATATCTTTTACATTACTACTACTATAGTTTTTGTATTTAAAGACATTTTTAGTGATGTTGGCTATACTTAAGAGCTCAAGGCTGCAAGATTAAACTGATTCATGACTTTTTTTTTTTTTAAGTGATGAAGCACATAGCTGTAGCTAGGCCATGCAAGTCAGTATTGATTAGGAGCAAGGGAGTTTACATCTCTACTACCAACCCACCTGACACATAGCTGTTCTTCTAACAGAGTAGCACATATCAATGATACATCCCACTATTGGCTTTTACGACTTGACAAATATCCCACCACCAAAAAAAAAAACCAACTTAAAAAACAGAATAAATCCTCAACCACACAAAATGCTTAGAAAGCTGAATTTTGGCTACTGGAGTTTACACACACATATTTCTCACCTCAAGATGTCTTTTTGGTCTGTCTTCATTTATTTATTTAAAATACTATGTGTCAGTCCATTCTGCTCGCATTCAAGGAACTGGAAAATCAACTGATTCTGTATAAATCTGGCTTTCCAGTTTCTGTTTTTCCCTTGAGGTGCAACATACAGGCCACCTGGTGTAACTGCACGGTGACGGATTAGTGCTGGTTAGCAAGCAGTACTGGGTGATGAGCCAGCAACTCATCCCTGCTGCTGCGTGGCTGTGCATGACTGGAGGGGAGGTTAAAGGCCATAAACCTGGCACATACATTGCCCGCACTCATTCGACTGTCATGTTTAGCAGATACTGTACAACCACAGCCCAGTGACAAGCTTCACATTTTTCTTTTTCAGGTATTAGCTGTGTCTAAAGATTGTTAAGTTTCAGGGAGAGAGAAACAATCAATTGTTAGCCCTCTTTGTTTTCCCTTTAAACCACAAGATCTAGGAACAAAGCAGAGTTCTTCCATAGTCTAGGGAAAAAAATGTCAGTAACTTTTTGAAAATAGTGCATCGTGTCACAAAATTTTCATCTCTACCTCTGTCATTAGCTGAGTACTATTTCGCTGTCGCTGGCAAAACTTGTGAGCTTGCAAAGATGAAAGCTGCGATGGCTGTGATGCACAATAACTTAACTGGTTAAAGAGTCAATAAGCTCTTTGATTGCCTTTCCCTTAATACTTAGAAATAGGCCTGAATATCCGTTGCCTTTGAAGTGAGAGAAGATTTATGGTGTTTCTTAAAAATAGCTTTTTTTTTCCTAGGGGCAGCAGGTGGGACAAAGGGTGGGGTTTTGGTAACTGAGGGAGGACCAGAAGAGGCTTGTGTGTGTGCAATTAAAATAATAAAATTTGTACTTATCATCATAGACAGCAAAAGGCAATTGCATCCTAATGCAAATACTGTGAAAGAGTAGCAGGGCTGCCTCATAGTAAAGCTGTGGGCAGCCTGTTCATTCACTGCAATGACTTGCTGACCAGGACCACAAAGGGTGCTGCTCAATCTAACTTTTGTACCGATGAGTAACAGGACTGTAGATAGGCAACAAAACAGCTTCTTAGTTTTTATGTGGCCGGGTTTGGTTTAAGTGTTTTTGATAGCAAGACCCTAAAGAAGTTAGTAGGTAGTGACATAGATGCGTAGATATAAATATACATGTCCAAATGCACACACAGGCATTCATGGACTACTATGTATGGATAAATACCTTTTTTGTGATATGATCTTTGTGTAGGGAGAAGACACCTAATTAAACCTGTCATGAAGAATTCTCTTCCCACCTTAAAATGAGTACCTGCTCTTGGTGACTTGGGACTTGGCTGTCCCTCACTTCCTTGTTATCATTCTCCTTCTGCAGTTAGACGTCAAGCTTACTAGTCAGTCCCTCACAGCACGACGGGATGAGGTTGAGGAGTAATGCCTAAAGTAGACCTAGCATTCATCTCTGTGCAGATTTACTAACACAGAGTAGTCCTTTCATTGAACTGTTCTAGAGAGGCATCATGGTTTTTAAGGTACGTGCACTCCCTTCCCCAGTGAGAGTATCTAAGGCTGGTTTTGAGAGGTGTACTCGGTGAGGGCTGGACCGGTTTGCTTCATTGACGGTGGTGCTGAGCCAGCTTGTTACACAGTTCTCTGCAGTCCTGCACAAATACTGTTGTGCATTGATTTCTTTTTTTTTCCACAAATCCATTGTTTGCTTAGAAAACACCAATGTAGCCTTTGTATACCAGGTTCTTCATGTTATTTACCTCTGAGTTAGGACCAAATTAACTATTTGTGCTTTTGGGGGTTTTTTTTGGATGCTTAACTGAGTCTTTTGCAATGCTCTGCCCTTCTTCTCTCCTCTCCATGATTCAAACAAGGTTTATCGTACTGTGGTTGATGATTACAAATCACTGTGGTGATGCTGCTGCACAGAAGATTAATGATGGCAACTTTAATGACAAGGTGATTTTAAATAGCAGAATTCCATCCACATGCACGCAGTCTTGAAGACTGCAAAAGAAGTTGAAGTTTTTCTTAAAAACACGGAGTTGCATGTAGGATTATACCTAGTTTCTGCACTGCAATACTAGAAGCACAGACGAAATCTTGCAAATAACTTTTAAAGGTAGTCATCACAAGATATTACAAAATCTTTGAACTGTTTATCAAAATAATCAGTCCATCATGACCTGACCTATCAGAGCTAAAGGTGCCATGAGATGCTCTGTTCAACCATGTAAAGTAGCTAAATTATACCAAATTATAACTGTATTTGAATACATAACTGGTGTCAGGGTGATGTTTGACGTTACTGCAGAATCATTCACTTCCAGCCCTCACAGCATCCTCCACGGCAGCTGAAATTAATTATTATTAGGAAGGGGCTGATTCTGGAAAGCGAGCAAGAGAGAAAGGCAGCTGGGTTAGTCTTAGTTCAAAGCATTAATAGCATTGGTTTTGTGAATAAAGCATTATTCATCACTTGGTGATGCATGTTGCATAACCTTCTGGGACACAGCCTGCCTCGTAGAGCCAAAAGAAAACACAGCAATCTCTCCTTCTTTTAGAACACAAATACATAAATTTTAATCTGAGAAAAATACAAAATGAAACCATGTACAAGTTATGTACAAACCCTTTTTACAGGACAATATATTTATCACTGGATATTACATATGACAAAGTCAGGTAGATCATTTCTGAGCACCAGCATTTGTTCTCTCTCACCAACCCATGATGGTAAAAAGTAAAATGGTGAAGTCATACTCCTTTTTCTTGATGAACTTTTAAGATAATAGCTGGTTCTCAGTGTACCCCTCCATCCCCATTCCCAAATTATAACTAAGTAGACACGTGTAGCCATCAAAACATATGGTACATATGTGTTTGTGTGTGTGCTTTTACTGAAGGAAGGAAAAAAAACACATCATCCTTGAACTCTACAGAAATGCAAGTTAAAATTCTATCAACTTTTCTTTTTTTGGAGAGAGGTTAGATTATTTGCATTGGCTAAGCATGTGTGTCCCAAGCTTTACGATGGCTGAAGCGGCGGTTTTTTTTAACTGCTGCTTAAGGAAACCTTGAGATAACTTCTGCTGACCTTTTCATGTGGTTCTGGTTAGTTAATGTCCAGTTGACAAAGTGGTCATACAACAAATTTTTGGTTTCTGAAAAATCTACGCTTTCTGTTACATGTATTCAACTGCCTATATGTTGTGTTGTGATTATTTTTTTTTTTTGTTACAAAGATCTCCTCTAAAACGCATTGACTGAAGCAGTAAGAAGCTTTCTCTCAACCTCACTAAGGTTCTAATTAGATGCAGCATTACTATGTTTAGCTTCTTAAGCTAGATATTGTTCTTAATTAGACCCAAAGTGATAAAAAAGCATTTTGTATTTTACATTTTCTTCCTTCCCCCTACCCCTTCCCATTTCGACAGTTAACACTAGTACACCATTATATAAAAAGATACATTAGACCAGCACTCCTATCTATTAAATTCAGTGGATTTACCTGCCTATATAGACTACTGCACAGTACAGCCTATACAGTTTCAGTGTGGCTACATGTTCTATAGCAGAGAATATCTGTGCAGAAGAGATACATTACTTATATAAATACAGCTTTGATAAATGCTGGGGCAGAACTGTCGCTACTATAGGCCTACGTGCCATCCTAGGCAGTGACCACAGCTGAACAGCTACTATGTTCCTTTCACTATTTTAGAGCACTCGTATTGCTTGATTCAAAAGTACGACAAAAATTGTGCCTACTAACTGAATATTAGGAGACCCGGTGTGCATATCTAATGAATTTTAAAAAACTATATCCCCTAAGCCTGGGATTGCTCAAACACCCTTAGAATCAAAAAGTAAAAATAAAAAGGTGCTTGTTGAAATGTTGGGAATATTGGTGGTTTGGATGGCAGGGAGAAGGAACATAAAGAACGATACCCTGAATTTTTCTGTGCCTTTGACTCTGACAGCTATTCCCAGGCCAATCCACTGTAACACAGGGAAAGGCTTTCTGTTTGCGCTTTCCCCTGTTCATCGCCTTTCACACACTTGGTTATTTTGTTCAAGCACATTTAAGACTAGAAATGAAAGGTGAGACACACACTTCTTTTGGTGCTAAAGACATTCATGATGATAACAGCTTTAAAAACAAAATACCACACATACACACATATACACTCTCTCTCCCTGACCTCAAGATGTGCTCATTTCATGTACACCGTGATCCAGAAGCCCTTATGAACATGCCTCTTGACAAAATCATTTAAGGACTTGCTCTGAGTTGAACTTTGAGCCCACGTGCATCAGCTAGCACAGGGCAGTCATGAACATCTCGATGGATTCGTCAGTGAGGAACCAAGAAGTGAAAACATGCATAATTATCCATTGGTAAATTATTGCTTTTTTTGTCATGCATTAATGTATGCATCCAATTATTGCAGTAGTTAGCTGTCATTTACACACCACACCCCCCTGGGCAACAAGAACAGAGCATGCTATTATACTTTCCCCTCCTTCTCCTACTCTATGAAGAGTTCAAGAAATGCAAATCTTCCTTACGCTGGCCAAAAAAACCCAACAACCACCACCACCTCACCCACCACCACCCAACAACCTACAATAAAAGGCTATAGGCAACACTTTTGTACCATCTCTTGGACATTATATGCAAACTACTTTTCCCCTTTTCCACCTTCAGCTGAGGCCAATGAAGTCTTTTCACATCCATGCCACCTGAGTCATTAGGCAGCTTTTTTTTTCTTTAAAATTCAAAAATGGGGAAAAAATATCCTTACTGTGGCTAAGCCTGGCTTCCCGTACAGCCCCAGCTGCTACACCAGCCTATAAGCTGCTGAGGACTGAGCAGCTCTTGCAAGACATCTGTGTGGCTTAATAGGGCTGCACAGGATCCTCACTATCCTGAAGCTCACGCTCTTCACCTTGTCTAGGCAGCACTGGCTTGCCCGTCGCAGGTGAATTGGAAATAGCCCCATGCTTACATTTGCTTGAAGACCTGGAGCTGTCGCGTCCCTCTCACCCCCTGCTTTCCCTGTCCCTACACTCCAGGCTTTCGGATCTGTCAGGCTTGCAGGGTCCCTTTGTGGTACAGGTGGGGTAACAACATCGTCCATGAACATGTAACACTGATCACGCCCCAGATCAGGGGGCCTGTGTTTTCCACCACATGTACTTCCCACTGTTTGGCCATCAACGCTGATTTGAAAGCTGAATAGCTGTTAAAACAGCAGTGATAGTTTTAGAAATTTTTTGAGAAGTACAAGCAAATATTTGCACCTTTTTTTTTTTTTCCTATTACTAAATACATCATATACTTATCATAGAATCATAGAATGGTAAGGGTTGGAAGGGACCTTAAAGATCATCTTGTTCCAAATCCCCTGCCATGAGCGGGGACACCTTCCACCAGACCAGGTTGCTCAGAGCTCCATCCAACCTGGCCTTGAACACTGCCAGGGAGGGGGCAGCCACAGCTTCTCTGGGCAACCTGGGCCAGGGCCTC
>Ga0065711_1007742_pt1 | contig 20367 bp, 9 predicted proteins | sample Hoacrofraction12_FD_59098 | JGI IMG/M metagenome (GOLD analysis project Ga0065711, IMG submission 59098) | Hoatzin crop microbial communities from Cojedes, Venezuela - Epithelial fraction 12 v2 (version 2) | ecosystem: Host-associated > Birds > Digestive system > Esophagus > Crop | place... | reverse complement strand
AAACACTAAAAAAAAAAAAAAAAAAACAACCACCATTAATGGCTGGAACAGATTTTATCTGCATGCATAAATGTGTTGAAAATAACAACATGTGTATATTAAAGATGTCCTAATTGCAGTTCTTTATTCCAGTGGCACTCCGTTTTTCCTTAAGGGTAGGTAGGATGAATGCATTGTACCTCTCACAGCAGTATGACACAGATCTAATAGACCTCACACTTCAAGGGGTGTTTATTTCCCCACCAACTGGGAAATTGTTTAAACTCAACACTTTCCATCTGCGCACATGAGAACAAACATAGAAACTGGCCGGTTTAGTGCAGCTGACTTATTTTCTGTCTTCTTCCATTGATCTCCTTGTTTCCTACCTCTCTGCTGTAATTAGTTGAGCTGAAAACTGAGTCTTGTGCAAATGCTACTTAAGCAGCTAAGTAGCTGATGGGTTAGGCTCCTTTAATTCTGATCGCTATTTCCCAGAGCACTGCTCTGAGTAGAATGTGTACAAATGTGCATGAATGAACCCATAGTGTGTCTGTCCAGTATATCACAATGATCATCTTAAAAGGATTCAGTGGCTACACTGGAAAACACAGGTTAGTGGTGGCTATAGTATGAGGTTGAGAAGATGAAACTGTTTCTTTCAGAATTAATGTAGACAAATTCTGAATAACTAATAACAAAATGTTAGCCTATAGCAGTAGCTGTTTTTCAAGAAAGCTAATAATATGAGACCTCCATTTGTCAGAATCAAAATGTGCGGACCAGAACAACAGATCTCATTTGCCTTCTGCAATTTTGGGTCAAAAAGACAGAAGAAAAGCTATAATAATTTCCATATTATTGATTCTTTTTCTCAGTCTGAATCCTTGTTTTGATCCAACTTCAAATACCGAATCAAATCATAGTATAAGCAATCTCAACTTCTCAAATACTTCCATCATTGCATATTGTGATCAATATTCTCTGTGAAAAGAAAAATAATCTTTGAATGTTTAGGAGAGTTGCTTTCAGTAGTCACATTAGTACCACTTTCTTTGCCAACATTTACTGATGTCAACACTAGAAAGGAAATTCATATGGCTAATAAGTGCAAATCCATTTATCGTTCCTACACTACTCCCAAAAAGCCTTTGCTTTTCTGTCAGCAACTAATCTATTATATAATACATGAATGACAATAGAGAAATGAATATTCTTTGTTCAAAATATATGATTCAATCTTCTAAGTACCTAAGTATCGCCATGTGAAATTCAACAGGGAATTGTTGCTTCAAAAGATGAATTGTATCACACTCTAAATGACTTTTTTCTGCCATTAACTCCTTGAATGCATAGCAATCTACTTGAAACATTGGAAGATTTACACCTATTTTCCATCTCAATTTGCTGGCTAGTGAAGTTCATAAAAAAATTTTGTCACTAAATCTAGCAGTACCTGGACTGAGTCCATGACATCTAGAACTAAAACACTAATAACAAGAATGGGAAAGTTATAAGTAAACAGTTCTCCATATTCTCATTTGTTTATTCAAGTGTCAGCCCTTTTAGACAAATTTATGCCAGTTTACAGTTAAATTAAACAGCCACCAGGTTTGTCCCAATAATTAGTAGAGAAAGTTAGCCACCTCCAAGGGGCATGTCACTGATGATCTTAGCTGGGGTGAGTTGCTATTTAGAGGTCTTTGGTCTCCATTTAGTGTTGAAGTTCTTTTAGACAGGCATGTAAAAAGGGAAGACACTGGCTTGGGACCAAGGAAGTTTGGAAGAAAATTAAAATTATTCAAGTTTATTAATAATCAAAGTTATTAATACTTTGCATCACTTCCAGTGAAAGCAAAGCATATCTAGGAGCAGAGATAGGATGGCTAATGGCAATGACAGAATAGAAATGGAAATTACTACATCTGAGAAGGAAACAGAATTCAGAGTTTAATGTGTTCAGATCAAGACAGTTAATGATGGTCATTGAAGAATAAAGAAAAAACTGGCACACTTTTAAATTTTGATAAGAGCAGCTGATTTATCAAATTGGGAATATAACTATGTCTGTAAAATAATAAATATTGTACTATAATTAACAGAAGGAAAAACATAACCCAGAGAAATAGGCACCTATCTCCTGATTTCAACAGAAAAGAAACCCTTAGAATAAATTATGAAGAAATTAATTATGGAATTAGAAATGAACTGAAAATCAGCAACATGACTTTTTTAAAAAGATAGGTAATACCAAGGCAACTTTCTATCTTTGGTAAAATAACTGATTCCCTAAATATGAGAGAAGTGGAAGATCTAACTTATCTTTCAATAAAGTACTTGAAGGGGTTAATTATGGGAAAATATTGAATTCCAGAAGACAGAATTACTCAAACAATTTTTACATCAATAAAAATCTAACAAAGAGATCTTAAGCCTATTATCATTTACAGATTACATATTGTTTTTATATTGTGTGACTGTGTTAAATTCTTTGATTACAAACATAAACCCGTTGCTGATCTGAAGTTCTTCAGCATGAACTTTTTCAGGATAATATTAGGAGAATCAGGAGGGACTACAGTGCTGGACTACTAATGTATTGACTTTTGAAATGCTGAGGGTGAATTATAAAGGACTAGCATAAAACCTCACACAAAATGCACTAGAAAGCATAGTCCAGAACGTAAGCATTTTAATTCTGTCAGATCATTCAAGCTTACAGGCATATCTTTTTTTGTCAAACTCCTTGCCAACTTCTTGGTCTAGGCATAGTCCTATAATTATTAGGCCCTACTCATAACCGTGGTAAACTGTCATAGCTGCTCTGAAATCAGTGAAGATACACAGATTTATGGTAGCTGAAGTCTGTTCAATAATGATTTTGTTCTCTTATGACAGATACAGTTCACATGCACAGTACCCTTCAAGTGTTAACAAGCTCCTGGCTTCTCAAAGAATAGTCAGTTTGAAATACTTTAAAACGACAATAGAATCTCATTATACAGAAGAGTTACACACTGATTTTATAACTGATTGTCCTGGATTTGGCCAGGACAGGGTCAATTTTCACCAGAAGCCAGGAGGGGACACAGCCGGGCTGCCTGACCTGATACCTGTGAATGTAACAAATGTAACATGTAGTGGATGTAGATGAAAGTTATCACTTTAGGTCGTCAGAATCATTGCACAACTGAAGCAAGTCTTGGTTCTTTTTGAATAATTGGGAAGGATGTAAGATAAGAGACTCCTGAATAATCCCTTTAGGCGGCTTGGCCTTGGGAGAGCAGATAAGCAAATTACAAAGATAAGGAGGCTGCAAGATGATGAAGAGTACGAGCCTTCAGCTGAAGACCCCCAACAATCACCGAGAGACACCAACAAACATGCGCGAAAGACATTGACATATACTAATGAGTTCTCTGAGAAACCATGAATATGATAAGCATTTCTTGGAAAAGTGATGAATATGTATTTTAACATAGCATGAATACCTAGTAATTATGTCTTTTCGGCACGCACATTTGGGTGGAGCTGTCCCCTGTGCATCCAGAGCTGCAGTAATGAATACCCACTTTCTAAAACTCCAGACTTAAGTTTTAGAGAGTGAATTATTTTGCCGTTTTCTGGTAACAGATACAAACTGACCAAACAAAATAGGGTATTCAATACCTTGTGCCTTCATGTTGGGTTCCGGGTGGGGGAGCTGGCCAACGGGGGAATTCAGTTGCAGCTCGAGATTGCATGGGACATCGAGCGATGAGAGTTGCTCTGTGCATTTTCGCTGTTTGTTTTGTATATTCTTCTTATCAGTATTGTTGTTGTTACTATTCACTTTGTTTGCTGTTGTGTTAAACTGCCTTTATCCTGACTCACTAGTCCTTGCCTTTTTCTTTCCATTCTCCTCCTCATCCCTAGGCAAGGAGGGGCGATAGAGTGACCACTTGGACCTTTGTTGCTGGCCACGGCCAAATTGCAACACTGCTCCAAGTGTTATTGAAATAAAAATTTTTCTTAAACTGCCATGAGAATTACAGAAATTGTTTTTTTTCCAAACAGTAAATTAGAGTTTTTCTTACAACTCTTTCACTCTTTACCATGTAGGAACACAACATGGATCAGCTTTACTTTACTTCCCTATTAATGCATCTTACTTCTAGGGATGAAACATTTGTTGCAGCTGAATGTGTGTGCATGCATGTACACACATACATACATGTAATATACACATTGCATTTAGATTTAGGGAATCAGATATCACTGTAATGAGCATGTGTGAAAAACCTGATAAATCATGCCTGTAACTATAAAACAAAGCTTTTCTAAACTCGCACTCATTGTCAACACATTTCATGCAAATGGTTAGTTCTCATTATCAGCCTTGATCTTTACATGTTTGAAGCCATCACTACTTAGCAATCATACCCAGCATTAGCTGTGAGTACCAACACAACAGAGCTGACCTGTGTAACTAGCAGTGATGCAAGAGTCCTTCACATCCTTCGTCACCACAGTGCAGGTGATTAGACCCAAAAGCTCTGCAACAAGAAGACCTAGAGCAGAAGTAATCATCATCTTGCTCTTACCCATCCCCAAGTTCAGGATCTTGTCGTTTTATAAGATGGTTGAGTTTCAAGGCACTTCCCAGCCCTTGCCCTCCACCATGAGCTACACACTTCATGAACCTGGGGGAAAATTATTCTCCAGGCTGCAGCAGATGCTTCGCCCTGTTCCTTGGCTGCTGCTCCGTTTCCTAAAGCAGGAGCTGTCTTTTTGTAGGTGCATTTTTTCTGCAATGAGTAATGTCCTATCACTGCATTGCTAATTATTCTGTGACTTCTTTCCTCAACCAGTGCCCATATTTTCAAGGCTTTTGCTGTTACACCACCCTTAAACTGTAACAAGAGACACACAACGCCATGCTCAGTCCACCCAGCAAGTGGGTAACAAGCTTAACAGGCTAGGCTGGGTCCCTGCAGAGTCAGCACGAGGCACAGTTAGCGTAAGCCCTGTGGCTTGTAATTAGCAATGGCAATACTATTTATCTGGGCTGCTGGGTAAGTAAATGCTCCTACAGGTATGCTGTCTTACTGTGCTGCTTCTTGTATGAATGTGACATGCTATTTCATAGTGGTTCGTGCTATATCTTTCTCCCTTCAATGCTTGACTTGTCTCAAAATAGCAAACAAAAGTCCAATTTAAATGTGTTGCAATAGTGGTTTTAAAACACCGTGAGGTTGAAAGCTTTATATTTTATAAATTATATCTGGATATTTTTATTTTTACCACCGTTTTCTTAAGGTCTTAACGTTGGGATTTTGTAACTTGCGAAATAGCCATGAAGACTCCCTAGTGCAGCAATGATGGAAATTGTTTATCCGGTTCTGAATCAAATGCAGTGAAATTGTTTCCTGGAACAATAAATTGACTCTGACTCTGCCTTTATACACAATATTTTCTTTTCCATTTTCATTATCATGGGCCACGTTTTATGAATACTGCTTTCTGTTATATATCTGTATGAAGGGATAGGTTCCCTGGTCTATTGAAACAATGCTTCTATAAAATGTACATTTCTTAATTCTCGCCTTTGGGTAAATAAAAGCTGTCAAATAACTAGATTCTCTTCTCTCTACCCACAAAGGAATTGACCAGTGATTAAGTCTTTATCTTCTTTCATTTTATTCATAGCTTCTAGTTATATAGCTATTTCACTTGACCCTGGTAGACTTCAAACACTTTACTTACTGCTGATTTAGCCATACAAATATTTAATTGTATCTAAAGGTTGTGAGGTCTCAGTTGCTTTAAGTGTCTTACTGAAATGTAACTGTGATAGTGTGGAGAAATGTCTATTTTTCATTAAGTAATACATTTTACGGATGAAACAGATTGTCATTCAAGTTGATTGTTTCACTTAGAATGTTAAATTGCTGAGGTGGATTGCTTTTGTACACCATTATTCAAAGCAGAGAATATACTTTTTAGAAAGGCTTTTAGATGGAAAGCAGTTAAATGTTGTGGAAGTACAGTCACTGCCTTATATAAAAGGAAGACCAAAGCCTGACAATCACCTTTGAAAGTTACTGTATTTTGTTTATGAATATTCATACAAATCACTGTAATTTGAATGTTTTCCTTGCAACAAGGTACACCAGGTAGAGACAATGATTTCTTGTAGGATTTTATTTTACTGTTTTTATTATTATAGGCAGCTTTATTGCAGGTGTGTTGAAATGTGTTATGAGTTAAACAAGTATTTGTTAGGTTTAAGTAAAGAGGAAGATTGCCTCACTAAAAGTTCATATAAATACTGAATTTTTTTTAAACACATGCTTAAGTCAAAAAGATGTCACAAATCAAAATACAAGTACATTGATAAATACTATTCTTTATCGATAACAATTGTAAATCAAAATTTATATTAAATTTAGCATTTAGATCTGCTCAGAACCTGTGCCATGAAGGCAAATCACTGAGGCATTCTGTTGCCCAATCTCCTATAGACATATATTTAGGGACTGAATCAAAACAAAATAGAGAGAGGAGCATATGATAGTGTCAAAAGTAGCAATAGTGGTACTGATATTTATTGAAAGTTGTGTCTTAAAGTACAGGTACACAGAAATCCACGACCAAAAGTTGCCCAAGGACAAAAGGTGATGAGCTGGTGATGGACTGAGACCACTGAAACTTTTTGCATCTTTATGTATTTACTTTTTTTTTTACCATTTTGTGAAAATTACAGATTTAGAAGTCGTTTAGGTTACTTAGATTAAAATATTTTTATATCTGTCTGAACCCTGGCAATTAGGCCTTGAATGGGACCCCTATATGCTCCAGAAAGAAACAGAAAAAAATAATTCACCATTAATTTTGTTTCAGAGATTACAGCCAAGCAGTCAGGTGAATATTAAATTTACAGAATGATATATTAATGTTTTTGTCCTATTCATCTATCTGCAAGATCAAGGTACCGGAGCAAGCTCTGTGGCTGGTAGTTCCAAGGCATAAGCTGAAGCATCACAGAACACTATATAACACCAAAAATGTCCGGGGTCAAAATAAGTAACAGGATAGCCCAAAATGATCTATTCAAAGCAGCTATGATGGGGACAAGAATGAGAGACAACAGTTTTTAAAAGCTACATCATTTATTCTATTTTAGCCTGCTTCCTCCAGACTTGGTGTTCAAAGTGTAGATTTCTTTTTTCTGTTTTTTTTTTTTCCTTTTTTTTTGGAAGCAACTGTCTCCTCAAACAGGCAACCCCATGTCTGTGTTTACAAAAGTCCAAAATCACCCTATCACAATACTTTAATCTGGTTTTGCCTTCATCACTTGTCCTCTCTGACTGTACTGTAAACAGTCTGCTAATGCCCTTACTTATGCTGTCTCTTCAGAATGAAACTGGAAGTGTATTTTTTGCATATTGAGACTTCTTCTGCTCCCAGACAGGAAAATGTGAGGTTCTCCTTCCTTACTCTAACAGCAAGTGAAATCAGATTTCTGAGATAATATAGGTTTTTTGATTTCTTTCATTGTTGCCCTTGACAGCTTTTTGTGTTTAACATTTTCATTAGATCCAGAAGGTCTAAATCTCTCTGTGATGGTATGTCCTGTTCTTCTTGGAAGGGGCAAACACCTACAAGTCAGACAAAATTTGATTTCTTGACTGGCCTTGGTGATAGATATGGATACAGTTTCATGAACGGATACAAGCATTTTGTTTAACCTCTGTTCTTAGAAGAATTCATCATCCTCTCTAACTTGGAAGAATCTTTATTGTAATCTTGATTTTAGAGGCCAAGGCAGTTCTAGCAGTATTTTTATCTAGTAATATTATCTATGTTGCTTTTATAGCTATTTTATGTAAATTCACCTGTGTTGTATTAAAACAATATTACATTATGTACAGGCTATCAGTGAGGAACTGTCCTGGTTTCAGCTGGGGTAGAATTAATTTTCTTCCCGGTAGCTGCTGTGCTTTGGATTTAGTACGAGAATGGTGTTGATAACACTGATGCTTTCAGTTGTTACTAAGAAATCAGGGACCTTTCCCTAGTCCCATATTCAGCTAACGAGCAGATGTGTGGGACCTGAAAAGAGGGAGCATAACTGGGCAGCTAGCCCAAGCTGGCCAATGAAAATATTCCACGCCATAGACATCATGCTCAGTTTATAAAGAGGGGTTGGCCGAGGGACAGGAACCTCTCTTTCTTGTGCTTATGAGTTCAAATCCTCTATTATCTGGGACTTCAAACTTTTCCAAGAGTTCGGTCTTCTTCCATGAATTTGAAGAGTTAGGCAAAATTCGTGAGTTTGCTGAAATCTGTGAAATTTGTGAGCTCTAGGAAACCCGTGGGTTCCATGATTGCTACTCGAGGACTGGCTATGCAACTGGTCATCGGGTGATGAGAAAAAAATTGTATTGCGTACAGGTTGTTTTGCATATTATTATTATTATTAATGTTATTATTGTTAGTATTTCTTCTGTTGTCCTGTTAAACTGTCTTTATCTCAACCCATGAGTTTTACCTTTTACCCATTTCTCCTCCTCATCCCGCTGGGGGGAAGGGGAGAGGTGAGCGAGTGGCTGTCAGGTCCTACTTGGTGGCTGCCAAGTTGAACCACCACAGGAACTAAAGCACAATATAAGATGTCCAACATAAGTTGGCTGAAGTTATAAAGACAGACTGAACAGAAACAACTTGAAACATCAAACACTAATCGTACGTTACAACAAAATTATCCTAAAAATGACTATCAAAACTGCAGCATTTTATCCTAATTTACTGAAACTCAGTTGAAGTTAAACACTAGTGTCCATTTGTGGCTTCAATATTTTCCACAAATACGTTTATCAAAAGATTCAGTGTAATTCATGTACAGATTTATAATGATTGATTGATTGAGCTAGAATATTTTATTACAACAAACAATACTATAACTGCACAGGTAAAAGCTTTTATGCTCAGTATAAATAGTTAGCATTTTGAAATGTAGAATTTTCACCTGCAGTAAATACTGCAATGTCTGATGAATAGACTGCTGATTTGGCAGCCTGATTCATAGCACTTTAGTTAAACAGCTGGACTCCCTGTTCAATGGGTAGAGAAAATAGGTGCCTCTGAAGAACAATTTTAGAGTCTCAGTGATAGAAACATCCATAGAGTGATATAATACTTTCATAGACTGCACAGGGACCTATTTAGACCCAGCCAATAGGAAACAAAAATTGAGTATATTGCAATTAACATATGAGAATATTGAATAAATATTCCTCCTTCCGCTCAGTATTTACTGGTGACCTTGCTTTGGAGAACAGATGCCTAGCAGTTTGCAATAATTTTCTACGGGCCATTACATCAGCGTAGAAAATCCAGAGCCTTGATTATATATCTTTTACTCCCATGTCAGGAAAGGATGGAGGAGAGTTAGAGCTGGTATTTCATTAATGAATAGAGCCAACACAAGGACAGAATGTAGCAACTTGTACTCTAGTGGAAGAACTGTATGACTTCTTGCAGGAAGGAGACTGGGTAACATACTTGTAGAAACCCAAGGAAGGCTTTTTATTGACAGAATGAAATGGCAAGAAGTAGAATTTGGCTTAGTTTGATTCTGTGCAGTCATCTGTAGTGACTGCAACAAAAGCATCACTTTTGCGTGACTTCTGAAGATTAACCCATCTAAACCTCTTCGGAAAGAAAAGCCTTTCTTCATTGGTGTTTCAGACAATAGATACCACATACTGAACTATCAAATCCTGCACGGAATGATCAATGATTTCCTTAGCTCCTTTGATATAGAGAGAAAGAGAGAAAGAAGGAAAGAAAGAAAGAAGAAAAAGGTGTATATTCACTGTCTCTTAGAGTCCTGTAGCAGAGGGGCAGAGAGCTAGAACAGAACCATTATGCTGTTTTGTCTTGGTTAGCAAATCCTCCAGAAAGGGGGCAGACCTATTATGGTGTAAAAGCTGCAAAACCAGGATGTGAAAGCCATTTAATGCTGGCAGCGCACAGTGACAAGACACTAAAAAAGTGGATTTTCAATGCTATATCCAGATTCTTAACAACAAAGTAATATTCAGTGGTCATTCACAGTGTCACCATTTTTTGCAGAGATAATGCTCAGCTTTCTGAAACTGCACCTTTGAAGTATTTAAAGTACCTATTTATTTACCTACTTACAGGCATTTCTTAGCAATTTGCTCTGTAGCATCTGCCGCATAGAAGGGCATCGTGATTTATCTGCAGCTCTGAATATATTACTTGTTAACCTTTACAAACACCTAGTGTGACTCATTCCGTCTTATCACAGCAGACGTCAGTGGGAGTAAGCATCACTCAACAGGACAACCAGTTTGTACAAGATATAGGCACATGTACCAAATGTACCCAGATAAGAGAGTCAGTTAATTTTTAAAGTGTTAAAAAGGAACATGAATATAACCATGCAGTCTGCGATGGGATTCGAGGCATGTACGTTGGTAGTCATACTGAGCAGATCAAGAACTTAACAATAACCTAAATAATAAACAAGAGAAAGATCCATTGTAACTGTCACCTCTAAGTATCTCTTCTAAAAAAAAAAAAAAAAGGCATCTAGCTTTATGATTCTTCTCCCTTTTCTCAGGAACTCCAACGTTGTTCAGGCACTCACTGCAATTCCCCTGAGCAGCTCTTTGTTTGCTGCGTGTCTCTGCCTGATGCTAACTTCCACAAACTTGGGAAGCGCTACACTTAAAGAGTTTAACTTTCAAGGAGTTTGGCCATGCTGCAATTTCTGAACTTGTCATGCTCACAGAGAATGGAAATTTCCTGAAACCTATACCTAGCTATGTGGACTGTCCATTTGACCGATTTTTATTGTTGGATTCATACCTGTCTTCAGACTGCCAATGCTCTCATAAACCCAAATTATGGCTGGAATTGTAAGAATTATCACAAGCAAGCAGTTAAAAACCATGATTAAACATGGTCTTCATGCCATTTGTCTTTCTGTGGTTTTTTTAAGTATATAGATTTTTACCTTGGTTGACTAACTGAAGAAATGTAAAATAAAATCGGTCTTTGTAATGTAGTCAGCCCCCACTGTCTCAAGATAAAGTCTAAGAAGTCATACAGAAAGACATTTTTGTTGGAAGCTTGCCAAATGAGATGTATTTGAATAAGATTATTTCCATATACTACAGTGTTTTGTCTTAGTAAAGTCTAATAATTTTGCTAATAGAAAAACAAGAAATGTCTTCCTTCAGACCCAACAACCCACCACAAGAGATACTGGGAGATGCTTAAGCATCTATCTAAGTAGCTGAGTTAGGGGCCTTTGTTTCCTGTGAAGGCAATAGAGCCTAAGAAAGGCAATAAGGCACTATAAGTTCAGATTTCTAAACGAATTTTGGATGCCTTAGAGACTCTATAAACAGACTGTAGGTACCTAAAATAGCAGCCAAAGTTAAATGCCCCAAACAAGGCTATGTGAATATTTTCTTGTATTATTAAGGCACGATTATATTTGACTATGCACAATTGTTAACCTTTTTTTCTTTAAAGTACCTCTCTCCTAGTGGCACATTGCTGATCCTGAGGATTTTTTGTATATGACAAATGTTATGTTGTCTCAGTCTTACATCTTAGTTTTGTTGTAACTTCTTTATTTGTGTAAAGAAAAATCTACCTCCCTTCAAACAAGGGTAGCTCTGAACATGACATATAAATCACTTGCAATACTGCAAAGAAACAGAGACTTTGAGACTAGAAAAGACCTTTGCAATTCATGGCTAACAGATTTTCTGCATTGAAAGTTATAGATAATGAAGTTGTCATAGATTGGATTGCCTTGGTAGTGATGTATCTGATACTGACATGTAATGTCAGATTGCAGCATTTACTTAAAGTTACTTTGTGCTTTGTATTCTGACACGGTATGACTCACATAGCTTGACTTGATATGTCTTAAACTGACACCTTGCCATAGATATGCAAATGCTCCCATTTTCTGAAAAGAGCAATTAAAATATTCTTGATAAATGAAGAGTTCTACAGAAAAATACTGATATTTTTCCACACTATCAGGATATAAATAGTATTATACAGAATTTTCTAGCACATTTCAGCATTTTTTAAATGTACAGAGGTACCTGTGCAAAACAGTTGAGTGATACTGTTTGGAAAATAATATTCTCTGTAAGACTCCAAGCGTGCTGGTAAAGAATAATGCTGCTTGATCACACACTTCACACTTATTTTTGAAGACACAGCACACACACATATAAACATAAAACTATAACAAATTTGGTATGTTATATTTGCTTCTCAGTATCTAATTTTTTCATGTGCTTCTTGGTTTCTGATGTACATATAGGAACAGCTAGACTCAGCTGTTGCTTATCTTTATCAAGACTAAAAACATGTTATTTAAAGTCTTCTATACCTTGTTAGCATCATTTATTAACTTCTTTTGATTTGTAGGGTTATTCAAAGTCCTGTTTTTTTCAAGTTCTTTTAATATAATATCTTTCTTTGCAATTTTCTAAAGAATTAAGTTTCCTTTAGAGAATTTCTCAGAGGAACAATATGAAAACTGGAGGTAAATATTGTCAAAGGGATTTGGAGGTAGAAAATGTTTCCACTGGAAATATTCTTGCCTAATTTAACTTACAGTCTAAGACTTGTTTATGGTTCATAACTAACATGGCAAACCTGATAATCCTATGTAAGTTTATAAATTATAATTGTATTAATTGTTATGGACATAAGAAACTAACGACTGTATGTTGCAAGGCTAACTTTCAGCTGGCTTGTCCTCAATGGACAAATAGGGAGTATTTTGGAATTATCAGAATGGGATCCAAAAAATTTATCCCCCTCTAATGAAAGTCATTTAAGGCTTTACTCAGTTGCTCACTTTTTCACTTTTGAGCGAAAACAAATAAGTGCTGTAAGAATGCTTGTGTTTATGTAGGTTTTGACTATTTGATTTTTTAGTTTATCTTCCTTTTTCCTCTTCTCTCTCTGCATTGCCATTCCCATGTAAAGACAGCTTGAGTATGAGTCTGTATAGGAATGACTGTGAATTTGCTTTCAGTGGCTGGGGAAAGATGTGGGGGTGGGGGCAGGTGCTCTAGGTGCTTCAGCAGGTATTCTAGATGCATCCTCAGTCCACTTAGGCCCTGCAGCTCTATAAATGCCTCTTTCACAGCAAAGACTTCACAGTACTCCCAGGTCAGCTTTGCATGGGAGAGGAGTCGGGGTGTGAATTTATACTCTAGAGTTTTGTAACCATATTACTGTCAATTTGCTGTCTGTAATACAGCTACTAAAGAAGTGATCCAGAGCCCATACTGTGCTATATTTTTCAAGAATCTATGTGCTCTCTCAGCCTAGCAAGACTGTCTGCTGCTTACTTTACACCTGAGACACATATTTCTTCCTCCTGCAAGACCATAATATGAGTAAATAGTGGAATATTTAGTTCCCCCCCATTGTGGGTGCTGCATGTCCTTATCATGTGGCACTGTTATCAACAGGCAAAGTATTTATTCTTAACTTAAAATTCCAGTGGGGGCAATCCATTAAATTATCTGTCTTACACACATTGATAAAAATTTGTCTACTACTACTGTTATCCTACAATTTTTTATCATTAAAAAAAACATAGAATCATTAAGGTTGAAAAAGACCTCTAAGGTCATCAAGTCCCAACCATCCACCCAACACCACCATGCCTGCTAAACCATATCTTGAAGTGCCACATTTACACATTTTTTGAACACCTCCAGAGATGGCAACTCAGGCATCTCCCTGGACAGCCTATTGAAATGCCTGACCATTCTTTCAGTAAAGAAAGTTTTCCTAATATCCAGTCTAAACTTCCCCTGAGGGAGGCCCAGCTCCCTCAGCCCTTTCTCATAAGACTTGTTCTCTAAACCTTTCACCAGCCTTGTTGCTCTTCTCTGGACATGCTCCAGCAACTCAAAGTCCTTGTAGCGAGGGGCCCAAAAATGAACACTGTACTTGAGGTGCGGCCTCACGAGTGCTGAGTACAGGGGCATGATCACCTCCCTACTCCGGCTGGCCACACTATTTCTGATACAAGCCAGGATGCCGTTGGCCTTCTTGGCCACCTAGGCACACTGCTGGCTCATGTTCAGCTGCCTGTCCACCAGCACCCCAAGGTCCTTTTCTGCTGGGCAGCTTTCCAGCCACTCCTCCCCAAGCCTGTAGCGTTGCATGGGGTTGTTGTGACCAAAGTGCAGGATCTGGTACTTAGCCTTTTGAACCTCATACAGGTGGCCTCAGCCCATTGATCCAGTCTGTCCAGATCCCTCTGCAGAGCCTTCCTACCCTCAAGCAGATTGACACTTCCACCCAACTTGGTATCATCTGCAAGCTTACTGAGAGGGCACTCAATCCCCTCATCCATATCATTGATAAAGATATTAAACAAGACTGGCCCCAAAACTGAGCCCTGGGGAACACCACTTGGGACCGATTTCCAGCTGGTTTTAACTCCATTCACCACCACTCTCTGCGCTCGGTCATTCAGCCGACTTTTTATCCAGCAAAGCATGCACCCATCCAAACCATGAGCAGTTAGTTTCTCCAGGAGGATGCTGTGGGGAACAGTGTCAAAGGCCTTACTATATTCCAGGTAGATAACACCCACAGCCTTATTAAAGAGCTACAAAACTCATACATTTGATGTCCAAAATATTCTCTCCTAACTCCTGTCTTTCTTACACATACTATGGGGAATAAACTCTATGTCCCACCTGCTGATGGTGATATGTCAATATACAGCAGGAAATGCAAATACATTTGGCCAGAGGACAAACAGAGAAAAGAAGAGAATAGAAAAATCTGCAGACTTCCAACTAGATCGTACCAATTTTGGACAGGAAGGGCAACTTCCCTCTTGGTATTTGAAGTTCATCTTCTATGGTTGGGTAGTTTTGTACTCCATGGAGTACTGTAGGACTCAGAAAGTACTAGCAAAGATGAGTCTGATACTGTAGTCCAGTGAGCATTCCAATGTCCTGTCCCTTGATTATTACTTAAAGAGAAAGTTTGCTGTGCAATGAGAAGATCTCTCAAACCAGAGATTTCTGTTGTCAGCTAAGTAGTCTAACAACTAGGCAAGAGGTAGAGGACTGATGTCCCAATGGAGGAATGGAAAACATGAAGTTATTCTGTATGGTGTGGTTCAAAAATGCTCTTGCAAAGGCATAAGTATGTACTTGAGGCTACTGAAGCTCAGGTGGGCATGCTAGGTCATCTTCTTTATTTTCAGATACCATTAGGAGTTTATACAAAATACAGGCATTACCATCTGAATTTTCCAGTGGAAAAAAGTCAAGTTTCTGTGTTTTGTGGTTCATTCATGTTACATGTTCCTTGTGGGTTTTGGGGGTTTTGGTTGCTTTTTTGTGACATATGGAAATATGGTTTTGCAGCAATTGTGTAAGAATTTGGAATTTTTTTTTCTAAAAGTAGGTAAGGCAAGAAAGAAGAATATTTACAAAATCGAGGATTAAATCTCTGGGTTTAGGAAATATGAGATCTCTGAAGTAACTGGAGCAAAAGCTGTGACTGTATATTTGTAGCAGATTTTATCAATATCTTATTTCTATTATAATTTTTTAAAATTAAACTCAATAGAAAAATCTCTGTAACATGGTTCAGTCTAAGTTTAGTGGGTCAGAGTTACAAGTTTAACTCTTGTTGTGTTACTTTTCATTGAGATTATGTATATAAATCTCAGTGCCTCAGCATAACTGTATATAACTATATCATATTTCTCTGATGTCCCAAATTTTATGAAGTCTAAGTATGGTAAAGTGTTATAAAAAAAAAAGCTTTTGAATATTTTCACTTTAATATTCATTAACAGCAGAGTTGCTGAGTCAAAATCATGATCATTATGATTTTGTCGTATAAAATCTATTTTGCTTTATACTAGGCTTCCTGTATGAAGTTGTTCTTGTGTTTTGCCAATGCAACATTGCAACTGCCGATGCTGAGCAAAACCCTGCTTTTATGAAAGTGAATATAATTTTGTACTAAATACAGACAGATCATGTTATTATTAAAAATCTTCTGAAAATTCAGTTATTATCATATTTTTGCTGGCATAACTCTGCATTTACAGCTGTATTACCAAGCAATGTTTACATCTCACTGGAGAAAGGTTGTATGTGTTACCAGAAGGATTGTGTAAGAAGCACTCATCGAATGGAGGGTGCACATAAGAGATATTGAGGTGTCTTGGTGTTCTCAGCACAGCCCCTGCTTTAGGCTCTCCAGTGTTACAGTTCCTGTGATGGCAAATCTCCTCTTCTTTTGCAGATGAAGTTACAACGGTAGTTAGGGTATTTTTTTCACTCTGCTGTAGGTGTCCCAGACAGCTCAGATACCAGAACAGGTAGACGAACAACCTCTGCTAGGTAAATGCCTAGCTGCCATTATTCTCTGACCTGGAGCAAGGTGAAATTAAGGATTACTTTGTTGTTCCTAGATTTGAAGTTCACTTTCTGGTTAGATAAAAATCAGAATACCGTGGCTGTAAATTAGCCCCTTATCAAGGCAATTTAATAATTTGCAGTTTTTCAGAGAGTGCAACAAGTCAGAATTACCAGCAGAGAATAGGGGTTTTTTTATATCACTAAGAGGTCTTAACTTGCTGTTTCACATATTTTGGAGAAAAAAGCCAACAGCAGCAGTAGTGGACAGAGCTAAATGTTCCACGGGTCCAAGAGCTGTCTTCAGAAACTAGAACAAAATAAACAATCAAATAAATAAAATAAGAGAAGTACAGAATATTTTTCAGTAAGAGGAGGAGAGCAAGACAGTACCCAATAAGGAAAAATGGTTTGAAGCCCTGCTTGCATAAGGAACTATTTTATAGAATTAATTTTATAAACAAGAAACCAGTGTTTGATCTAAATCTAGAAAACAGTGATATTTCTTCTGGCTTCAGTAAAATAATATCTGCTTATATAAAACCAGGTAAACATAACAGATGGACAGTAATTGAATACGACTTCTGTCACTATTAAAATGGTCCAGGACATCAAGGCATGTTGAGTTAGGATAATGATTAAAATAATTTTGTAATATGAAAGGTTTCCTCAAAAAGAAATTTGAAAAGGGTTTACACAGTGGATGGCTTGACCAAGCTTTCTGTGTACTGAAATTAAAAGGGGGAGGGAGAGGGAAATATAATTTTCTAATCTAAATGTGTTGCAATTGTAAATATCAACTGACGAGTTCTGCGTAAATGGGAGTTAAAGTCTTGGTTTTTGTAGCAAGATGTGGACTGAAAATTTCATAAAATCACAGAATCATAGGTTGGAAAAGACCTCTACGATTATCAAGTCCAGCCATCCACCCAATACCACCATGACTACAAAGCATTTGGTTTAGGTTATCAATTAGAAATTAAAATTGGATTCACATCACAATTGATACATTACAAGAGAAAACAAAAATTAAAATATAAATTAAAAAATTAAACAGTAAATAGAAACAGGGGAATTTTCCACCAGATTGAATATTTGCCTTTAAAATATTGATAAATAAAATAAATAAGAAAATTATTTTAAAAAAATAAAGCATCCAACAACCTTTCATCTATTGAGACTGAGACTAAGAAATAGTTTTGATGAAATCATCACAAAAAGTGTATTTCTCAAAATATGCTTCAAAATAAACACATTTAGATGAAATCCGCTCATACAAATGCCCATAAACCTAATATGCTCATATCTGCATAGCTGATATTTTGAATGGAATAGTAGAATATTCACAGCTCAACAAGACATCAGGCTGCACTTTTATTCTCTGAAAAACTGTGTGCTATATTTATATTAAATAATATAGAAATATATTATTTACCAGTATTTTTATTATAAATTATCATAAATATATTGCTATGTTATCTAATATTAAGTTAATGTCAATGACGCGAACATAGTAAGCGGTTCCTATATGAAAACATCTCTGAAAACATCATTTTGTTAAAGAAACGTCCCAATTTATAAATGAGAGACCCTAACATACGCTTCAAGTAGGACAAACTGTTCTTAGACTAGGAATAATCCATAACAGATTGAACACTCCAAAAAAAATTGCAAGTGCACAACACTAATTATCTTACAGATACAGTATGAGAAACACTAAGATATATATTAAAAAGGAGGAAAGATTGAAATAGATTTGTTGTTACGACATGAAACCTAAATTATTCCAACCAGAAAAACATGTATAGCCCAGATTATGAGTCATTGAAAAGAATTTGGAGCTATATTTAATTACTTTCTCCAGGTATATTTATAGCTGAGCCAAAAGGTTGCAGTGTATTTCTGGAGAAAAATCACTAAAGCTTTAAGTTGCAGATGTAGATACTTCATGGCTCTGCATTGCTGTAGAATATGGGTATTGCAAAATGGTACCTGTACACAAGAAATATAAACTACTTTGAATAGACTTCAGGTTTGGTAATACATCCATAGATAACCGTCAGAATTATTAGCATTGCATGCTTCAGGTTGAAGAAGAAATATGACTTTGTGGGGTTGTGGGTTTTTTATCCTACTGGAATTGAAAAGAGAAACAAAATTATGCCTCATGTTTTGCTGAGGAAAACAAACTTACAAATAACAGTCAATAAATTGATTGTGACTATCTGTATCTCTAGTAGGACACAAAGGAGTCTATTTCAAAGGTGAAAAATGAGAAACAGCTATTGTCATTTTGATGAAGTTTACAATGTCTTGTCTGTTCTTGGAAAGCTTAAACCTACTGAATTTTTAACTCTGTACTGATATAGAAATATTAAAAGACTCATTTGAATAGAGACTAGATGAGTGAAAGAGAATGCAAGAGAGCATAGAAGGATAATTTTGTAAATACTAGATTCAGTGAGAAAGACGAACATCTGCCTTTAGCACTTAAAGAAGGAAAGCCAAAGGAAGCCTTTGACGGTCTAGAGTAGGAATTTCTGAAAATAGTTCTATGAGATTTTACTGATAATCTGAAAACTACTGAAAACTATTTCTGTGATCTTTGGGCTACAGTAAAGTCACAGTGGAATCCACCTATGTTCAGTCTGCTGAGGAAGTATGTCATTTCCTTCAACATTTCCATTAGAATAAATGTGCAATACAAATGGAAAATACAAGACATATAATGGGATAGCATAATAAAGATACAATTTAAATAATTAGGACCCAATATTGGTTTTTTGTGGAAGAGGACATGATGGACACATAGCCAGGGTTTCATCTGAGATTTTATTTAAATCTTGCTTTTCTTTTTATTTCCATTTCCCAGATCCCGAAACCTGCTGGTACCAAAATGCCTCTGGGTACAAAACTATGCAGGAGATGATATTCTAAATTCTTTACTATGGTTGCTTTTTTTTTTTTTTTTATCAGGAGCTCCAAAGGACGGGTTCTGTTATATATGGATATTTGTTAGGAAAGTAATGTAGCACAACAAGAAAAGAATTTAACACATTTTAGTCCACTATGGATATCCACCATAGAGATGAATCAGAAGGCACAATGGCAACTAAACTCCTTGTATCAGCTATAGAAGGCAACTCATGGACCTACGATAGTTTATTAAATTTTGACAATATGAATAAATATAAGATTGTCCAATGAGTTCTTGCACTGTGTGTGATACAACTTTGCTCCAGAAAGCAGGATATTTCCCTGAAATGAAAGGAAGAACAGGTTAAAATCTAATCTGAAGGTAGTTGACCTGCAAGTGATCTAGAAGAAATAAAACAGCGAATACTACAGAATAATGAAAAAAAAGGTTCCAGAAACTTGAAAGCTTACAAAGGTACACTGACATGGAAGTAGAATAATGAGAAACTAAATGATGCATCAGGACCTCTTAATGATCTGTAAAAAAGGAGAAAGCAAGGTTTAGTAAGAAAGAGTAACACAGCTGGGGGCAGGGAAGACAACTGAAAAGACTTACAAAACCCAAAAAACACAAAAAACAATGAGAGGGAGAAATGTGTAATACAAAGGTAAAATAAAAATGGAGACTAACTAGACAGGCAGCATTATGGCAGAAAAGAACTGGATATTTCAACGGACAGCAAACTTACTGTATATTAGCAGCTTTATTTATGCAATAGGAGAAAAATTTCTCCAATCACAGAATCACAGAATAGTAGGGGTTGGAAGGAACGTCTGGGGGTCATCTAGTCCAACCCTTCTGCCGAAGCAGGGTCACCTACAGTAGGCTGCATAGAACCTTGTCCAGGTGGGTCTTGAATATCTCCAGAGAAGGAGACTCCACAACCTCCCTGGGCAGCCTGTTCCAGTGCTCCGTCACCCTCAGAGGGAAGAAGTTCTTCCTCATGTTCAG
>Ga0065711_1036956_pt1 | contig 20368 bp, 14 predicted proteins | sample Hoacrofraction12_FD_59098 | JGI IMG/M metagenome (GOLD analysis project Ga0065711, IMG submission 59098) | Hoatzin crop microbial communities from Cojedes, Venezuela - Epithelial fraction 12 v2 (version 2) | ecosystem: Host-associated > Birds > Digestive system > Esophagus > Crop | place... | reverse complement strand
CAGGCCGGGAGCGGAGTCCCGCCGGCGGAGCGGGGCCGGGAGCCACCGCCTCCTCCTCCTCCGGTAATTCGCGGGCTTAAAGCGGCGATGGCGGCGGCGGTGGGGCCCACTCTGAGGCGAGGCGCGCGCTTCCCGCCGTCCGCCGCGCACGGGCTCTCCCTCACAGCCCCGCGGGCAGCGGGCCAGGGCGCCGCCTCTGGCCCGTCAGAGCCCGGTTCGCTGTTTTATAGGCTTTTCATAGGAAGGGGGGAAAAAAAATAATAAGTTTCTGCAGAAACGTGAGAAAATTGTTCATGCTTTGCGAGTGGGACCGTTGTGAACCTGCTCGGTCGCCTGCTGCCCGAGGGCGCTGGCCTGAGAGCGGGTCTGAGGGGACGTGCGTGGCCACCTCTTCACATTTTAACGAACTTCCAGCTATTTTCATGCCTAAATCCAGATCTCTGCGCTGCTCGGTGGCGTCGGCTCTGTCAGAGATCGCCAAGGACTGGCGTCTGGTTTTTAGCTATCCCTGTAAGACTTTTCAGGTTGAGGGATTGCGTAAAGATTGTGTAAAATCCAGGAATCGTGCAAAGCCAAAACTGTTTTCACAGGAGAAAGTGCCTCCAAAGCCTGCTCAGGAAACAGGAAACTGCTCGGCGAGATAGAAACTGATGCGGGAGTCAAGGAAAGGCTTTGTAAGCTCAGACATGCTCTGAGAAAGCCCCAAAGCAGCCTGTGGCCAAAAGAGCGTAAAAAATACCATCTGTTCTGGGACAAAGATGCACTTTCTTCTTTTGAACTAAACACACATGTTATGTAGAATTCAACCCTTTGCTTTGTACACAAGGAGTGTGGGGGGAACTGTTCACAAAGTCCACGCAGCATGTACTCGTAAGCAAGCCTGGAAATTCTCCTGCTGCTGGTAGATTTTATTGTCACGTTTGGTGCTACGCGGTGGTACAGCGATTCCTCTTTTTGCCTTCCCAATAGAGTATTAACCTGGCCATGATGAGATAGCCCCCATGCCTGGAGTCCCCCAGGCAGCCCCAGCACCAGCAGAAGGGACGTGGCTGCGTTACAGAATCATCGCTGCGTCGCTATTGTTCGGGCTGGAATTACACATCTCCAGCAGAAAGTTTGATTTCCGCTGCTTCCCCCCCCTGTTTTCCTCAGTTTCTGAAAACAAGCCGGCCGCTGTGAACGCGATGCCGAGCTGATGCCGTCGAGGCAGAAGCCCTGGAAACGGCACGCTGACCGAGCTTCTCTGGTTCAGGAGCAGCCTGGCTGATGCCTGCCGATGAGTGGACACGGCGGGGCAGGCGACAAGCGAGGTGGGAGTGGGAAGGCACATGGAGCAGATCAGTGTGAGGGAGGGAAGGATTAGGACAGCAGCAAGAAGGGGGCCGAGGACTCCGAGTGGGATCAGAGGGTGTTGCCACAAGTCCTGCTCGGAGGAGCAGCGGAATCATCAGTCCATGTGTGTTCCCATGGACAATGGAAAAAATTCAGCTTAGCACAAAATTCTCGGGTTTAAAGATACTCAGTTTTAGTATCTAAAAACAATAATTTGCTTGAGTTTTTTAACTAATCATTTTCCAACTGTTTAAAGTACAGATGTGGGACCATCCTCAAGTTTTTGTGCAGCCCCCCTGTCATTTCCAGGTTACTGATTCTAATAAAGAAAGCCGGAGAAAGAGATATCTGCTGATACTTGCCATCAAAATCCACTTCATACTCGTAACTGCAATTTCATCTTCATCATACATAATTACATTACTAGGACAGATCGAGTGATGCAGTCATATTCATTTGGTAGATCTGCACTCATCTAACTGAAACCAGAATTAAATCTCATATTCCTATAAGTACATGACCTGTGCTTTCCTTTTGATGTCTCACCTGATGAAATATTCTATCAAAGCATTGCAGTATATTCCCCATGAACCCATTTCCTTTCCAACACAGAAAAAAGCATCCTCGTGTGAAATAACCATGTCTTAAAAGCACAGAACCCAGATAACTGCTCTAACTTTGCAGTGCTTACAGGGGGAATAATAGCAAAAACACCTTGGTCAAAAAATTCTTGCAACTGGAAACTCCCACGAAGAGGAGTGAGTCACCCTGTGCGGCAGGAGTGGCCTGAAAGGAAGGAAGGACTGTTTGATAGATAGGATGGGCACAGCAATGAACCTTTTGGTTAACTATCTGTAAAATAAGAACTATTTCTGGATAAAGTTTGTGTCTCTGCTGGGCGCGGACAGCAAGGGTATAATGAAACAACGGTGGAAAAATGACATGGCTGTGCCTTCAAAAGCAGGTGCAAGTCTTCAGGCACTTACTGCCCCAATGCGCTAATCACAGTGATACCGAGTCTCCAGAAAATTTGCTTTCTGTTTAATAAGGAGGTGGTCAGGAAAGAACTTGCAGATACATAAAGTTAGCTGTAAAAATCAAGATGTTGTTATTACAGTGCTTTCTTGAGGTATGCAGATCAGGTTAAATGAATGAGAACAAGTGGGGAGAGAGTAAGAACAAAGAGAAGAAATGCAAAAAAAGGAACAGCAACGTAAAAATCTGAGAGGAAACAGCCTTCGTAAAAGCAACTCTTACAGAAAATTCTGTCAGCTTTCGGAAGGCCAGAACTCCCAAGGCTGGCAGTCTCACTCTTCCAATAGACCTCTTGTAGGAAAAAAAAAGGAGAAGAAAAGCAGTATTTTCTTTCCTTTTGATTTAAAAAAACCCAATTGCAACAATGTGGTGTGCACCCACAAGCAGTTTGAAATAAGAAATGAAGAGCACAGTTCGTCTCTGTCCTGCTACAGCGGCTCAAACCGAGCGCTAACACACCTATGCACTAAGACGTTTGACCCATTTGGGGCGTATGAGGTCCAGAATGGTTTTAGTAAGCGTCACGGGGCAGCGAGCACTGTAATTTTCAGTCTTCCTGTACCGATTTAGCATCAGCACTTGTTCACAGACAAAATTTGAGTGCATACGCTAAGGAAAACTGCTCAGAAGTTTCACACTGTGATTGCAGAGCTTGGTTGTTCTGCGGGTCTCAATTGTTCAAACGGGTCAGTAAAAGTAACCCCCATGGAGAAAATCAACCCGCATTTGCTAATAAATGTAAACAGACAGCCTGAGGATCTGCGGATGAAAACTGCTGGTTTCAAACATTCCATTACCAGGACGTACAGGTCAGTTTGCCCTAAAAATGAAGGACAGAAGAGCCGGGTGCTTGCCGCCAGCCCTACAGAGTTACCAGCCGCTGGAGGAGGCACCCAAGCAACCTGATGAAATGTCACTGGTCACAATCTGCCAGTTTGGGCAACGGGAGAAGTAGTTTCCAGCAGTGTCCTGCCCTGCCCTCCATCACACAGGGGCTTCCCACGGGCCCCACCGCTTTTCTCAGCGGATGCAATCAAAACAACAGTAATCGCAGCAGACATCCCCTGCCCGGCCACCAAATAACCAAAACCATTTATAAGAAAGCATGCGAGTCAGCAGATTCACCGAAGAATCGGTGCAAAAGAGTCAAAACTGACAAAGGCTGGGTGACAAAATTCAGATGCTTTTACAGGTGGATGCAAAAATCAACCCCACTGCAGTCTCCAGTACTGCACTGGGGAACAGAGAAATAAACCCGCTCTAAGCTGTTTCTTTTTATGAAGATAAAAGCCAAGCTTTAGGCTTACTTTTCTATCTTGGTTGAAAACTTTATGTATTACTAAGCTGGATTGACTGTTTTGACTCGGTCCCAGCTGGGATAATCTCTGTGATTCCACTGAAGCATATAAACAACAGCAAATTTAATCGACTGATCCGTCGCATCTTTCTAGCGGCCCAAGTGAAACAATTGAAGCCCCTGTGTGCTGTGCGAGGTGGGATTCCAATTCTGCTCTTACCAGCTGGGTGCTGCTTCAGTCTTGGCGTCAGTGACAATGATGAAAAAGCTCGATTCCTCCAGGCAATGGCCTACAGGCATGTCTAAAACGGGAGAGAAAAGCTGCCGCTGAGTTAAAGCGTCTCACATTTTATTTCAACAGGGATGGGCAAAAGCTGCAGGCAGGGGAACAAGGCTGAGGATCGAGCGATCTCTTTCCACATGCGATGCAACAAATGCAGCATAGGGCTAGTGTTATGAATGCATAAGAAATGCACTTCTGTATTAAAATTAAAGCATGGTTTACAGCCATCCTATTTAGAGAAGACCTTCAGCAGTCAAGGATGGGTCTGCAGAGAACATGAATTAGTTTGGCAAATGTCTGAGGTTTCAGCGCAATCTTTGTCTGCTATCACTACCTGTAAAAGCACAGAAGAAATCAGAGAACCGGGCTAGTTACTACGTGTTCATACCTAGCACAATTTTGTGGAAGCAGAAGGTTACTGTAGTCTTATAAATAAAACCGGAAAAGAGAGCTACTAGCCATGAAAGCAGAAGGTATTTCATAAAATGGTTTATTTAAGTTTGACTTGCATAGTTGCTCATTTGCAGATCATCCTAAATAATCCTGTACAGCAACCACTGGTAGGTGAATAAAAAATATCTCCAAACCTGCTCGTGAGAGGTAATCTTCTGCTTACAAGTTTCTGCAAACTCAGGAGAAATGAAGGGCGTAAGCTGATTATTTTGTCTCTTTTTTGAAGCAGGTCTGGGATGTATCCTCATTTTCTCTCCTTAAGACTGTAATGTTGGGAAGAAATATGCCATAACAAAAATAAAACATGAGAGGAGTGCGCAGCTTTTCATCTTCCTATTGCGGATTCAGACACAGCCCATCCTTTTAACCGAAACTCAGTTTGGTTAATGGATGTCTGGTGGTGTATACAAAATGAATTCGGAACATTTGATTCCTAGCAGATAAGATTTTTATCTTTTATCTTTACTCCCTCGTTTTATCCTGCGGTGTACTCCTGTGCTGAATTTAAGCAACTGCATCTTGCAGCCTACGCTAGACTGTGGCAGTAACGTTGGAAGGACCCAAGCCAGCTCTATCTATACTTCCCTCCCCAAGACCTCCACTTGCCTGTCCAACCCTGCCATGAACAGCGGCCGCTGTAAAGCCCACTGATGAGGACACTGGGAAAGGGACATGCGGGGATGGGTATGTTCAGCCATGAAACATGCAGTGGCCTTCCCGGAGACGAGACGTTCCTCAGCGCTCCTTCCCATCTAGCACTCCCATGCCCAATCCGTACACCAGCAGGGCACTGCATGGATTAAAAAGTGCCAGAGGGATTGATTAAATGTATTTCTGTATGGTATTCTGTCTCTGGTATAGACGCTAAATTCCCCAAGAATAGTCTCGGGCTCAGTGCCACCTTCCTCCTTGCACTGCAGGGTCCACTGATGGATGTTCTGCCACCAAAAAATTCCAGCAATATTTAGGTTTCCAACGTGCTGATGAAGCTCTGCCTGTAAAGAGCAGGACTTGTTTACCCAGATCCGTTTCGATAATGTCCGAGTCCTGTTCTTCACCAACTTGCATAGCTATGCAAATCCTTCACATGCGCGAGCTGGGGCTGTTTACGCTGACAGTAAAACATTCCCAGCAGAACTATCTTCCAAGCCTGATAAAATGCCATCCCAGAAAGTAGCGCGCGTGTTGGGGGTGGTCATGGGTATCTCACCATGAAGGGTGTTGACCCGTGTGACCACAGTGAAGTTGTTTAACAAATGTCCTTCCTGAACTTCCAGCAGAATTCCCAAGATTGTTTTCAATGGAAAGTCGGACAACTTCTTTTGCCCAGTGCTGAAGAAGCTGAAATCAAGATTTAGCGTGTTGATTTACTGAACAATGAATTGTAATTCTTCGCGAAGGAGTTAACTGACAGTGAGCACCAGGAGAGGGCACGGAGGACAGGCTACATCTTTACAGGACGGTAATGTCACTCCCTCCTGCTCCTGTTTGCTCGCAGAGATTCAGACGCCTGTCAGTGGAAGGCTGTTGTCTTTTAGCTGGCATTGAATTGACATTAGAGATTTAGCTACCAGAACCTGCTTCTCGAAAGTTATTTCTTCTATGATTTTAAATTACAGAATGCTCATTACAACAGCACCTCATTGTGACTGCTCAGTGTTTTTTTAACCTAGAATGCAGTTTTTGTTGGTCCACTTTTTACCTTGAGTCATTCTCAAAACACATTTCACACTTCCCCATCAGCCACCGGCTTGTGGCAACTGAGTTTTTGCCACCCGAACTGTTTAACTTCAAAGGTTAAGAAAACAAAAAGGCTCCAGAACATAAACATCTTTATATAGTAATACATACCTAGCATACCATTTTCATCAACGCTTCAGTGCAGCTCCCAAAGCTCTAAAGCTCGATCTGAAATTTTATACAGGTTTCTTCACTCCCGCGTTTTCTTATATTTAAAACGAAGAAGTGTCCCTGGATATGCACATGAGTAGAGGAGGCTGCCTTACTGAACGTTACCGTTTTATCAGACGCCACCGGATACCATTTGTGTGAATTTTATACCCTTGTTCAAGGGCTCTAGAAACCCACACAGGCATTCAGCTTCTCTTTCACTTTGCTGAACCACCTGTGTTTCTTCTTACAGCGAAGCTGGTTGCAGAATGGGTGAATCAGATTTAACGAGTTTTGCCAGATGGGTATCCCTCCAGGGTACTCCCAATTCATTTATCCAAATATAAATGCAATTCCCCACACAGTACCTGAAACCGTGGTAAGCTTCCAAATAATCACTAGGAGTTCTTTTCAGCTTGCCTTAATTTGGGAAAATAGTTAAAGTTCGTTTCTTCCCCCCCCACCCCTTGTGTTTATGTCTTCCAGCCATTCCTTCCCCTGACTGCACCCGAGGCTGTAAGACCCAAAGCAGCCAAACTGCAGGAGACTGTCCTGGTTTGTTCACCTGTAGAAGAAGTCAGGCTTGAAAGCTTTTTCTCGTATTCGCCTCATCTCCAGCTCAACTGTGGACAAGTACAGGTGCCCGCAGTTTTGACAAATTCCATCTCTTGGGACAAGAGGTAACAACAGCTGTTCCCTCGCTGAAAGCCACATGGCCAGGTCCCAGTTTAGCAACATCTGGATTTCCAAACAGAGGAAAAAAGAATGAACAACGCTGCACAAACAGATGACTCGTAACTTCATTAGTCCCCTGAAGTGTGCGATGGACAGTTAGCATTTTTCTCATACTGAAGCAGAGTACTCAAGGCAGAGTTCCTTTCCAGGTCACAGTTGGGACAACAGATGTTCTCCCAGCGTGTTATGCTCCTTGCATCCTGCGGTCGGGATTGCCAATTTATCCAGGTTCCAGAGGATAAACAGGAGCTCGCTCAATGAAGCAATTGTTCATCCCGCTACAAATTACATGAGATAATTTTGCAGGCTTCGTTTGAACCGCTGATGCATGCAAGCTGAAATCTGAAGGGGTGAGGAGCAGACCTGGTGGCACGAAGCACTTGCTCTCGGTAAGGATGCCTCCTGCTGTCCTGCATGGCTGGAAGAGCACTGGGAAAAACATCTCATTATTAGGTCAATAACATTCCATTAGGGGTTTTTTGCTATATATTTGGGGCATTTAGGGATGCGTCAGTGCTAGTTCTCTGTAAACTGATTTGTGTGATCAACAACAACAGACAAATTCAATGTTCTTGGGTAGATAAGACACGTACAGGTTTATCCTGAGACACGACAAAACCATTTTGCTAGGGCTGTAATGAAAAGAAAAAAACTGATTAAATGTGCTGATAACAGCTGATGCTGTTCAGCTGAATATCTCTGATAGACGGGCTCTGTCGAAGACAGTGCCAAGCTTACTGTCCTTCTGCTGGCTGGAACTGGACAGAAAGATTTCCAGTCTTCACAACAAGGACCGACAGCCAGTTGTCTCTCTTGTTGTTGTCCCAGCCTGAACCGTAATGCTCTTTCAAACCGTGGTGCTGTAGAGTGCCATCAGGACCCCTCCAAGCACGTTAATGGTTTCTGTAGCTGTACACTGTGACTTCCTGTGTTTCTGTAGCCATACACCATAACTTCCTACATTTTTCGCATTTCCTGGAGCTTGTGGAGTTGGAATTCTTCAGCAGATGGCTAGTTTGAAGAAAGCTTACCAGGGATGGCACGGGACAAGCAGCCTCGTTAGGTATGTGCAGTCCCAGAGCCATAAGAAGCAGAACCCACCTTTGTACCAGTCTTAAAATAGTGAGATACCACCTGGTTAATCTAACAGCAGAACAGCAGAAGACAGATAGTCTATAGGCAGAGGGTGCCAGCAATGCTACGGGCAAATACTTATTGGAAGAACTGAAGACGAAAGAAAACAACTGGCTTGGGATCTGCAAGACTAAACCAGAGCGTTTCATCACCAGTTCAGAAGATTTAACGACACCTTCTGTTGGAATGCTTGTTGGGATAACTCGTCTGGCTATCTCTCTCATGTATCCTTGATGCAATCCATAATGAGAAGTATCCTGACGATCCATGAGAACTCGTGTTAAAATCAGTAGGCTAATGACCTATTCGGTGTATTTCATGTAACAGAATTTCACCAAGGGTCTCTCTCAGTGAAGGAAGTTCTCTTTCCGTGGGATAAAATGAGCATTACTAAGCACAGCGTGTTGTGATTAGAGATTTTTTGTTCTTAGAAAGACAACTGATGTTCTCTTTTAAGACTTCTGTTATGTAAACACTTTCAGCTCAAGATGAAGTTCCCAGCCTTCTCTTGGATAAGCTAACTAGGCTGAAGCCATGTCATGAGACCTATTTTTGGCCTTGGATACTTTGTGGTCACTTTGAACTCTCTCCAAATTTTTAACACTGTAAAAATACTGGATGTGAGAATTGAGCGTGTTTTAGAAGTAATCTTTCCATTAGCATATGCAGAAATAATATAAATGTTTTTGTACACACATGTCTTTGCAGCCACCATGCGTTCAAATCTTCTCGTTCACTTCTTTATTTACAGTGATTTTGAAGTCCTCCTCAGAGATAGTTTTCTACAGTCAGCGGTGCAGATCTGGTTCTACTAAACTTGCTTTCTTGGCAAAGATCATTTACTTGGAACAAAACAAACCAGACCTGAGTCTGTATTTGAGTTTGCTGTACCTCCTCCTCCTCTGGTCTCCACTCAGAGTCTGAAGGTCAGCTTTGCAGAGGCTGAACGTGGAAAGTTTCAGTCTGAAAACGAAGGCTCCATCGAAGCTGGAAGCAGCTCGAAGTAAGTTATATAGCGTGGGAAAGCCATGCAAGCTGCTGGCATTGTTTAGACAACTTTGAATGTATGAGTCACAGGCAATGACTGGAAGAACCATCCTTTAAAATAGTTCTTAAAATGCAGAAACCAGCATTTGGAACAGCTCAAATACGCTTTTGTTGCTGGCTTGTAGATGTTCATTACGACAGCTACCTAACGTAGCCATTATTTTAATGTATATTGCTCATAGACTCAGAAATATTCTGCCTGGAAAGAATTACAGGAAGATAAGATGCTATTCTCACAAATACTGATTTTTAGTTCAGTATTATAGACCACTTATTTTTGTGGAATTTTCAGGAATTACGAGATTTGCGAGCTGACACAAGAGCATACAACTACATCTGTCTCTCTACTTCGTTGCGTGTATGATGATGCAAATGTAGAGAGGCACTGACATGCATGGCCTTTTGTCTAAATTCCTTGCAAAAATACCTCAGGGCTCACAGTGTCAGCTCAAAGCCTCCCTATCTTTCGCTGAACCATTTTGAAAATGCAGCAAGAGAACTGATCGATAATGTTGTGGAGGAACTGGAGCTTTGCGTAGCGTTGCTGGGAGCCTGGCCTGGAGAGGGACAGGGCGATGCTGGATTTGAATTCCCCAGGCGCTGGAAGCTGTGAGGCATTTCGCTGTTTGTGTTTTGCACTATTTCACCTTTCACAGATGACACAATATTAACTGAGGAGCTGTATCCATAGCAGAAATATTTTAAAACTTGAATCTAAAATGCAGTAAGACTGAAAATATACGCTGAGTAAATCCACGTCACATTGCCAGGACACTTCTCTGGCTGAGCTGACCTCACGTAGAAATGCTCATCAGCTCCCCGTTGTCCCATCCTTGGCTCAGCAGAAATCTCTGGTACGTGGTCTCCTCGCCCAAGCTGTGCATCCTCCCCTCACCTCGTTCTTGTTACTTCCAGAGGCATTGCTCCTTGCTGCTTTACTGTTCTCCGCACACGGCATTTTAAGGCTATAGCAATTTATTTCAAGGGCTGACAGGACATCTTCAAACATTTTTTTGGTCAAAAACGTCAAGTAGGCAACATTGGTACAGATCGTGATGACTCTTGTGATTGAGAACCGCTCGGGGAGATAAGGTTGTTGCAACATTGTCTTTGTTCCCAGCGATAAATGTAAAGCAACGCTTCCAGAGCAATCAGTTTGAATCCCAGAGATTTTTCTTTGGGAAAAAAATTAAGACTAAATTGCTTGAAAACTTTGTTGAGTAAATGCAATTTGGCACACTAAAAACTCTTTCTGAGTTTTGAAAAATTTAGTCTTGGACTTTGTCCTGAGTGAGGGAAGAAACAGAAATCTTAATCTGAAGCTCTCGAGAGTCTGCAAACATGAAAATGCTTTCACATTTAGCAAAACACATTGCTTTGCTTCATTGTTGGTGCCTCACCCCTAGAATAAAGATTATCGAATGGCAGTCTCTAATTAATAACCAGACTTTTCTCCTAATGGTTTGACTTTCTGTTTTTCTCATTTGATATATTACAGCCTACTCCTCTTTCTCTTCTCTTGTGGCGGACTGCGGCCTTGCCCAAACGACGAGCGAAGCCAAACGCCGTTCCCGAAGCACTGCTGAGTCTCCGGCTAGCCCTGCCAGCAGCCGGCCAGCTCCGCCGGCCAGACCAAATGCCTGCGCCCGCCCTAAGGGAGGAGGATGAACCGTTTTATGGCAGCTGCAAAAGGTCACGCAGTAAACACCAGCGCTACTGCTCATCTGTTCTCCCAGCCGATCCCAGCAGTCTGGATGTGTGCGCGCTACACTTGTGCGTGAGCAGCTCAAAGCTCTCTCCTGGCTCTTCGAGATTCAGGTTACAAACTAGAAAATTAGCAAAACTGAATTGATTGATTTGGATTTGTTCCATCTATCTATCGGTCATTCAAACGGGATGGGTCTCAAGACCTGGAATGCTTGAAAACCTTTGTCTTGAAACAGACATTCTGCCTTTCCTGCATAAATCTGTGCAAGGTCCAGGGCTTTTTGGCTTTGTTTGTTTATGAGCATGGGGGCATTCCAAGAGATTACGAGTATCTAAAAGTCTAACCTTGTTTCACAGTCAGGGATGTACTAGGAATCTTCTAATTTGGCTTCACCTAAGAACAGCACCAAGCTGTTGCCATTATTGTGACATGTTTTCATATTTTGAGTTTAGCAGCCCTTTCCTTCTGCTGCCACAGTTGGTTTTGCAATGTGTTTACATTTTCTCATTGCCTTCAGCTTTCTGTATCCGCAGGGATGCATTCGGGAGATGCCTTGAAACATCCAATAACGCTACTGATCTCAAATTCTTGTCCTTACGAAAGTTTTACTTGTTTTGTATGCTGCTGATTATAATCTGCAGAAGAACAGCTAAGTTGTATTGTCCTGGAGTGCTTCCTACTCTTCTCCCCCCCACATGATAGCTATGCCAGACTTTTATCCCATCGAATTATATTGTTTGCAGTCTTTGCATATTAGGAAAATTATTTGCAAGATTTTACACATCAGTTAAAAAAAAAAAAAAAGACAACTTCTTCCTGCTCTCTGTTGCAGGTATGTATCTGCTTACATACCGTAACATGAAAATATCCTGGACGTTCTTCAGTGACGTCATTTGGAGGGACTGGGACGATGATGAAGGTTGTGAGAAATAGTTGGCTCGGGTCGAGGAACTGTTCATGCTGCAGCAGGTCACCATTTTAAAAAAATCACCTGGAAACGCAGAAAATCTTGTGTTTGGAATTGATTCATCACCGAAGTAGCGTTACAGAAGACCGGCGGCGAGAGAAGCTGGTGAATACTGGAAAATGCACTGTGCTGCGTGAGCTGCTGAAGATACGGTGAACCTACGTCTCCAGGAACCCTTCGTGGTGATTAGCTACCTGAAAATTTAGGGGAAAAAAGAAACAAAAGATAAAAAGAGCTATTCCAAGGTACAGTTGCTGCTTGCTATCTTTTAAAAGCTACTTTTTTTTAAGAAGTGCCACAGTTGTCAATTAAAAACACTCGTAAATTTTGTGCCTGATACTTTTAACGTTTGCGATGGCATCATTACAAAGAGACCTTGCCCTTTTCCTACAGAGCTACTACAGAGGTAAAATCTAAATCTCTAGCAGTCCTGCCTTGGTCAAGGCCTGGTGCAGGACCCGTCTGTGCTGACGAACTGGCAGCTGCAGGACTACACCGCGTCTCAAGAGAGCGTGGGTGAAGAGTCACACCCTGAATAGGCTACGTTCAATGAGGTTCATTTCAAACCGAAAACGGGCGCCTGTCGAGCTGCCCGAACACCCTGCGGCAGCCTGCAGCAGGCCCGACCACACGCTGCGTCAGAGCCCCCTCCTACGGCAGCGGCTCCGGGGATCGCCGGCTCCCCGCTTTCCTCCCTGCATTTCTGAAATTCACATGGGACTTCCCACACCCGGCTGGAGGGCCGAGCTGCACAGGCACTTTTCAGTCAGTTTGAACAGCACAAATAAATGTTCACATCTAATCCAATGCTGTGAATATTTAACATTCCCAGCGCGATCTCCTAACAGTCTTCAGGGGGAAGTCCATGGGTTCAGTATGAAAACTACTGAAGGTATTAATTCCTCCAGCACTTCCTGTGAGCAGAGCGCTCCTTTTAGAGGTAAGGATTCAGGTAAAAACTGTTCAGTTAAAAAAAAAAAAATTGTTTTGCTGGAGAAGTCTGGAGCCCATTTTCCAGGTTACTCAGCACTTTGTAAGGACTTTGAAAGTGCGGCTTCCATTGCCTGCGTACCCACAGGCTGACGCGCGGGCACCCTGCACGGAGCGCACAGAATATACAGAACATATGGGTGACGTGAAACTGGGTTCAGTCTTCTGTCAGATATGACATGGAAAGAAAAATTTCTTTTCTCCTGTAAATGAAAATCTAAATTCCTTAACTGTGTACCAGAAGCACTCACGACCAGAAATATTTTATATTTTAAGAGGGGTGGTGGGTCAGAAGTATGGTGGGCAAAACGTTCTATTTGTTATTGGGCACAGTACACTAAAGAATAAGGACTTTTTTGCTTTTTATCATAACGTATCCTTGGTTTAGATAACATACTGTGTTTTAATTCTCTCACATTCATAATCTTTGGTTGTCCTAAGACTTTTGAAGTTTTTGAGTATTTATGGACTCTTTCTTCCACCTGTGTTCCTTAAATTCATCTTCAGCTGGGTTAGGAGAGCTCTTGGTCTCGCCGCCTGCCCTTCCACCCACTACCGATGCCCCTACCATACCAGCAAAGCTCGCGCTTTGGGCAGTGCCGGATTTCCGAGTCACTCCAAGATTTAAAACAAATTAAAGTTTACAGTGGTGCCTTGGAAACTATGACATCGCTGGGAGTTTCTCACAGCAGTTTTCCGCTCTGAGAGCATCCGGCAGGACGTGCGTATCCAGTTCCCACCGTGCAGAGTTTGGATGATCCGAAATCCTCAAATCCCAGAACTATCAGGCCTGCGGGGCGAAAGGGTGAAAAGCGGAGGGCAAGTAGACAACAGACATAGAAAACAGGACCTTCGGGACCGTCATCAGTGCACAGCACGAAGCAGAGCTCCTGTGCAAGAAAGCACAGACTTCAAACTACAACAAATCCACCACGAAATGGTGATCTAGATTAAACGATAATTAACTCCACCAAGGCAGCTTTGGCCCTGGCCGTATTCCTTTGCCAAACAAACGTTACAAAGGGAGAAGCCGTGTTTAGGCTTCAGCACTTCTTTTCAAGCACGAGGCAAAGCCCGGAGCCTCGATGTTTCATGATGCCAAGGTTTATTTTGAGGGCTTGGATGTGGCGAGCAGGTGGTTTGAGCTGCTGGGCGCAAAAACGGAACCACCAGCTGACGTGGTTATTGCGTTGGAATCGCCCATGGCGCAGCACAGGCACGGGCAAGCAGCTGAAATTATCCTTTAAGATACTTTACAATAAGTAACATCATCAAAAAACTCCCCACACTTGAGGCATCTTTGCCTCTTCCTTGGGAGCCTTCCTAAACTTGCAGGCACCACCTCCTACGTACCTTTTTAAGCAGGCAGGACTGGACCTTCAACGTTTTGTTCTCCATTCTTAGGTGAGAATTTTGGGCCGAGATTACAGCAGTAGTGGCAGCGGGCATAGAGCTCCGTGACCAAACATATTATTAGTCTTTCTGCTCGCCACAGGAAAGTGCGCTGATGCAGTGGGACAGCTCTTACTCACCTTCCCCCCGAAGGCTACACTCAGTTGGCTACACTGAGCAACCAATTCCTTTCACAGCAGGCACGCGGAAGAGTGGGGAATCGCACACCGGACACTGCCAGCAGGTCAGGAGCTTCAAGGCGCACAAACCCACCAGCTAGGGAAGACAGGCAATTCTTCCCGTGCTTTCCAGTGCAGTCTTTCGGAATGTCTCTTCACAGACGGCAGCGTGGGAGGGAAACTTGGAATTCCAAAATACAATCCTGCTATCTAAAAACTTCTTCGCAAAAGCAGCTGACTGCAGGAAACAGAACAGAGCAGAAGCTTGTTAAATTGCTCTTACAGTTTGAAACTTTGCTTTTGCTTTTTTTCCAGTTTGCTCAAGCGTAGGAAACGGTGCTCGCTCTTCCCTGCACCGGTGAAAGATTTTTCTATGGCCGCTCCACTTCAGCACCACGATAGTTTGAACGTGGCTTTAGAAAGTTGGTACAGGGAGACCACGGGGTCGTTTTCCCAGGGGAACACGAGGCTGTGACCTTACCCTTGTTAACTAAAGACGTTATTATTGGGCCTTGGGGTTGTGTTCTCTTGTAACTCACCTCTGTCCTCATGAACCGCAGCTCACAAGTGGTCATGATTAATGGTTCTTAGCAAATGGTAACGGAAAAGTACATTTACCAGAGCTTTTGATGGGATTAAAAACTTCCCGTGTGAAAACAAAGCACAGCAGAGTATAATTTGTTAGCTGCTACCTAGGGAAAAAACACCGTGCAGTTGGAATGCAGTACAGCAGGAATTCAGTGAAAAATCAGTTCCATAAACGTGTATGAAACAGATGTCTTTTAAAGCCGCGTGAAGTGAAGCAGCAACAGCACCTCGAAAGCCGGCAGGTCCTCCTCCCTGACGGCTACGGGGGAGGACTGCCTTGGCCGCTTATTTTAAGGGTGCTTTAATGCAGCTTTCTGGTCCTGCCGAGGAAATGCCAAACAGGCTCCAGAGCACTTGATGGCATCAGGAGCAAAGCAGCCCGAGGCTGCAAGGCCACCCAGTCCTCACAAACGAGGTGTGAACCGTTCCCAGGTCTTCATCATGTGAAAGCTCAGGGTGACTCCCGATTAGAAGCATTCATCTCATCATTGTTTTTTGCTGGTTTTAAACTCTTCTTGCATCCCTTTTTCAGAAACAATGAAGTCATGGCTACCTTGTAGGCTAAACCACCCAGCCCTGGTAGAGCTGCCTCTGTGGCATTAGCTTTCCTCTGGCTGGTGTTCCTCACCCCGTTTTTGATCGGAGGCAGGAAGAGAGATCAATTCAATCACTGCAATGCTAATTTGGTCAGTTTTCTTTGGAACAAATTCAGCAGGGGCACGCTGTTAACCCATGCTCTACAGATTGAGCACAAACGGTTCCAAGTAACTCCACGGCAAGAACCTCCCTTCAAAACCAGACCCAACGTTGTCGAGCAGTATTGTCACGCTTGGCACTCCTTCACACCTACAACGCTAGCGCCCAGATAAAACCAACCGAGCCGGAATGTGCAGACGGTAAAGAGTCCACGGCACCTTCCCGCTCCGCAGTCCTCGGGACAGGGCGCCCTGGCAAGCTCCACCCCAGTAGCAGCTCCGAGGCAGGCGCGTGACCTACACCGTTACTACGCCTGGCGGCACCCTTCAGTGCCCATTAATTATTTTAACGATTCTTACAAAGCAACATGAAATTAGACAACACTAACAACAGATGGCTCCAAAATCTAAACCCAAATACAAAATGAAATGGATGGCATGTGAGTCTTTAAAAACAAACTCTTTATTAAGAACAAAATCATACAACTTGCGCTCAGTTCCCTAAGGGAAGATGTTACACTTGCACGTGGGAACTGACGTGGCAAACAGACTGCTAACAGCAAGAAAGGGATTCGGGAGGGAAACACGCTTTTGTCGAGGTGGGGAGACTTCACCGAGCTCCTGTAGCTACCACCCGCCCCTTCCCGGATCCCCCCAGCCGCCTCTGTAGCCACCGCCTGCCCCTCGGGACCACCCTCCTCCTCCTCCTTGCCAATAGCCACCCCCCGGGCTACCTCGGTATCCTCTTCCTCCCGAGCGCCTGCCGTGGCCACCGTAGCCTCTCCCGCTGTAGCCAGGGCCACCCGGGTAGCCTGCCCAGCCTCGGAGGCCACCGCCAGCGTCGTAGCGAGCCATTTTGGGGGGGCGAGGACCGTCGCCGAACCTGGCACAGAGGAACAGTATGTATTTGACACAATCCTATGGATTCCATTTTTTTCTTTAACATTAAGAGGAATTATCAATTGCCAAGATAATCCATTAAGACGCCTCTCTGGCTTCTCCAGAGCACCCAAACGCACAGGCAGCCCCGCTCCTCTCTGCCAGCACAGTGATCTTTCTGTTGCTCCTCGCAAAATACATCGAAGCATACATTGAAGCTGTTCTTTGTTTTGTTCCTGAAACTACTAACAGCTCACGGGTGCGTTCACTTGTCTTTGCTTCAGAAGCAAGACATGAGAACAAGGGGCAATGGAGCAGTGCGAGTACAGCCAAATATTTGTTTTATTTCCAGAGACAGAGTTGAACAGGTTTGCCCAAAATAAATTTAGATTATCTTTACTTTAAAAGCCACAGTGTTTTGGAAGAGGCGATGACAGCTTTACTCCTGAGAGCCGCCTGTCCTTCCTGTGGAACAGGCGGTGATCTGTCTGCACCAGGCCGCAAACACAACAATTTCACGTACGTTCAGACTTTGAAATGCAAGCCTGGAGCTCTCATCCACGCGGGACAAGACTCTCCGGTGATCTGAGCTCCGGGCTTCTGCAGCCACGGTGCGAGGAGGGAGCGGAGGAGCTGACAGCTCTGACCTGCTCCGTGCAGGCCCTGCGTGTCCTTGGGGACAGAGGCGGTGAGCGCTCCTTGCCCCAGAGCTCCAACCGCTGCCGCCAACGGAGCCCAGCTAACCTTGCGTTGGGAGCCATCAGGCTGATGCCCGCGGCTGCCAGCCTGGAGATCTGACGGATCACATTCAGCATCTGCTCATTCGCCGGGTCCAGCTGCCGAACTGTCGAGGGCTCTTTCGTCACTTCCACGACGAGAGCCTCCATCGCCGCACGCAGAGCAGTGATGCAGGCGGCTGCGTTGTGGGGCATCTTCAGCTTGATCCTAGGGCACAAAGAAGTACGTATTAGATGTATCGCGACTTCTAGGAGAGAACCTGTGACAAAAGATGTTCTGTTGAGTGGTTTTGCATCAAGCGCTGCATGTACTGGGCCAGAAATTCACATTCTCATCTTTGAGATTCTGATTTGTCAATGCAGGGATGTGAAATTTATGAGGCAAATTTGCAAGATCCCTAAAATTTGACATTTTTAAAACATGGCTAGCCTTGTGTTTAAATTTGCTCTTCAGACTTAACACGCTCAGATAACACCAATACGTCATCCCTGGGTCAAAACAGAAACAAATATATAAACTAAAAACATGAGGCTCCTCAAGATTTTGAACGCTCCAGACTACCCTGACAAATACTGGTGAATTGAGCTTCAGCAATTCTTCACCTCCGTTTTACTGACCGGGGCAGGGGACAGACAGACAGACAGTATCTGCTCCCGGCCATAACAGGCATGCTGCCAGAGGCAACTGTTTCTCTCCTCAACCTGTGTTTCCGAGACCTAAAATCAACATTTCCACAGCCTCTGCCTGAAGGGGAGATCCAAAATACACAGAACCTCTTATCCCTGTTTCAGTTGAAGGGGGAAAACCCAGCAGTTTTGATGGAAACTGCCTGGTATCATGTTTTCAACTTCAGCAAATCATCTGCACGGAACAGCGCTGCCAATGGAACCTCTTCCCTTCCTCCGGGGAAGCACAGGCAATGCCCTCACAGTTAACCCGCAGCACACCGCTCACTCCAGGGCTTCTCTTCTGTAGAGATCCATGTCCGCGCTAGCGGCCGCCCCCCCTCATAGACCTGAAGGGCCCGAGCGCCGCAGAGGTCCGTACCAGTCGTCCACCAGAACGAGCTCCCCATCCGACAGGGCCTTCTTGGAGGCAAAGAGCAGCAACTGCAGCGGGCTCACCATCGTCATTGCTTTGGCAGAGATGGCTCGCGTTCGAATCTGCAGGGGGAAGAGGAATACGACTCTCAAAATGGAAAACAGATCCCTAACGCCTTCCTCTGGCTACTAACACCAGAGAATTTTGTAAGAAAAACCACATACCAAAACCCTAGGTATAGTGTTTGGAAATTACAAGAGCACACGCGTGTACAAAATTGAATGTTGGGCAGAGGTTTATGGGGATTCAGCACTGCCTGGTATAGAAAAAACAAACACCAAAAACTACCTGTCATTTAAAAGCATTCATTTTTCCATCACCGCAGGTCTGCAGTTCTGCGTCTGACATTTTGCAAGAGCCACCTCATGTTTTGTCAACCTAAAAATGACCAAGGCGCCAAGGAATTCTCTTCTCACCTTCTCCCCACCAAGGGAGAAGATTCGCTCCTGTCTGGAAGTTACATGCTCAAGAGAGAGAAACTTCCAGAACAAAAGCTGTGGCAGAAAAATGGCCAGTGCAAGGAGCATTGAACCTGCAGGTGAAGGAGAGACTGCCGAACGCAGCAGGAAACAGGCACCCAGAGCCTGGAGAGAAGCTTTCTTTGGCAGGTAAATAAGGGGTAGGGAGAGAGCTGCGCATGAATCCTTCCTTCACCCCAGCCTCACCCAGGTGCTGTCTTAGCCACACCTAAGCCACCGCCTTAGTCACTCGTAGTTTCCTATCTGTATTTTGATTTAATAAAGCATAGCTTTTGGAGTTCAGAAGTCTCCTGGTGCTTTTAGGGGAGCTCACGCGAGGCAGATCAAAGGTCTGACCCACTTGGGATCCTGTCATGAAGGGTGGAGAAGAGGCAAAGCCTCTGAATTACGCCTGTGGAAATCCAGAGTGTCAAGCCAAGTCCCCAGCCAGTGCCTGAAGGAGTCAAAATTCCATTTATTACCAACGAAGTGGTTTATTTGCCGCCAAAATTCCATTTATTACCAACGAAGTGGTTTATTTGCCATTACTAAAATAAGTTGCACGTCAGCAAAAAGGACCAAGGGTATAAAAATCAGCATAAATAAACCGTAATTCTGAACTAACCAGTGAATAGAAGGTGACAAAGAAGAAACCCTTACAGCATCACCTCTGCTACAAGATCTTAAGCGGCTCTCCTTGTGGCAAGAGGCTTTGCTAATTCGATGCTTACCCTCAAAAACCTCTGTACGGCACTTCCCGGGCAGGAGGAACGCCGGTGGCGTGCACAGCTGGTTTCAGCAGCGGGGCGCATCAGGGCCTCGCCACCGCCACGCCGCAGTAACTGTGCACGGGCAGCGCAAGCAGGCTGGCAGCCCGGGGACTGCCTCCTGGCTACGTCCCACGCAAAGGCGCCGTGTCGCTTGCTCCCTGAAAGCAGGGTGAGCGGGAGCGGGGACCCTAGGGAAAGCATCTCGGGGTTTTTAGGAGATGCTTGGGAAACGGGGGCTGTCCTTGGGAGACGACAAACTACCGACGTGCCAGGAGGGGGGCACCCCACTGCCATACTGCATGTTCCTGTTCTCCCCCTGGATTCGTAAGCAGCGGAAAGGACACGGGGAAAAATTCTCTAGTGCCTCATTAGCACGGAGGAGCTCCCACAACAATCTCTTGCAGATAATCATTTAGTTCTTTCTCTATGACCTGGCTGTTTTCACAAAATTCACAGGAACTCTCTGTGCAGCTCTACTTCTGCCAGATTTGGTTGACTGGAAGTTACTGGAAGACTGAGTGACACCACCAGAACGCAAGGTTCACTTCCCAAAAAAAAACCAAACACAACAAACAACAACAACAACCTAAACCAAAAAGCAAGCCAAATATTGCAGTGTAGTTTTCTTCTTATGGCTTCTTTCCCGAGAAGAGCCTCTTAGACAACCTGGCGGCAAGTGAAGAACAAGTTCTAAGCC
>Ga0065711_1036955_pt1 | contig 20368 bp, 10 predicted proteins | sample Hoacrofraction12_FD_59098 | JGI IMG/M metagenome (GOLD analysis project Ga0065711, IMG submission 59098) | Hoatzin crop microbial communities from Cojedes, Venezuela - Epithelial fraction 12 v2 (version 2) | ecosystem: Host-associated > Birds > Digestive system > Esophagus > Crop | place... | reverse complement strand
CCTGGACAAGGTCCTGTGCAGCCTGCTCTGGGTGACCCTGCTTTGGCAGGGGGTTGGACTGGATGACCCACAGAGGTCCCTTCCAACCCCTACCATTCTGTCATCTGTGATTCTGTTTTCTGGGAGAGGCAGGGGTGAGGGGGCACTTATTTACTGTGCTGCTCATAAAGAAATTTTTTTTTTACTTTCTTCAATGAAGAGTTCAAGAACAGAATGCTTTCTGAATGCAATGCCTCTGATTCCAATATTGATACTCTACAAAATAGTTGAGAAACCATTTACTGATGTGTCAATCAAATAGTCCTGGCTTTCACAGTTGCTTTAGGGATGAGTTTAAAGGACACATTCAAAATTAGTATTGAATTATTCTGGTAGCCGTCAAGCTATTCAGTGACAGAAAATGAGTGATTCAAGCAGGCGTGGACCATAACTCTACCTGTCTGAGTGGCTGTAGTGGATTTTTGAACAAGTTATTCACTTCTGATAGTCACAGGTATGTGAGTGTCAGGTCTTGCGTCAGGAGTAACCCATCCCAAGTATATTCACATGCCAGCTTGAGATCGCATGCCTTGCTGTAGCGTCGCCACCTACCTGAATGTGCTTTGCAGGCAAACATACAGACGTAGTTCAAGAAGACCAAAGTAGCAGTCTGTAGGGAAAACAAGAAAGATGACAACAGTAAAACCAGCAAGAGATGCACAGATAGCAACACTAGAGATATGCATTTTGACTCACACATAATTCAGCCTCCAGGAATTTGACTGTATAGAAATTTTACTTGCCAATGTTAAAAAATGGCATTTACTAGCAAATGCCATGAATTTTTAACAAAAGCAGTTGGACTCAGGGACGCTAGGTAAAATGATAATGAAAATTGTAAAAGAGACTAAAGTTTCTAGAGCAGTGTGGACCGACCTGGACACATGGATGTGTGTGGGAAACAGGGACCACTGCTGCTTCTGGGAGGGTGGGACTGGGTGTGTTTGCAAGGCATGGTCTGGCTGCAGATGCCAACAACTAACTGCTGGTCCCTACTGTACAAAGAGAGTGGGCTGACAGGGATTCCAGGGGTATCAGGTGTATCAAAAGAGCAACTCCTTTTAGTCAGTTAGATCTAATCAAAGACAAGAATGTTTTTAGTAGCAGAAGCTGCACCCTGAAAGCTGAAATTGCAGCTGTGTAGACCTGCAGGTATTTCAAGTGGGTTTAGTCTGGGCAGAGTTTGATCCAGGACTCTGGAGCAGGAGGTTTGTTCTAGCACTGGGTGATCATCTCTCCCTTTTTGCTCACCCCACAACGTGTCAGGCAGGCTGTGAGAGAGGCAGGCTGTGTGGTCTGTCACTGGTGGCAGCCCCAGTGGGCAGGGGTAGCAGAGGGAGCCCTGGAGAGTCGAGGTGGCTGCCTCAACTGCTGCTGGAACAGGAGGGGTGCAAGCAGTGCCTTGGCTGCTGGGAAGAGCCACCTCCCTTCCCCGCTGAACCTGCTGCTCCATGCCCTGACTCCTCTCTCAGCAGCAGAGCAGAGCAGGCAGCTGGATCAGGGCTGCATTGCCATCGCTGCTAATTTGCCTCCCTGGGTAATGAGCTATTTTATTATGCCTGGTGCTGGCCCTGAGCTGGCAGCCTCTGTCTCTGGGAGGATTTCTTCCGCACGCTCCCTTCCACTACCACGAGGCAATGGTTTGCGTGGGACTTGGCTGGCTCCCTGCACTCAGCCTTCCCTGTGACAGAAGGGGTGCGGTAGGATGAGACTAGTGGCTCTGCTCGCTGGTGGATCCAGTGCTTCGTTAACTCCCTAATTCCCATTTAAAATGGGGAAGTGTGTTGTCTGACTGAAAAGTGTAAAGTACGGCAGTCAGTAAGTATATCTTTAAAGAATGCGTAATGATTTTGAAATGAAAAATGGTCAGTTTGCCAATGTTGTACAGTGTTGTTGCTTAGTCTGGAAGGGTAATGGAGATTGCTTAATTAATACTAGAGACAGGCTGAAATCTCCAGCTATGCAATGCAGGAACGTTTCAAAGGAGGAAATAACAGGTATAAATACAACTTGACTGTGTGGTGGTTCTGTATAGGGACATGGAGTCACGGAAGATGAATTGCCCTTGTCTGATTGTGTAACGTATCCCTACCACCACCAGGGAGAAGATAACAGTATTGATGTGCCTCAGTGGCCACACAAAATATGCAAGGATTGTGTCCTACCAGAAGGCAAGCAGGTGCTTTCAGCCCCGAGGGCAATGAACCTCTTCACTGAGTTATCTAGTGGTGCGTTAGGTTTGCCATCACCTTAAATCCTTCCATGACTAAATGCCCCTTTAAATTAAGTAAAGCTCAACGGAAAGTTTCAGGGCTCAATGCAGAAATTACTGCCTTGGCTGTAGGGTTTTTGTGCTGTAGAAAGGCAGAAGGTCATGTAATCTTTTCTTCCTTTTTATGTATTGAATTTGTTTCAAGTGTAAGCCCTATTAATGACTCATCTGGAAGGTTTTGCACACTGAATGTAGGGATGCACCTTTCATGTATATTTGATGACCCAGATGGAGCTCTTTTAAGACAATATTTTGTCTTCAAGCCCTCATAGTTAACGTGGCTCCTTTAATAGTTCTTTAAATGCAATCTGAATGTACATGCAAATGCTGATTTTGCTGCATCTATCAGTTTATTTCTAAAATGCTTCAATTATTTTGAAAGTCTTGTGCAAACTGAAAACAAACCTCTGTCTCCCATTGCCGTCAGTCATTCTACATTACCTCCCTGGTCGTATATTAGGCATTGATTTTCTTCCCCTCTTCCTCTGTTTTAAGTGGAGTGGAATGCCATCTCTGAACGATTTCACTCTGCATCATAACGCGGCGAAAACAGCTCTGTAGGGATGGGGCACGGTCCAAAATCCAGCAGCAGGCCTTACTCATCCGCTGCCGTTCTTGCTCACGTGGGTGCCAATCCCTTAAGGAGTGCCACGCGCGGGTGGGCCCCGCTGAAGGCTCTGGGGCTCCGCACAGGAGCCTGCATTTGCATCGGGAGATATTTCTGTCTGAGTCAGGGGAATAGTAACACGCACAGACTCAGCCCTAGGCTCTGTCAGATTTAGCTCTGAGCAGATGTAGCTATGAATTCATTTAGCCTCATCAGTGGTTTAAGCTAATGCACAGACTTTAAGATGGTGTAAGTGAGGTACTTTCACGTGTCCTGTTGAGCAACCCCTGTTACAGGGGGACTAACTCCCAGCAGAATGATGCACAGGCAGCTGGGCATGGCAGCACCTTAACCTAAAGCCCTCGGGGCCTGAGCTGCCTGACTGTACATGTATTTATGTTTTCATTGTAGCTGGTTGGGATAACCTTCCTTGGAACTGTTAACAGTCCCTACCCTTTCTTTTCAGTGGTGCCAAGAGACAGTTAAGCACATGTCCCTGTCCAAAGCAAAGGTACATGACATTTCAGAAAGGAATTTGAACTATTTAGGTGTAAGGCCAAAGTATTATTTGATTAAGGCACAGGGGTGGAGAGACCAGGAGGAGCATGAGAACAGACCAACCAGAAAGTAAGACACAGACCAAAGATGCTCACAGCAGAAGCCAGAGAAAAGTAGACAATATGTTTGGGTCTGCCTGAAAGAATATCAAATTGTTTCATCCCACGTGTTTCCAGAAAACAAACATTGTGTACTTATTTTGTAAATAAGATTGAATTCTATCACCAGTCCTAACAGAATTGAACTACAACTACTTCAATTTTGAGATAGTCTTTCAACTGAGAAAGGTAACAGAATGGTTTTGTTGCCGTGGTTTGGTGATGGTACCTTATTTATAGCAAGCAAAACCAAGAAAGAATTATGTAGTTCGTTACATGTTTGTGACAATAAAACCTTTATGTCTTGCACATATGTTACAGAGAACCTGTTTTAGAAATGCTTCAGAGACTAAAAATAAATACATTGGATTCATTTAATATAGCCTTCAAAGCCATGTGCTTTACACACCATGAGACCAGGCGAATGGGGCTTGGAGAGAGAAACCAGTACATTTAAAACAGTTAAAAATTACTCAAATGGTCTTGGTAGATATAAAAATGCTTCCAGAGTTAAGTCTGGCATTGTGGGACCTTCTGTGGGTAGAAGTAAGCATACATGTGTAAGCATAGACACAAAATGAGTGTATCCTATAAATGGTTACTTACATATAACAGAAATGGATACATGCCTTCACACAATTCCCTCTGCATGAAACACCAAGTATTTATAGCAGCTACTCTGTGTTAATTAACTAAAATATATCAATACATACTGAACAAATAATACTAAATAACTGCATATTTTTCTGCTGCTGGGATGATTTATCTTTTTGACTGTTTACCAATTCTTTATGAGTCAAAAATAATGATTAAAAATATGTGCTTTCTTGTATACCGCTAACAATTTTCATCTCTGCTCATGGATGTACTTTTTCAATCTAGCTATCTCAGAGTGGTCCAGCCCTATCTGACTGCGTTCCATGCTTCATCTCCTGGGCCTCGTGTAGTAGACATAGCTATGGGCTATAGCTAAGATGTTAGAGAATTCCCCCTCTGGAGCTATTCTACATATGTGTATATGTACACATATATATGCATATATAAACACACACATGCTCTCCAGCTCTGTAGGGGGAGTCAACCTAATTTTTAAAGTGTACAGAAGAGCAAAAACGGAAATCTACTAGCCCTTCTGGTTTTCATTATAAGCTCTTAAAACTAATTAAACAAAAACCTGAGCTTATTTTTATTCATTTTCTTAAATTAGCACACATGCAGTGGTAAAAGTACATCCCTGTTTGAAGATTTTGGGAGAATCTCAAGAAGTAAAAGGTATAAAACTCATCTTTTCTTCTGACATCACTGGTATATGTCTATAGACTAACAAGAACTACGCCCTCTACCGGAAGCCCCCTTTGGGGGGTCATGGTGATCATGAAACGTTGTTGCTCCTGATGCCATCCCATTCCTTATTTCTGCTCAGAAGATACTAGTGAAACTGTTGCTAAGTAGCTGTGGTCTAAAACTCATGAGGTTTTCCAGGCTTATCCCTGGAAGGTAGGTGAATAATTAAAAACCAGATCACTGCATCTCCTAGACTGGGGGGAGTACATGACTCAGCTCAGGGCTAGGTGCAAGTCACAGGATGTAGCCTCAAAGCACCAGATACCAATGTACTATGCGAGCGTACGAGAAGACCCTCAGCAGCCTGCCTGATGATCTCTGCAACTTTACAGGATTGCACATGAGAGTTATGAGTCCTTGTTCCTTTCTGTTTGTTCTCTTCTCTTTGGATCATGTGAAGCCTTCTAGCCATGGAAAGAATATGCAACATAAAGTTTACACGTAAAAAATTGAAGGACTCAAGTATAGAAAGTTTAGTCTGCGATGAAATGGTTTCGTCAAGAACGTGGTATGAGAAATAACGTCCTGAGCATAATGCCTTGCTGAAAGCAGGGGGGGTTAGTAATGTCAAGATACTTTGAACAGGAAGTTAGCAGATGTCTTGGTTGAAGCTTTTCAAGCTGGACTCATTAGTAAGCAGACAGGCCCAGTGTCCCTGGGGCAGACAACACCTGTGCTCCTCCTGAGGAAAAATATAATGATATCCACTTCTATTTCTAGATTTGCTGGTTGCGTATGAGACACTTGTTACGGAAGAAATGAGCATGGGTGGTTATCTGAACTGCAGAGAGGTAAGAACTCAAAGGGGTTTTTATTTGAAAGCTTCTATATAGAACAGGGAAAGAAGAGGGCTGATTTAGTGGATCAAGGAATAGTAGAGCTCTCAGTTTTTCCTCCCTCAGTGGTTATTGGGTGGAGAGTGTCCAAGGAGTGCCTGTTTGGTGAATTTCCTTGCAAATTCATAGCTTCAAGGGAGCCAGAAGTCAGTAAGACACCAGAATCCTGTTAGACTGGTTTCTACTGGTTTGAAATGCCAGGCAGGTTTGGAGTGCTGCTGTGCCATGCTAGCCTTGTCAACTGCATCAAGCTAATTTCAGCTAATTTCAAACCTGACATGAGCTGATACTATTCTTATAGCCTGTTCTACTGATTGCACGTGTCTTTAGTAACTCAGGAAAAATACTTGATAGACAACTCTGGAAACTGTGCAGCAAACAGCATCAGCCATGCAAACTTTCCCTCCAGAAAGGCTGTTTTTCACTCCAGGGGAGGACCCTGGTAGGAGGGGAAGATTACAGGACGACTGCTCCCGGTGCAGAGCAGTCTCTTCTCTCCTAGGACTGAGGCACTAGCTCAGGGCTTAGGCAATCACACCCAGAAGCCCCCTCCCACTTGCCTCCAGTTTGCTAGCTCCAGCACTAGACTGCATTGCACTGCAGAAAAACAGGCACACGTGCAGTGCTCTCTGGCTGCGTGTACATCCACAGTAAGTCTCAATTTTTTTTGTCAAACAACTGACATGGTCTCCTCAACCATAACTTTGTAGCTCACTTCACCCAAGTGCTGTGAAAGACTGTCAGACCTCTCCCTTTCAGACCTTTCCTTCTAACAGCAGTTGTTACCCCCCTCTTCATCCCCAGTTTTTAAGGGTGGAAAGAACAAGGCTGGAATGAGGGTGGTGAATCTCACGGCTGTGGCGCTGAATCGGATCCTGTGAGAGTAGATTTCATTTCTCAGCTCTGCTGCAGTTCCTTGGGCAATCTTGAGCACATCGGGGATTTTCCTGGGTCTTAGTTCCCATCTCTAGACTGGGAGTGGTATACTATAGTTTATGAATACTCCTCTATTTCTCCAGTAGTCTTTTTTTCTTCTGAGTTACTTGAGCAGGAACTAAGTATAAGTACAAGAGCATGACATGTAATGGCTTGACAGGTTCATACGAGCTTTGTAATTAAAGAAAAAATGAACCTGTTTGGGTATTCTCTCTTTTTTTGGTTATTTTTCATTTGATATTTCCTACATTTCTGTCCCCGAGGGAAAAGCAGGCATTTTGTTTAGATTTCTAGTTCCCCAGTCTCCCTGTTGCTCACCCTAAGTTTTATTTGAGCTGGTTGCAATTTCTCCTAAGAAAGGGTCATTGTTTCAGGAAATGCTCCCTTTTGGAACAGCGAAGTCCAAGTTTTGCGTACTGAGTAACCTGCTAGACCTATTTTTTTCATAGACATCTGTTTCTAAGGTGATTTTGGCTAGGAAAGAGAAGGCAGGGAGGAGACGAGGTTTCTAGGTTGTTTTAGGCTTTACTGAGTCTTGTCAGTTTTTCTTATTTGAGATCTAATGGGGCTACGTCCATGGGGTGTTGCTTGGAAGCATGAAGTACTGCCTCCAGGCACTATTCTGGTAAAAATGATGATGATATAATCACCTACGGAAATCACAGAACAAGCTACTTCCAAGAGGAGAATTTGAGTGAAAACCCCAGGCATTGGCCACATACTCAGGCACAGATAGTAGTAATTATATAGTTAAAGCATTTTACATTGTCTTGCAAATGTCCTCTCCAAATTATGACATTGTGGGACAACGAGTTTTTTGTCTCTGGGCACTTCTTTTCTGGCAATTGCTGTGGCATTTCACACATACTCCTATATTTACAGTTGGTCTTAAAATGGATTGGATTTATCAGTCCCAACTGGAGTCTGGAGAAAATCAGACTTGAATAAAATTTCTGTCCATCCCTTAAAATGAATGTCAGCCAATTAGTCCTTTTTGCAAATGCAGCGAAATGTTTGAAAATCTTTTTTTTATTTTAGTGCAATTTCCTACTTTTAACTTAGACCTGGAAGAGGCAGCTCTTTCGTAATGGTTGAATCTGTTGATAGCATAATATCTCAAGAGCTAGTTTGTTTTTATGAGATTTGAGTCCCTGTTTGTGCATTTAAAAATACACCTAATTGCTGGGACGGAGTTCACAGCTATACTGGATACACAGCAACTGGTCTCCTGAGAGTGAAACGAAAGATCGGCTAAGGGGGAGGATCAGCCTGGCGTTAGGAGGAAAACAGGCTGGTTTTCACATCTCCTGTCTTTATTTTATTTATAAATTTTTTTAAAGCAAGATCTCACATAAACATTTGCCAGGAAAAATCACAACTTGTTCTGCCCCTGGAAAAAGACACACAGTTTGGTTGGTTGGTTTTGGGGATGTTTGCTGTTTAGTTGGTCATATTAATGCCTGTTCTGTGCCGGCTGGGTCTCCTCTCTGACTAGGCTTCCTCCCTGTGGTGGTTTTTATGCCTATCAAGCTGTGCCAATGGTGTCTTTCCCCTCCGCCAGCCAGTATTTCAACAGTGTCGCGGCTGTGCTCTGTCTGGGTTGCACAGGACTCCTTCAGTGTGACTTCGCTGGTAGAGCAAAGTCGGTTCTTTCTCGGGCACTGGACTTGTGCCTTTGTTTGTGGCCTGAGGTTTTTTCCTCAGATCGTTCCTCTGCTAGCATCCGCCCGGAATAGGATTTTACTCACCTGACAGTCTGGGGCTGAACCAGTCTCTCATTTGCCATCGGGATGAGGTATGTCCAACAAGTCTGGACTAAACTCCCCCAAGCTGTTAGAGATTTGCAACTCAGTTGTGAATCCAGTGGCAGGTGTGTCCTACAGAAGATCTCTGTCCTTCAGTCCTCATACCTTCTGTCAGTTCTGCTTGAGAGTAAAGTTTCCCTCAGAGTTTGTTTGCTCAGTTTCCAAAGTCACAGCAAACATAATTTAAAGGAACAGCTTTCCCTTTACCCAGATAAGTTAGTACAAACATGCCCTGAATGTCCTTTGCACTGCTTGTGCCAAAGGCTTAATGACAGCGCATTGTTAAACCTCCCATATAAATCTTTAACAACTGGGTGAAACTTTGGTCCAAATCTGCAAACTCAAATAAGTGGAAACAGTAAATGGTATTTGCTTACACTTTTAAGGCCCACTGGCTGAGGAACTGCTCTTGCTTTGCATTACTGACAGCCATTTGAGATGAAAAGACGTAAATGTTTAGGAGTATTTTTAGGTTGCCGTTTTTTAATTTCAGGTGTGTTCACATACCTGGGCGCTGGAGTGGATATAGCAGAGGCAGCCTGGTTTTAAGGCTTTTTGTATCTGTTCATCCAAACACCTGTTATAATTCTCTTCCTTGAAATAATTTGATTTCTTATTCACGTTGCGTTTACATTTGCTGTTCTCTCCACTGGGCTTGCTTGCTCTTCTTTGAATGTCCCCCTTCTGCAGGCAGTTTAGGGCCCAACGCTTCAAAGGAAGACAAATAATCCTGTAATTCCTATAGACACCTATGCAGTGCTATGCTTAGGAAAGGAGTTTTCCCCCATTCTTGGATAACTCACTTGGTATTTTTAAGCCTGCAGTTTGAATGACTTACAAAAAGCATCATGTCGCCTGCTGAATTTGATGATAGTCTTTCCTTTGATTTTTTTTTCTTTTTGAAGTTCACTGAACTTGCCAAGTGCCTTATTCATCTCAAAATAGTTTAATTGGTCACAACATCACCCTATTCCTTTTCAAATGCATTTGTATGCCCAGCCTACTCTGTGGAAGACCAAATGTTCATTGAGTAAATCTTTGGTTAATCTGAGGTCAGTCATCATAGCTTCATGGTCACCAGTGTCAGTGTCCCCTTACATCAGCTGAGGGCCTGGCCTGGGCACAGAGGGCTGTCAGCAATTAATCCTATAATGATTAATCAAGGTCACCATCAGACCTGCGCACTCAAGGTCTGTGAGCTAACAGAACACAGGAATGAGGGATGCACTGGAATTTGGGCTCCTTTCTGTCGCAGGAGTTACTCCAGGGTGAACCTAGCTGGCCTTGTGCTTCAGACTTGCTTATCTGAGTGTCCTCGCACTGGCAGAGTACGTGAAGCAAGAGACTCCGGGTTTATTGCATTTTCCAGTCATTAAACTGCTCCAGTGACTCCTTCCCAGTGTTGCTATTTTGAGGGCTAAATAAATCCTGCTTCTGCAATCCCCTTTTTGTATGTAAATCTCACCACCTCTCTTCTTTTGCTTCCCATAGATCGTGCCATTCATTTTGTTACAAAAATAAGGTATATTTATTTTTTTTCTGTTCCAAATGGGCAAAGTAAATGGAAAAATGGTGTAATGTGTATCATAGGCAGGCTGTTTATTGGACATTCTCTCTCACAGAGTAAGGACACTTCCCTGTGACAAACCCACAACTCACCATGGAGTGTCAGAAGGCTTGCAGGTCCACTATGGGGTAATGTTGTTGCCCTTTGGGTTGAGGAAGTATTTTCTGGACTTTGGCCAATTTGTTCCACAAGGAGAGGAAATAAATTGTAAAAGCCTGTTGTTTACCGGGAAAGAAACACTGGCAGCATGATTCTTTGCTTACTCCTCCTGATGGAAATCAAAAGTAACTTAACTGGAGTCAATGGAGCGTGAAATGGTATGAACCCAAAGAATACCTGCTCCTCATCCCTGTTGCTCTTACAGCTGATAAGGATGGTGAAGTGCTGGTTTCAAATGTGCACAAAGGCTCATTTACTTAACTAGAATTGGAATAAAAACAGAAATGGTGGGTGTTTCCGTGTCCAGTGAAGCCTGTTTCCCAAAGAGCTCAGCCATTAGCATTTGCAGGTTACTTTCATTATTATTATTGCTTTGGCTTTTTCTTGTTGGTTCTTTTTCTTCCCCTGACAGAGAAGACTTTCAGTCAGACCCCAGGTCTAAAGGATTTATGTGCTTTACAAATGATGCCGTATTCCCCAATGTCTGAAGAGCAGCCCATAGCGTTTTAACTGAAAATTTGCAAAATGGTGTAATTGCTTTCTCTCATGGGCTGACTCCATAGAGGAAGATTTTAACTATAGCTGCGTGATGACAGCTGCTACACTGTATAGCATAGCAAAAATACTGAATTACCTGAGCCGGCCTTGCATTTCAAATAGTTTAAGGAATCAATGGATTCAAGTTTGAACATTTTGCACGGGAAGTAGACATTGATCATTTGTGACGGACTAGCTATCACTCATAAAGTGTAACTTTCTTGTTTTCCTGCTGATTTCCTTTCACATATGCTCACAGCATTAGCTTCTGAATTCTTTTTCTTAGCCTTCATTTGCAGCTATTGCTATATCTTTCCTAAGAGGTGGCACCCGAAATTGAACACGGTTCTCCAAATGCAAATGCTCCATTGTTCAGTATTCTGTCGTTATATTATCTTCTGCATTATTTTTATATCCTCTTATTAATGCACCCACACACCCCATTTGCATTTTTTAACCTTTTAAAAAATGTTTTCATTACAACAATCAGATATAAGGGCAATGAAGTAAGCGTGGAACAATAGAAATGAAGAGCTTGATTCTCTGCAGACCTGTGCACATTTTAAACTTCACCGGTGACACTGATTTTGATTTACGCCAAAAGGAAAGAGGGAGGAACAAACCTAGAATGTCTACACTGAGACATCCATTTTTGATAGTTAGCAAGGAATGGTTTTGTAAAACAGCTGCAGCACACAACATGTTGTTTGGAAAAAGCACTTTATCAGGAAGGAGGCTGTTTTGCAGACAGAGGACTGTGGTGTGGGCTAGTGTCTGAAGAGCAGTGCTGGAGGCCTGGGTGCTGGCAGTGCTCGGCGGTGGCCACGCAGGGGAAGCACCGCAGGGTGCCCATGTGTTGACTGCGTGGTTGTCCCACACAGGCACTGGGGTTCACCCGGGTTAACCTCACAACAGGACTAGGCGGTGCATTCTTCGTTTTGGGAGTAGTTTTAGCCATTCTAGGCTGTTACCCTGTGCACAGCCATGTCTGATACCTGCCCTGGGGTGTGGGCCGAAGGCAGGGCACCCCAGCGGGCTGCAGAGGAAGGTGGGGGCCTTGCCTGGGGAGGAGAAGATGATAAGGAGAGATGGGAAGTGGCCAGAGGCACGGCCACTCTGCCATGTGCATGCTGCCAATGTAGAGCAGGAAACCATTGCCACTACAGCAAGCCATGTTTGGGACTTTCTACTCTGAGATGGACAACCAGTTTTAAGCTGCAGCTGGGCAAGGCGATTTCTATTAAACAAATGAGCATTTATTGGTTTCTGGCTGCAGAAGCAAAGTGTGTGACTCAGAACACCACCTGAGTAACAGTGCTGTTAGCCAGGGAGCAGAAAAAAGGTGAAGAAATCTAGAAGGCAATCGTTCATGTCTGGCTTTCTGGCACACTGCGCCTTAGCAGCCTCATCAGTGTCTCTCTTACTTCCTTAATTGCTTCTGTTTTAATTGACTTTGGATTTTCTCCAGGAGTCACTGTTAAAAGTTAATGTCCGGTGGATATCAACGCCATTGTCGCTAGAGCGACTTTTCCTCATGTTGACTATTGTTAGATTCCAGGTAAAGCAGTGAGATACAAAAGCTCTCAGGATTGTCTTGTGTGTCTTAGTTAAGGCAGTACTTTACCTGCCCAGTTAGGCAAGGTTTGTAAACATGGGGTGTGGTTTTACAATACAGCTAATTTGATATAATGCCTAGCTGCCAGTCAGAGGTGAGTCTGTTTCTCCTGTCAACAGGTTCATGCTCCCACTTCCTCTTCTACTGCAGATCCTGCTGCTTGTTTGACTCTTGCTGACACAGTCCAGGACAATGAGCTAGCACAAATCTCTTCGCTTTTTTTTTTTCTGCCAGACTGACATCCTCTGATGGCTTGCCAAGGTAAGATGAGCATCAGTGCTGGCACAAGAAGGGATACACAATTTCTCGAGAGAGAGGAAAGATAGTAATACATAAGCATTACATTAATTTGGTTGGTTGGTTGATTGGTTCTAAATCCACACCTTTGCAACTCCCTATTTGGCTTGCACAGAGAAACCACAACTGCCAGCAAATGAGACTTTTCTTCCTCCTTTTTTGTTACTAGCAAGATCTGTTTGCAGGATTGTTATGTTCATTTTTTTTCAGATCACTTCAAAGACAAGAAGCATTAATGGCAGCAATGGAAACGCAGTGGAGAAGAGGAGAAAGCAAGAGAAACAGCAAGGAATGGGATAGGAAAGGTCATCTCTGGCAGCAGCAGCAGCACATTAGCTCAGTAGCACAAGGTAGTTGTGAAATCATTTGCCTGGGTACTCCTAGCAGGTGCTGCCTCTAAGCCAGCCAGGGCACAGCTGGGAGAAGTGGTCATGCCCTCCTCTTCTCCCACAGCTGGGACCCTAGGCTCCTGCTCTCTCCTCTCTTCCTCTGCCTGGCGCTCCCCATTAGCTCATTGACTGCAGCTGCCAGGATAGTTTGGCCCTGGTAACACCTCCACAGAGGCTGCTGGGAGCTGTATCTGTGTGCACCAGCATGCCGTTCCTGTACCCCTGCCTGGGGACTCCTGGGTTAACCCATTTCTTCATCCAGAAGGAGCATGCTGATGGACTGGAGGTGTGTGGAGCCAGCAGAAGAGTATGTCAGATTATCACAGCACCGTCACCTGCTGGTTGTAACTATTTTCTGAGTTCTTTTGGCAAACTTTCCCAGAGCTCAGGAGCACTCTGAGAGGAAGCACCGGCAGTCCGCATGCTGAGACCAGAGGAACTTTCCCCTCCTCAGCACAGGGGGACAAAAGGACCAAGAAATAAGACGCCACGCTGAACTGTATAACTATTAGAAACAACAGCTGTTCCACAGTGCTCTCCATGCAGGTAGAAATATGCTGTCTAATTACTATGATAATTTAAAAGTCTTTCCCGAGTGCTTGTCCAACTCACATGGAACCTCCCCTTATATGCAAAACAGGTTTGCTATTTAAATGTCAGCTTGTGTATACACGCTAGCTTTTCTTGGGGATCTGAGACAGCCGACATTGCTGCCAATACAAATAATTTTTCAGGTTGGGCTCTAGTTGGTAGAGAGTGTGGAGAGCCTCCCTTTTATCTAATCCAGTAGGAGTGCTTTTTGGTTTGTTGTTTTTGTTTTTTTCCTTTGACGTGACTTCCAGGAGACACAGAGTGAAAGAGGTATTTATTTTTCTTTTTTTTTTTCCTTTCTCTTTTTTTTTTTTTGTTTTTAAAAAAAACTTTTTCATAACGATGGACGTTGCTTGGAACTAAAAAGGGCAAATACAAAATTTTGTAGGTTCAAGTACAAGTGCAGCTTATGTATTCCTCCACTAAACACATGCTAAGAAAAATATTGCTGCTTCATGTAATTCCTCTCTAGAGCTAAGAAAACCTGCACTTTAAGGCACAGGAGCCACTACATTTTAAAAGCAGAACTTGATTGATTGTTTAGGAAAGCATGTACTGGGGAGGCTGAAAATCCCCTTGTAAGTGCGGTGTGAAGCTTCTACCACAAGAAAAGCTTTCTGTTTCTAGTGTGGTTAAAAAGTTTATTCCAATTGGCTGCAGCATTAAAGTAATTCCAGTTTTGTGCCTTCTGAATTTGGAATGTTTTAGATTGTTTAAAGTTTATTGTTTGGCAGGTCTTGCTGATAGCTCTCCTCTCTGACTTTACAGTAAGCGTGATTTATTGAACTAAATAAATGTGTGTTGTCTGGCTTGTTAAGAAATCCTATGGCCTAGATTTAGTGCAGGATCTGGTCTAGGGGCATAAGGAGGCTGGAGGTGGAGCGCTCTGATGCTGGGCTTTGGCAGAAATGGGCACAGTCATGCTGTTTAGCTAGGAGGGAAGGCTTGCACTTAGGAATACGCTGTATCGCAAGTATTTTAGAAGCAAACTGGGTCTCTTGTTTCTTAGCCCTGTACAACTGGAACGTGGCTACTCCTAGCCCACCTCTGTGCAATATCCCAATGGAAGTGTCTTCTGTAAGTGAAACATGAAATGTATATCAGCATAGCACTTAGCTGACTTTTGTAAGTTTGGAATACACTAGAAGTCCAGGTCTGATGTTGAGTAGAGCACAACCAGACCTGGATTCTTGTGCTTGCCCTGAAAAGCAGAATTTTAGCTGGGTTTTGCAAGTGACTCTTAGGGTTTTTTCATTTCTGTTTTGCCCCCCAAACCTCCCTGAATGGGTGAGTTTGGGATCTATCTGAATTCCTTCAAGAACAAGCTGGCTCCTGCACAGCGTGCAGAGCAATCTGATGGGGACAAAGGGATAGAGTTCAGTATATTACCTCATTTCTGCTGGTTTGTTTTTAAAGACATGCTGTTATTTCAGTTTGGATCTGAACATGTTAAGGACAGGTTTTCACAAAGCTGAGGCCAGTGGAAATGTTATCTTTTTTAGTCACTTTTCTTGGAGAGGCTTAAAGCAAATAAACATGCAAGGGCTCATCCTGCTCTGTAGACGTGTCCATGTGAGCTGCCTTGAAGGGCAGAAGTGGAAGGAACAAGTACTGTCTCTTGGTGTCTACTGGCACCTATGCCTTGCTGCAACGTGGGCTCCTTCCAGGCATCAGATCCATCATAGATTCATTTGTTGACAACTGTTATTTCTTTTGACTCTTCTGGTGTGCTGGAAAGAGTCTCTGCTTTGGAAATCATTACAGCTGTCTAACTTGCAGACTGTGAGTAATGGTTTCCTCCAGTTTAACTCCCCCCTTCCCTTATGTGTTTTCACTGTGCCCGTCTTTCTCCCTGTCTGCCCATCTCTGCCTGGAGGAGAGGTACTGGATCTCAGTGCCACAGCTTCCCTGGTGCCTTGGAGAGGAATTGCAGGTAAACATCAGTCTCCCTGAACAGGACACTCTGCAAGGATAAGCCTGGGAAATAACTCAAAACTCCAGTAAATAGCAAACGCAGAAGGGAGTACTGGCTTAATGGCTGATGATAGATTTCACTTTTCCTTACTAGCATCTCTGTCATCTGGAAACAGGTTACCAGCTACATCTTCTTCTCCTAGGAAAAAATTACTACATCAACTCTGCTTTCCCTATCTCACCCCTTTACCTCACAAAAGAATAGCTAACTTTCTCTCCGAGGTGATTGAATTGATACAGGTCTGAGCAATTGTTACCGGTTTGTGTACATCTCTTCAGTCTCCTGCTTGTAATTCAGGCCTTTGGTCCCCAGAAGTTTGTCTTTTTTTCCCCACTTATAGCTCTTGGTCTTTCAAAAGATATTGTCGTGGCCTACAGACTTTGTCTGTCCGATGTCCTTAGATCATGCTGGTTGAAACATTGCCACCTTCTTCTTCCTTGCAGGCCAGACAGAGCGATTTCAGAAGGGTTTAGGAACAAAGTAGCATCATGGACAGATGCATCCCTTGGCAATTTAATCTTGGAGGGACTGGTGTATATGATTTGAATTCCTGCAGTGCTAGACTATGAGCTTTTGAACACTCATTGTGTGACTGTACTGTTGACGATTTGCTGTCCTGTCGATGGTTTGCTAATTTTACTTCTCTCTTATGGAGGAGGGTGTAGCTAGTGCTCTTGCCTTTGAAAATGGGTAGAGATCAAGAGAAAAATGGGTTCCTTTCAGTTGGTTGGAGAAGTATTTAAAGCAGCACTTATACATATATTAAGAACTTTAAGCTTTTTTAAAGATTTTGCGTGAAACTCAAACTGTTGTGACTCAGTCTCTGCTTGAGGACCCATGAGAGAGAAGGTAGAAGCAGCTGAATACTGACTGTAAGTGTGTTTAAAAAAGGATGGAAGACTTTCTATGCAGATGGATACATAGTGTGTATGTGTATATATATGCATACAGACATAATACCCACACTGTTTGTAAGGAGTATATATACAAATGTGTGTATAAGTGTATACACACATAGTCACATGTATCCCTGTTTAGTCTCTGAATAGGTGGAAGTGTCATTTGGTTCTAGTATTTTCCTTGATTATAGTTTTGGGTGCTGTGTCCGGGAACCTCAGGCTTGTTTCTATGGCAGCTATTCCCAGCCTTTTAACACCCCACCTTCCCTCAGTGCCATGTGGCACTAAGAGGAAAAGAAGAATGTTGTGACACCCACACTGAGCGTCTCACGGTGGGGCTGGGAGCATGGACAGAGATGTCTGCAGATGACCAGGTCATACAGGAGGGACTTGGGTGCAGTAGGCTGCAGCACAGCCTCCCGTGGCATTGGTGTCTTGTCATTGTATCGGGGGCTTTGTGGGGCAGCCCAGACCTCTCTCTCGTTCATTTTCTTTTTTCTTTTCTCTTTTGGCCTCCTCCTTGTCCTGCCCTGAAGCAGGATTGTAATATCAGAACGGCATCATGAGCAGGAATGCTAGGGAACCTGTGCTGCACTAGGCAGGCTGACTAATCTCCCTTTAAATAATCTCCCTTTAAATAGTCTGGAAGCACTCTAGCGAGCTTCTGTTTCAGGAGGCATGAGAACACAGCCACGGCTGTGGTTGGTATAAATAGCCAAATCTGTGATGGTAAGTAGTGAACAGCACAGTTATTTGTTCTAGGAAGGTCTTCCTATTTTCTTCACGTTGTTGCATGGATAGCTGTGATCGAATTGTGGTAACATTTCTGTGTAGTAGCAGTGCTGCTGCCGTTGCTTAGGCTGCTGTATCGTCAGTGACAGTGAGGAGGGAGCTGCTGCCCTTTGGAGAAAGACTTCTGTCTCCAGTGGCTTTGCATTTGAGTGGCAATGGGACTGTGGCTTGCTGGGGTCTGTACAGCTGGCTTTAGCTAAAACAGTGCAGTTCAGACCGTTTTGACCAGTGCTGTGAGTTCAAAAGCCTCACTGATATTTATAGCATCTGGAAGGTGAAAGCAAGGGATATTTGAATACTTGCTGCCTGGCTATGGATCTGGATAGAGAACAATGTGATGGTCCTGTCTGACGAGGATGAATTCAGCTTATCTGTGCTGTCATAACTTGGCAATCAGCACTGTTTTTAAAAAAAACAACGGTTAACCAAGTCTAAGTTAGTTATGCTGGCTGATATAATCTTTTCTCTTGTAATATGGAAGAGTGGAAGCTATTCTCCAGGTAGGTCCACGCGCTTTTCAGCTGCATAAGCAATCTTCAGTTTGCCTCCATCTGGTCCTGAATTATCAAGACAGCCCTCAAAAACATAAGGATCCAATACATGGCCAATAGCCACTCTAGCGCTTTCCAAGCTTTAGGTAAATAGGAGAATCCTCAACGAAGAGCGCAGCAAGTCTTGCCTCAGCTGAGGTAGGAGGCATTTTAATTTCTTACTCATAGTGTATTGTCATCTTCTCCCTGCCATCCTACCCACTCAATGCGTCAGAGATCTCAGGCTTGATTTTTTGTGTTGTTGTTTTTAAATTCCCCTCCTCTTGCTAAGCAGAGGATATTCAGGCCTTCAGTGCATCATGTCAGAGATCCTTTTTCATTCTTTCCTTTTTTTTTTTTATTCCCCCCCCACCCGCATCTGCTCAGACATAGTTCCCCTGAGCCAGTGGGTTTTTACCGGGGTAAATGAGCTCACAGGAGAGGCTTGGTGCAAAAGGACAGAGGGCAGAGTGGGTCTGAGTAGAGCCAGACAGACTATGTGGGGGCATAGCACAGACCAGTTACATAGAGGCAGCTTCCCTAAATGGCCCTTCACATTTGCCTTCTTAATGTTACTTTTAAGTCACTGTACAGATGACAAGATTTCTGCCTGGCCAGAAGTCCCACCCAGTGCGGTAGGACATCATTCAGACTGTTCTTTAATCTTATGGGTGAAGGGATGTTCTCTTTCTTTCTCTTCTCATGCTCAGTGCTTAACATCCTCAAATAGGGGCACAGCTGGGGTCAGGGATTGCCTGTGTCATTTGTATGAGATTTTAAGCTCATATTTGGCAAAGCAGTATTCTGTGCTGGGTTTTGGAAACACCATCCACAAAGTCGGTAATGGTCTTCTGAGGGAAAATACTATAACGTTTGATTATCAACAATCTTCTGAGTTACAAAGCAAACCCACAAAAATTCCAGCCTGTGAATTTAATTAAAAAGAAAAAAAACAAACCACAGACAGCTTTTTCATTAGCTGTATTTAGTGTACTTACCTGACGTCATTCCAGTAAGATCAGCCAGGCTGTTCCTGGGGTAAGTCTGGTCTGTGTTGCCTGCTAGTATGCAACACGTGGGTTCTCGTTGGAAAAGCACAAGAAAAAGACAAAGCTGAAAGCAGCAGAAATTGTGTTTCAATGCAGGACAGGTTCCGCTGAGCGAGGAGGGCAAAACGTAGTGGAATGTGCCATGTCACATTTTGCAGGGCTAAGGATGGGTCAAAATGCAATGCCTTGTGTCGTCTTCTCCCTAGCATGATGGCTTCGTTTCCTGTCTTGAAGCAAGAGACGTTGTTCCAGAACGGTACCTGGAGCTATCGAATTCCAGCCCTGCTCTACCTGCCGCGTTTCAGCATCATCCTGGCTTTTGCTGAGGAACGAGAGGATGTGGTGGATGAACATGCCAAGCTGATCGCAATGCGCAGAGGCGTGTATGACCCAACCACGCACAACGTTCAGGTACCCGTGTGGGGAGAAAGTGGGGGAGACTGCCTCCTTGTCCCCAGATGAGTTGAGTGTGGTTGCCCTCTCGACATAGGGAGAGGGCAGCTTCTCCTCACCAGTTATGGGAGACAAATCTGCTTATAAGTAGTGCATGTGTCGTTGTAACTGCTGAGATGCAACCCCAGGATTGGGCAGCTGTTAGGGGGACTAAAGCGGGCAGGTGCAGCAGCTTTTCTGGGGGTGGCTTTGACCCATCGTTGCAGAGCTGTGGAAGCAGATAGAGAGATGGGACAAAAGTCCTGTTGCAACAGCAGAGGTGTGGAGGAGAGGCACAAGTGGGGAGTGGCACAAGGACAGGGAGGAGTGAATTAGCACTTGGTGACTATTTTTTTAAAAACTCATCTTCTTAGGACTAATTTCTGGTTTAAAAAACAACTGAGAACAGCTAGTCTCCCCACGCAAAAAAGGTGTCATCTGGCTTGTCTGTGCCAGTGAATTGGCTACCTTATTAATCTACGAGTTATTATTAACAGTTATTTTGCTGGGTGACTGGGGGTGGTGGATACTCTATTTATAATAATTTTTTGAATTTGAAAATGCATTAGTGTCTCAGGGGAAAAAAAGTATATAAAATTATATTTTTCTGTTCCAATCCTTCATTGGTGACTGGTTGTCTTAGATTATAGACTCTTAAGAGCTGGAGTCTGCTTAGCAGAAGCAGCCTCTCAGCGCACCTGCAGTGTCATACCATTCAGGTAATGTCTTGTGTAACCCCCTGTAATTCAGTTAAGTAGGGCTCGGTTGGTCATAAACTTAATAATTTGTGTTCATGTGCTGGAGTTTCTTAAAATGGAAATATTAAATATTCCAAAAAAGTTAATACTGGTTGAATAGACAAAGATAAGACATAACCAAAAAGGGTAATCAGCAAGTCAGGGTAGAAAAGCTAATTAGTACAATCTTACTGGAAAGCGTTGCTTCTTTCACCAAGCCAGTAACACTATGTAGGAATAATTTTCCAATTGCAGTGTTAGTGGTGGAAATATGACTGTGTTATGTGCTATTAATTTAAAGAAA
>Ga0065711_1008775_pt1 | contig 20369 bp, 13 predicted proteins | sample Hoacrofraction12_FD_59098 | JGI IMG/M metagenome (GOLD analysis project Ga0065711, IMG submission 59098) | Hoatzin crop microbial communities from Cojedes, Venezuela - Epithelial fraction 12 v2 (version 2) | ecosystem: Host-associated > Birds > Digestive system > Esophagus > Crop | place... | reverse complement strand
CCAGCCCCGCCTGGACAAGGTCCTGTGCAGCCTGCTCTGGGTGACCCTGCTTGGGCAGGGGGTTGGGCTGGGTGACCCACAGAGGGCCCTGCCAACCCCGACCATTCTGTGATTCTGTGATGTATATAAACACAAACAAATAACACAAAACCAAGCTGCAAACTACATCTCCAAAACAATCACCTTATGGTAACTAACTTGCGGCATAGTTAAAATGAGACGAAATTGGAAGCATAGGCACGAGGGGGAGAAATGAGGCTCCCAGGGACTCCCGGCACGCTGGAGCAGACCGTGATGAATCAAAGGCAGCAAGGCTCCAGAGGAGAGGGATTCGGAGCCAGACATCCCCACTCGTTCTCCCCTCTACGTGCATAACCTGCCAGATAGCAGGGATTGTCTTTCTGATCCGGGAATTTTCGGTTGCTGGAGGTTTCTGCCTGGCTGTTGCGGGTTTTTTTTTTAAAGCAAATAAACTGCAAATTACTAGCCATTACTGACTGTGCCACCGCCAGAGAACCGAGTGCTGGCAGTTGAGTCATTTTTTGTCCTGCTCCGCTGTCGCTCGCTGGGCGCTTGCCACCAGCTGAAGCCGCACGGCACAAGCACAGACGCTCTGCAGGCTCTGCTCTGTGCTGTACTGTGGCTGCTGCAGCGCCTACGGATGCTACAACACCCAGAACAGCTCCTCACAGCACAGGCCAAGATAACGAGCAAATAAGAAAGGTGGAGTAAGGATTTTTAGCTGATTTTTAGTATTCCTGTGAAAAATAAACATTCTCTATGGACAGGGAACACCACCCTCAAGCTGGGGCAAATCTACACCAAACACAGATGAAAAGATAATTTTTATCCCTGATTGCTAATCCACATCTCTTCTTACTGTTTTAATTCCAGGGTTTAAGAAAAAAAGGTCGTTCCTCACCTGTATGGAAGTAATGGAAGCTGAATGGCCCTGCAGCACTGCGACCGGGGCACAGGTTCGCAGACACCAGACTCGCACTACTTTGTCACAACTGCCCGCAGCAAGCAGCGTGTTCTCGTAGTTCACGGCCATGTCAGAAATTTCAGCCGAGTGTCCTCGCAACGTCGAGAGCAGACGCCCGTCATCTGTAGCCCAGATTTTGACCAAACAATCATCTGACCCCTAATGCCACACAAAAATGTCCAAAGATTATATGAGATGGTATGTTCTGTGTACATAACACACGCGTACACTGTAGAGGAACAAGCATCTACAACACCACCGCACCATGAACCTGCCAGCAGAACAACTTCTGTGGGGTTCCACAGAGGCACAACCATCTGAGTTTGGGGATCATCTCGTGGGGCCAAGGATTTAGATATTTATAAAACAGAAGCCACTGTCCTATGTTTCACGCTAAGATATGACCACCGCTGCTAACTTAACTCCTCTCCATACAGTTCAGTAATAATTAAGGTAAATTTCAGAAGATAAAGTGTTTAATTATATACCACCAACGGTCATATTTATCTGTGTGAGCCAGATCAAAGCAGTAGTAAAATCAAAGTGATCATTAAGACTTCAGCTCTAAGGCAAAAAAGCACTTCAGCATCCGAGGGATCTCGGAGCCTCTGCCGTGCTCCTGGAGCGGAAAGGCAGCTGCACCGTGAGGTTCGGTTTTTGCCAACGGAGGAAAGTTGGACCACTCAAAGAGAGAAACCGTGCAACACCACGTGCAACCGAAAGAATACTACGCCAGTGGGAATTCAGTTCAGGACAGGACACAATTCAAAAGCATATCCAACGCAGATCACTGTCAAATATTTTTACCCATAGTTACAGCTACATGATTTCATACTCAATCCCAATATTGCCAGGAATTTTTAGACAGTTCAGACCTTTCCACTATTCAGATACTACAAAAAATGCTGACACTAGTGGCTAGGATTGCCACTATATATTCCGAAACATAACACAATTAAACTAACTGCAATGTCAACATCATTTGTCTTTAAATTATATTTAATTAATTGCAGCTGAATTGGAACACAAATCACTTTCAGCTCTTCATAACAGCAGATAAGAAAGATTTCTTTATGGTGGAAACAAAAATGGAAAGACCCTCACAGTGACCCAGAGTAATTACCTTAACAACATCTCCATTTAACCAATTTATAATGAGTGCAGAAGCTAGCAAGCACACAAAGACAACAATTAGCCTGCCAGGTAATCTGTTTCTAAACGCCTAGTGATAAATAGACGAGGGCAAAGATGAGACGGGGATTAACATTAACTGTTAAAAGCTGCCTTATTAATTTGAAAAATCTGTTGATTTTTTAATATGTTCAACAAAAAGCAAGGGCTGTATCACAGAAATGTATGTTAACGTATTCTGGAGAAAAACTTACAATAATATTCACGTATTCATTGATACACTACAAATTCTAGAAAGAAAATTTAGTAGAGCAGTAAATTGCAGGTGAGGTAATGAGGTGGTCTACTTATCATCAAGTTTTTTTGAAGTGTAAGGAGAGGATTGCCAGCATTTCCAACGTTATCAAAAGGTAAAGTGTAGTTTTAATGAAAGTGTTAAGATTTAACCCAGCAAGCAGCATGTAAATTAATTCCAAATCCCAGAATACTGCAGGTGGCATTCAGCAAGAAAGACGATAAAGAAAGAAAAACGAGCACGTGTCTCAAGCGGGAGCTGCAAGCTCCGGACCGGAACATCCCTGCTGTAAGGTTCTACATGGGGAAGCAAAGAGCTGACTAAGTTTCAGTCTACCGGAGCTGTGAGCAATTTCAAAATACTAAGTCAAGTGAAAAGTGAAAATTAGCATAGAAAGAGACGGGGTTTCCATACATTTCAAGAATTTTGTTCCTTTCTTTTTCTGCAAGCCCTGTCTGCATCTCATTCGGTAACTGAGAGGCATTGAGGGACTCAGGAAAGAAAGAAATCAAACCAAGCAAAGCAATCTTCCAAGAAAAGTACAATTTTTAAACTTACTGTAAAAATTCTTCTCCCACTGCGATCAAAGGCTATACAATAAACTGAAGATAGATGTCCCAAAATCCTCTTATGCATTTTCATGTGTTGGTAGGTGGATGTTGGGAACAAGTGGCTGAAACGTCCACATCCAGTTAATTGCCTGGCAGAAATTATATTTACTGGGAAAGAAAAACAAAACAAAAAGAAAACTAAGACATGGATTTTGTCCAGAGCTCACAGCAAATAAATATTAAATCAAATCTCACGTTTGGTAACAGCTTTACTATTATAATCTATAAATCTGAGCTGCTTCTACCTTATCAGAACATTCTGTACAGTCTTGTAACAGAGAGCCCACTCCTGACGAAGCCTTTCAACACCTACCACGCCACACCCTGCACCTGCTTTCTTCTACAAAAATTAAAGCAAAATAAAGAGTTTCCATCACAACCAGCCGTTATTCCAAGTGTTCATTTCATGAACAGGCAACGGATACATTTTTTCTATGTGGATTCAGAAAACTTGATATTAGTAACATATCAATTCCTTATAACAGTTACAACAAATGTATTCTTGGGATATAATAATAGTTTCTTTTAAAAGCCTTTTTTGTGATAAAAATCCTTCTTTGGAATGGGTTCCAGATCATATTTCACAGTCAGTGGTCTTCCATACGCTCCCCACAAAACCCCTCTCATTGTAAGCAGCAGCAGTAACACCATTGCATTTCTATGACAGTGTGACTGAAGAATAAGAAGTACGAGGCACCGACAGAAAAAGCCCTCGTCAAAAGAACAGCAGGCACAAGAAAAAACTGCAGCAACAACAAAATTATTTCATATTGTTAAACCTAGGAGCCCTTAAAAGAACAGCCTGAAATCTAACTGCAGAAAAACCTCATGTAAAAAAAGCCCCGTTAGCAGTCTGACCACCGATAACGACGAATCTTTCCACTAGACAAGGAAAGGAGAAAAAAGGCAGGTCTGTGCCTTTCCTGGGACACATCATCAAACGAAGATCACTGTGGCTGTAGAATACAAAAGGATCCTAAATCTAATCTTTTATTTGATGCCTAATTTGAGATAATTTGGAGCATTTCATTTTACCTATCCTAACTTCTACCACTCGAACTTTTGATTTTCAAGTTTTGAGACTTTCCAGCGCCACTTCAAGACCTAACACTGCTGTGTTGGGGGGTTCTGTCGAGCCCTTGCGATTGCAGGCTCCCTGCAGAAAAACCCCTTATCTTGTCTCCTGCACATTGAAGTAGGCAGGGCGTCACAGGAGCGGCGTGCAGCTCTGTAGTGCCTTTCAGTCCTTTAGTTTAAAAGTACAGTGAACAACTTGACCCATCTTCTTAATTATACCATCATATCATTACCTATCTACACAAAAAAACAACTCTGGAATATGTTACAAAAAAAAACCCCAAAACTAGGGGTTCAAGAAGTCAAGAAGCATCTTTTCCAAGAGTTACTAACCCGTAACGCACTTCTGTACATTTATAAGACTGAAGCATTTATACACAAGCAGAGACACAAATGGGAAAAAAGAAATTGTTTCCAGATGTACGGAAAGTATTTTTGGACCATTTGGACCATTTTTAATCACCCAATGCAACTGAAGCACTATAAACTAGGAAAAAATGTTGTACAAAAGGTGTAGGTGCTTGCAAAAGCCATCAGGCTCTCACCGTGACATTATCTTCCATCAATATTTGTTTTTCATGTAAACACACAAATTCAGCAATACTAAAAAAGCAAAACACACTAAACCAAATTCATTTACTGTCTACCTACTATTCAGTTGATACCTGACATAATACAGGAACTGTTAAATGGAAACTGTCTCCCCTAGCAAAGTAAAAACGTAATCTTTAACCCCTTTTCCCAGCTCTTCCAGGAGGGCACAGAGATCCCGAAGCGACCAATGCTGTGCAAAGGTACTGTCAGGTTTGCCTACACGTTATTTAATTCACTATTTAAGTATGGCAGCTTAGAAAACAAGTTCTTAAAAACGTCACACCTCCCTTTCCCCGACGCTGTGGACAATGTTATGCCAACACAGAGATGCAGTCATTTAGCAACACGGTAATTCTGCTGTGCCTTTCAGTGCTGAAATCATTTAAATACGTAATGACAACGTATCTACCTTTAAACGATGTCAAATGCCTTAGAACATTTTTTTTAATGACACAAAGAACTGTGTGAATCAAAAAAGTATACTAGTGTTTCAAAAACATTCCCAATAATCACAATACTTTCTGTGTACTACCGTGTGCCCACGCAATCCTTCTGCAAATTCCCCACTGCTGTTTGCTGTAAATCCCACGAAGGAAGTGCTACAAGGTACAACGAAGAGCCAGGCACCCAGCTCACACCACCTCCCATCTGGCACTCGGCACCTAACTTCTCCAGTCGATACCCAGACTTGCAATCAGTCCGGCTTCAGAGGATGTGAAAGTAATTTCATTTTTTTCCGTGTCTATTTCCCCGTTTGCGCAATGGGGACAAGACTCCTCAGTCTCCCACGGAGAATTAAAAATTAAAAAGCACTGCTTATGAAATGCTTCAATCAGGCGTTTCAGAGAGACACAGAACTACTGTTGTGCAATGAGGAGGCACCACCTTTATCAAAGCAGCAGCAGCTCTGAACAAAAGCACAAACACTCCACGTGCCTGATCCTCACTGACAACGCGCAGGGTACAGCTACCAGAAACTCCTGCCACACACACAAAGCTGTCACTGAGCTCTCTGCCCTCCCGCACTTCACAAACTATCCCTGCCTTCCAAGGAACTGCAAAGTAAACCCCGGCCCCAAAACAAAACAAATATCCCCAACTCCAGTTCTCATATTTTTTGGGAGAATATTAATACACAATATCTAAACACAGAATTACCCACGCAGGACAAAAAGCCCTGTGAAGTTTGCTTTCTTCAGTACAACAAACTTAGTGTACTCATAAAGCCCAAAAGCATGAAAAAACCCCCGATTCCCACACAGAGAATTAGCAGCATAGTAGCCCTAAAAACTTTTAGCAACCTAACTAGGGTCTGTACTCCTGCCGCACTGGGCGTAACAGCCGCCAAGTCTACCCCCCTTCACTATTTCCCAACAATAAAAAAAACTGTTAAACCTGTATTGCTGTTATTTCACACCAGAAGTGAGCGTATCTAGTCCCCTAGTGCAGAGCGGTGAGCCAGCCCCGGCTGACGGACGCACGCCAGCGCCTGCTCCAGCCACAGCCTGTGGCACGAACCGAGGGAGACGGGGCAAAACGCACGCGTGTTTCTGTTTCTTTCTCACAGGTTTTCGCCGTTGAAGATCACACCTTCAGGAAAATTACAGCCCTTAGTGCGAGCACAGGCACGGGTGGAGGGGGCAGCGGGGAGTCACGCACGCTGTACAACAGTAATTCTTAAATCACAGTTCATTCCGCTAGAGAGAACAGCACAAATGTAAAAACCCTTGCAAGAAATCTCACCTAGCGAGGATAAAACCAAAACCCTGCCACAATGACCCACCGGTGAACACCAAATTTAAAAAACAATCATCAGACATCACAAATTTCAAAATTAAGTCACAACTTCGGAAGGAATTAAACCATTTCAGTGTGGACACGGTCACCTAGCTGCAGCAGTTTTCAAACCAATTCTTCCTCTCCCTATCAACCCTTGCCTCACTCCATCTTTTGCAAGTCATAATAGAAAACAGAATACTGGTACAAATGCTTGTGTTAAAAACAGCTTCTCTGATATTAAGGGTGCTAACTTCTCATCATAGTATTTCACCTTTTGAAACCGGCACTCTAACTTCGTACTGAGGACATCGCATTTCACGTAGCCAGGACACGCGGTGAGCAAGCTGTAACCTCACCGTGGGGCCTGACCAAGCACGAAGACTGGGTACTGCTCGCAGTCTGCAGAAGAAACACAGGTCTGAATTTCGTAAGAACACTGGGAAACAAACACGGTTGGCTCACACAGGCAAAATATCTTCTCCGAGCGTGGATGTGTGGCCACAGGGACAGCTAGAGCCAGGAAAACCACCAGAAGAACAAAGCGTTCCAGCTTTCATAGCTGCTGACCTCATGGAGCTGCTTCACAGCAGAGAAGCAGCACTGATTTGCTGCCCTCCTTGGAGCGCTGCTGCTTGGCAGGCCTCAGGTAGCTGCATCACCTTGCCTGTAAATTTCCATCCAGCTGAACTGCTCGCTCACTGAGACGACGCTACCAACTTTCTGGTTCCAAATTTGGTGTTGCTTTCACTACCAACGGTTATCCGCGCACAGCTTTTCACACTCGGGATAAAACAGCTCCAGTAATCAACTAAGGAGGGAAAACAACCTGCTTCCTAATCTGCTTTGAGTTGCCTGCAGGAAAAAAAAAGTCTCTGACAAAATCGAAGCAGTATTCCGAAGCAGGCTGATCACACGCGAGTAACTCCCATCGCTGAGGTACTGCACGACCCGGCTTTCCGTTTTCTGACTGGAAGAGCACAAAGGGAGCCCTAAACACAGCCCTAGAGCCCTAAACACAACCCTGCTGCAAAACCCACAGAGCAGCGGTCCAAGAGACATCCTCACCGCATCCACCACGTTACCCTGCCAGCAGCTGAAAGCCACGGCAGCATTTTCCCATCCTCTCCTCCCCCAGCAGATCCCCGCAGACCTCCAAGACTCAACCCACAAACACCACGTTCCCGAGAACGACTTCCACGGCTCAGCACCTTCTCGGAGACTCCCGCAGCCAGAAGATTCCCAGATCCGCACAAACACGCTGGGAAAAGGCAGCACCGATTTCTTGCTCCAGTTCCACCGTGCGTGACCCTTCATTTTGGATGACAGATCCCCAGCTCCCAGCCCAGCCCTATCCAGACGGAACAGCAAGCCACGGCAGCTACCGACTCTTCCAGCTGGGAGGGCAACCACAAGCAACCCGTTCTCGCAGCAGAAAAACACACATTTGGGGCAAGCTTAAACCTTTATCACTGGAAGGGAAACAATACAAGAATACTTTTCATTTCTAGTGCTACACCTTATTTACCTGTCTACACAGGCAGTTACACAATCATTTCATCTCCCTCACGAACACAGATTATTATGGGTGTCTCTTACTTCAGCCCAACTACTTCAGCAAGTAATTCCAGAAAACACAGCCTGACTAAGCCAGCACAGTACGGGAATTCACAATTATGCTGAAATGTTAAAGAGGTTGGGCAGACTTCTTCATTTCATGTTTTAAAACCAGACGCACACACACTGCAGCATCTGTGGCTGTCACTACTCACCAGAAAAAAAGCCTACCCATTTTGCACAAATACACACAGCAGAATTTTGTGACTTCCACTTCAGGATTAACAATGGGAAATCCCAAAACCAGACTCCTCCCTCCTCTACAGCTTAAGTGTAGTCAACTTCTTATTTTAATCTTTACATACATTTGCCTCTCTTACTAGTCATTTATGTACCTACGCCAAGGAGGACTGTATTCTTCCAGGAACCAGTACTTATAAAAATTAATTCCTGGCTATAAAAGACCCTTTTCCATATAACAACTTTGCATTTCTGAAGTAACAGGTTGTAGGAAAACACCAAAACCAAGAAACCATCCTGTTCTCCAAGTCACTAAACAGTCGCCAAGCAAGCAGCACGAACCCTTGTCATGAAAGCATGGCAAATGCTGAAGTCCAATCTGCCAGTACGGTTTGTTAATAATACTGCATATTCCAAAGATATGTTCCAGTCCAACAGGTCTGATTCTTCTCTTATGAAAGAGTTGATCCAGGAGCCTTTATAGAAATACAACTGTAGAAGTTGAGCACGTGCAATAAATCTATTGCCTATCAGCAATCCATCAGCCCAAATGCTAATGAAAAAGTAACTGCAGAATCAGCCTAAAAGAATAAATACATGGATCTATACAGAAGTAACCATATTACTATATGAAAACAGTTTTCTTTTTTAATGTCCACAGTATGACTCATAAATGATCTGACAAAAGCAGGAAAAGCACTAATGTAATAGTTCCCTATGCACTAGTTTCAGGCAAATATCCTTTTTTTTTTTTCATACAGAAGACCCATATGCTATCGCTTTCAACCACAAACAGCCCAGGCTTTGTCACCTTCGTGTATGACAAAGATTCATTTTTAGTAATGAGAGAGAAAGTGCAGAAGTACAAACAGAGGAACAGACGTGGCAGAAACAGCAGACCGCCATCATCACCCCTGCGTCTCCGCAGGGACGGGAGGAACGCATCTCCTAACAAACCAGGCAAAGCCTGCGCCTTTGCACAAACACACAGGCACACGACCGACAGGACGTACGTCTCTGCCTGCAAGATTCGAATCTGTTTGCTATAAACCTGGCTAATTAAAGTTCTTTAGCTAACTGTGCTGCCAACTGAAAGTAACACAAACGCTGCTTGGGCGATTATCTCCTTTTTGAGGAAGGATGTTGCAAGCAGTCTGTTTTCTGTCATAATCGAGCTAACGTGAATTCCTGAGTCAATAAAAGTGCTCTGGGAGGCAGGCGCTTTGCTCTGGCTAAGATTCCTGAATGAAAAGATTGCCTACGCGCTCCTGGGACCACGCCTACTCAATCTTACAAGCACACGTACATATTACGTAGGTGTATCATAACAAAATACTCCAGCACGTTGCCCTCCAAACAGGAAGCTGACGTGCAAAGCTGTTCAATGTGGCCACAATGTTTTGACATGTGTACACACATGTCGGAAGATCCAAGTCTGAATAATACCAAAAGGGTTATTCTATTGTCAGTGAGAAAGCATGTTTAGACTAATTCACGGTGAAAAGTCAAAAAAAGACATTAATGCAAACCCACGGTGGTGTTTCAGTCCGTAACTTTCAGCTGGAACAAAACAAAAAGAGAAGAAAAAACCACGTTCCGTGTGTTTCAGCACTCACCCACGTTTGGCGGTTTCCCATAATTCACAGGTAGTTCGGGAGGCCGACCTCTGTGCAGAGCTGCAAATGCAGATCCTTTCCATAGCGTATGTCTGAAGTCTGTACCGGTGAGATTAACAGCTGGTTAGTGAAACGATCAGCCAAACCCCGTCCAACTGAGCTGCTCTTCTCAGAATCAAGAGCACCAAGCACCACTCCCAGCATCCCCAAATAGGACTTGTCTTTTTAAAAGGTCTGTCAGAGATCTAACACTTCAAGAAGATTGCAACTCTGCTTTCTAGTTCCTCAGCAGTATGACTGCAAACGGTCTCGGCTTCTTTTAGCTTCGTTTCGGGGAGCAGGGAGTCTACACTGATGGAAAGAAAAAGAGAATGAAAGAGTGGGTGCACTCTGTACTGAGGCAGGACTGAACTCTGGTATGGTTTTAGTCCTGCTGCAATCCCAACGCATACAGAACCTCTTCTTACGAACTGTACGTTTGAGAACGCACATACACGCACACATTTGCTCCCTGAAAGTGGGAGAAGTGAGGGTTTTTTTCCAATAAATCTGTTTTCCTGCAATTGATGGCAATATGCCCTCCTTTCAGATTCTCCTCTGCACCCCACCCCCCAAAAAACATTGTTTTTAAATTGAAGGCTGTTTTCTTTGAAGATTCTCCAGCTATCTGCTGCCAACTGGCCTCAGAGAGCCTTTTCTCTAGAACAATAGTGATTTTTCTGAGACTGTTCAGAGTGCCTCAGAAATTAGACCTGGACTTCTTCCATTTCTGGCCATCTGGAAGGAGAGAAATGAGCTTCCACGGTGAACAAGGCCCGAAACAGCAGGACAGTGCCACAGATTGGTGGAGCTGTGTATCACCCTTCAGATCTCCGGATCTGCAGTGCGCAAGCTTACGTGACGCGGAGAGACTCCCGAGAGCACCCTCTGATTAAACCCCAGACCGCACCACAGAGTATTACAACGATACACATTAAAAACAGCACTCATACTTTCTAAAATAGACCAAAATAGCTATAAATACCAACGATAAATGGAAACTTCATACTGAGACACAACTAGGGGGAGCGGAAATCTCTGTGTGTCAACTTTGAAAAAGCTACGCTGTTTCATATTAGCGAGTGTGGTTTACACACCAACTGGCACAGTGTCACAGCACCTTTTTCTGAAGGGGACAGAACCCCACTGTCAACCCAGCAGAAATCTCTTTGCAATAAATTTATCACGTGGCTTAGGAAGCACGGCCTCTGTCAGTGATTCCCCCAGCCTCTGTCCCCTAACTCGCCTACGAAGCTTCCGTTTCCCCGCACAAAGCTGTTTATTTTCTCTTTACATTTTTTGTTGCTGTTTTCTTCTAGGATGCAAACTGAATGCGAAACGAAGAAATCCCCTTCTGCAGGCCTCCCTGCAAACCTGCAATTCTCCACCCAGTTATAGCCAAGCATAGGCCAAACCAAGCTCAGCCCCACAACTCTGCGTGAGGCAGCGTGTTTGCAAACAGCCCGTCCCTCCAGGTGACCTCCAGTGCATCAGCAGAAGGCGACGGTCCTTGTTAGCATCCGAGTGTGACTTCACAGGATGCGGCAAATTAAGCGCTCAACCGCCACTGGAACAGGAAGGTCCTGCTCGCCCATCCCTCCTCCTCCTCCTCTCCCGGCATGACGCTCCTGCCGCCCGTGTCACCTCCAGCACTCTGATCCTTCCGTGAGCTAATTTAATTCACTACAACAGCAGTAACAAATTTCGCAATGTTTTTGCTCTCTGAATCAGCACATCACAGGATCAAGTAAGTTCTGGCTCCTACAGGGAAGCAGTGGTCGGGGCACGGAGTGAGGAGGGAAGGGCGGAACCACTCTTCTCAGTGGCAGATGGCTCTCAGATCTGTTCGGTTTTAACACAAAACTGTGCTCTCCGGATCATCGTCTCAAGCAGAGCAGTTTTTCAAAAGGAACAGGACTGGTGCTCTATTCATGAAAAAAATGGGGCTTTCGTTCAAATTAACTTTAAGCAAGGACAAGCAGGAATTATCACTGAAGAATCAGCCTCACCTTCTCCAACCCTCTAAACGCTGCCCCAAATGCCGCCCTGCCCTTCAGGCGGACACACCTTTCTCCTGCACAGCCTGGGAAGCCAGTGATGGAATAAAGCAGCCTGAAGAATAGCCCAGCACAGTCCAGAGACTGCTGGGTTATTTTAGACGCAGGCATGTGTATATGTGTATGAAAAAAATGGCTGGTTTTCAGATGGATCAAGTCTCCAACCCAGTGCATCACATCATTCACACAAACACCAGTCCAACGTGCTGGGGAGGCAGAGGAGGCAAGTAACAAGATCAGGCAGTTGTAGCAAGCGAGAGATGCTTAACATGGCATTTTCAACCAAAGAGACACGTATGTAACAGGACCAGCAATAACTGCACTTGAGCAAGACTGCAGCAAGAAAGCTGGCAAGCACAGGAGACAAACCAGGGTTCATGCAAACACGCACAGATACCACAACATGAATCGCAACAAAAGGGGTTTTGATCATGAAAATGAAATTCAATCGCACATAAATTGAGAATAATCTTACCTTTTGCTGCCCTTAATAGAGACTGGCGCCCGACACCTAGCAAGGTCTGCACACCTAGGACACTCTGTGGGATCTCCTTGTCCAAAAGGGGTCCGAGCCTCTCACAGATCCTAAGAAGATAATCCGGAGGGATGTGTGCATTGACAGCCACCTAAACATACAAATAACGCAGACGTTTGAAAAGTGTTTTATTCTTGCTCCTACAGGCATTTCTTTCTTTGGTTCATGTTCAAGTGTTAAAGTTACTGAAATCAAGTCTAAAACCCCTGAAAACCCCCTCAAAATTAATTATACCAAAGGCGTCTCTTTTCACGTGACACGGAGTGCTGAAAAAGTCAGCCCAGAAATTCCAGGTGGTGGCAGCTACAGCTGTGATTTAGGATATCCCTTAACGCCACACAAAAAGCCCCGAAACTCCGAGTTCCCAGCGCAGTACTCTGATCAGACAAAACTACTGCCTGGGGACTTTTTTTTCAGCCTCTTTTACCCTTCAGTTCACTCTTTTCACATTTCTTGCTTAGCTGAAACACCCTCGCCAGACACCCACGTCACCATAAGAAGCACACGTACTAAAGCCTAAAAACCCTAAACGCGACCCTAAAAGCAATACCCAGTCTCTGGTTTCTAGCTGCTGGGAGCAGGTATCTTTAAGACCCACAAGTGTAGGCTCCTAATTTGTCATGTCGAGAAACCATTCCTCTTTTTTCCCCTTTCGACAGAGACTGTTTTCTAGGGAGACACAATAGTTTTTCTGACAGTCTGTTCAAACAGCAAATAAATTGTGCCTTGTTACCCAGAATGTCCTGCGCTTGCCCGACTTCTACAACATTTACTAGCTGCCAGCAAAAACTCAACTTCAGAGCTTATTTAGCTCCTTCAACACAGGCCATAGAGCCACATCCATCTCCTTTTTAAAGACCAACAGTAACAGGTCACTCGGCTCTCAAGTACCTGTGATTGACGACGGAAAAACCAGTTGTATTAGAACTATTTACAACTTTTGAATCTGTTGCAATATTACAAAGAAAGAGATTGTCATAAACCATTTTTCTGCTTTACCAACCCACCAACTAACGCCAAATAATGTTAAAGCTGACCTGAAAGGGCCAGAAGAGCGCTCATTGTAAAGAAATAATAGCAGGCATGTGCCCGCGCACACCCCTCTCCCCCGACGTGACCCCTTCCAACACGCCCAGTCACAGGCCGAGAGCGGTGACAGGGCTGCGAGCGCTCACCACCCACGCAGTTCCCCCCCAGCGGGGCAGGACAAGTTTTTGTGGAGCTGCAGTGCGCTGGAATGATTCCCCAGTCCGGCTAAAACCACGACCAAGCTCCGCTCTGCTTCAGCCGCGGTGCTCGCCTACCGCCGAGGGAGCTGTTCCAGCTGCTCTGGCTGGGAACGCTCACCCGACCAGGGGAGGAAAAGGTTTTCTGCCGGGTTTAGCAAAGCTGACTGCGATTCAGGGAAGCGTCAGAGCTGGTGGAAAGCAAGGAAGGAGACCACTTCTTTCAACAGCAGAGCACTATCAGACGGGCCCAGCTATCCTGCCCAGCCAGCCCCCAAGGACATGCCCATCTCCTGCCCCAGCACACCAGAGGGAGCGGCACGCGTCGGGAAGGAGGAAAAGGTGAGTGCTTCACTCAGACCTGCTGCCAAAACATTGTTCACTGACCTATGTCATCAAACAGATTATTACTACATGTCATTGGGAAATCATTCGTGCCAATTGGGCAACGGCGGTGGTGCTGCGGGGCTCAACGCAGTGAGTCATGTGCTGCGTAACGCAGCCACCCGCAGCACAAGCAGGACTGACACCATCCCACAAACAAGATTTTCACCAAAAAAAAAAAAACCCAAAGGCTTTTCCAAGGACAGATACAAATTACCATTTAACTCAACCCAACCCAAACTCTTCCCATCTGAATGGAAACTCTTACAGAAGAGAAACAGGCTTCTCCACACATCCTTTCAGTCCCTGCACGTTAAAGAGCTGCAGCCCACATTAAAGCTGAGCTCCTCCAAAGCTCTGGGCTTCTGATGGAAACAGAAGAATCACCCCTCTGCAGGAAAGATAAACTTGACAGCTGCATGAACACGGTCCTGTTCCATGACTTTTCATACTGTGAGCACCAAGGAATGACCCCATGAACGCTCTCTTGCGCTGATCGGTTCCTCCAGCCATTCTCACTTCCCTCCCCCAAAAATCGCGGAGTTCCAAAACTGCATTGGTACCTTCTCGGTCGTGCAGCCAGCGACGTTCAGTGCACAGGCATGAATTGTCTTTCATTGTAACTTACATGATATAACAGAAGGCAACACGAGATAAAAGAATTATCTGAACTTTTTGTATTTATCTATCATTCTGGCTCATTCCTCAAATATTACAGATGTGTTAATGCTACAAAGTATTGTATCATCCTGCGCTGGCCTCCCTTCAGTATGTAAGGGATCTGAAAGGATCTGAAACAAAGACAATTCTAAAGAGAGAACCCGCAATCTAATACAATCCGAGACTGAAATTCCTTTCTACATCTCTGATAATTAGCAACACGCTTCTCAGTCAGCAATTGCCAATCCTAGCAATTTATCAAGCTTAAGATTAAAAGCTTAAAAAGAAAGAGAGTAACCAATCCAGAAGCTGTGGAATTTTACATTCTACTTCTAGGGTAGGGAAAAAAAAACCCCACGACCCATACCTCTCTCTCTGGAAATACAGAACTTCACAGAAAGCCCAAACCGTTCTCCTAGCGTAATGCAGCAAAAGGCCTCGCGTTTCACCCAGAGGCACGCCGGTGCTGACGTATCGCCGCTACGCTACGTCTAGAGAGAGGAGCTGAATCCAGCCTGGCAGCAGACATCCTACTGCGGAGACACAGCACAAGTCATTCAGCAAGCAGTCCCGATCAACTCCGTGCACCTACTCGGGAACGGAAAGGGACTCGGTTCCGTAAAGAATAAAGGGACTGGGCTGCATGCAGAATAGCAAAAGGGGCGAACACCAACACGTGTGCGGAGCGGCCAGCGTTCAGAGACGACAGAGGGATGCGGTGACTCGCCTGCGACGTCCAGACGCTAAGCGGCTCAGGATACCACACATCTGCCCGATGGCTGCCCAGACCAGGAAAGTCAGTAAATCCACCGCGGAGCCAGAGTTAAATCGGCACGAGGGAGCTGCTGAAGCATCTAGATTTCAGTGCAGAGTTTTATTAGACTGCAAACTTCTCTAAGCGACATTTAATGCAGAGCACGTCGCACAGACCAGGCACATCTCAAAGTGACCACTCACTTTATCAACACACCCTGCGCACCAGTTTTGCCACCTGCAGCCAGAACCGTGCCACACTACAGAAAAAAGGCTGCATCACACGCCTTTCCCTGCGCATTTTCATGTTTCTACAAGCCAGAACAGCCCAAATAAGTGACCTTTAATCTGAGTATTATCACTGTTGTTATTACCAAACAGCTACGGAGGCAGGCAGCAATAGCAGCAAATTCTCCTGCAGATTTTTTTCCATAATAACTTCCAGATAAAATGCTTAAGCCGCAGCCCAGAGCAAAACAAGCAATTCTATTTTCAGGTTCCCAAAAGAACTTGAAACAAAAATCCTTCCTTTCACCTCTGCGTGAGATAGCTGTAAATAGATTTTAAGTATCTTTCCAAAACATCAAGCTGCAAACATACAGCTGAGAAAAACAGTGTCCCAAGCCAGATTTTCATTAATAGCAGCAGGGAAAAAGGCAAAGCTTAGCATCAGTTGTAGCCACACCTCTTGGTGTACACTAGTCCAAACCCCATACGGCAAAATTAAACAATGGCAAGAATATTATCACGTCCTCAAATATATTAGAAAGTATTTTCAGAATATTAGAAAATACTTTAGAAAACAGTTAGAAAATCAGAAAAAATTAGAGACAAGTAATACAGGCCAAAAACCTGCTTAACAAGAGCTCCTAAAAGCACATGTTAAAATAATGCAGAAGAGCTGAAAACTTGCTACGTGAGAGCAAGTTCTGCCCCCTGGGATAAATTCGAAAGAGAACGATGTTTTGTTGCCTTACGATGTGAAGGACCCTGTAAAGGTTAAGATGTGAGAGCACAAGAACGCCACAGCACCACGGAAGAGTTCTGCGTCATCGTAACCACACGGGTGTTACAGAGCTAAAAACTTTCAAGAACTGGGTAAAGGGAATCCATCCTTTTAAAAAAACCTACATAAACAACCGTGGGTGGATGTCGCACCGTCGTGACTGCCTGAACTGGTATGCAAATACGTCGCTACAGCGATAAGCGGCTGCAAGTAAAGAACTCTTAGCGAAGTCACATCGGGGCGAGGAGAGTCATACCCCTAAACCTGTTTATGCTCCTGATGTTGGAAGCATTACCACATAATCTCAAAGACTACCGAGGAAAGGGTCCTCGCTCGGCAGCTAAGAAGACAGGCAAGAAGCTTGTTGATCCCAGAAACAAACAAACAAAATCCCCCAGCGTGACTGCTGACAACTTCTCCTCCAAGGAAGGTTTCAATAAACAGGAAACAAACCCGCAAAAAAATGACTCGTTGTGATTACTGCTCGTAGAGAAGATGTCTGTCTTCCCAGGGATGGGAACCAGGTAGCTCCGAAACACCTCTTTCAGGAAGCCCGCCGCAGCGTTGCTTCAGAGCACAGACTGAATTTGAGGCGAGAGCCGCACACCGGGAGCGGTGCCGGCAGCAGCGCAGACCTGCGAAGGCTCCTTCAGACCGGTCCCCCCTGGGCGGGCGGGCGGGCAGTGGTGAAGCAGGGGCAGCAGATTTCTCACCTCTAGGCAGTCAGACGTACGAGGCTTCTCTCATTTGCCGAAATAACAATCAATTAAGAATCAGCTGATAACTGTATCAAAAAGCAGCAGAGGAGACCAAGAGGACCAAGGCAGCTGAGCAATCAGGAAATTGCTCAAGACCTCAAATAAGGAATCTCAGCAAAAGGAAGCTCAGATAGTGGACTCGCACAAGACGTCAACGGTATGCAAATACACACGAATTTAAAAAGCCATTATCCGCTCGGTTTCCCCAGAGAGAACGGGCTGGAACGACCACGCTACGGGATGACATTTTCCTGAGGTGACAAACCGTAACACCTCTCCGCTGCTAATGCCGGGATTGGCAATATCTATAAATAACAGCACCTCGGACTCGCAGCTGGTTTTAAATCAACGCGGATGGGCAAGGCAGGAACGCAAAGCCAAATCCCATAAGCTGCTCCACACCAGCACAGCCATTCACGGATGCAAATTCCCCACTTGAATACGCTGTCCAACGACAGCTGATTTTCTGTTTTTCCTGAAATTATACACCTCTTCAGCACAAAGACAAAACGGGCTGAGCCAGAAGAGGCGGCCAGTCAAAAAGTTCCAGAAAACTAGACCAGAGCCAGTTATCTTTATCAGGAATAAACACAGATAGTTTCTAACAGCAACCTGCCAGAGACTCTTCTGATATTCTGAGTCGGTTCAGCTTGACTCGTCTGTACAACAGCTGACTCCACGGTGAACTGCTACGGTTAATTTAAAATAGGAGTCCTAACTGCGTGGAAGTTTGACGTGCTTCAGGCCTTCTTCAGGAGGGCAAGGACCCTCCCCTCTACAACATGTTTCATGTCTCCAGACCACCAGCAGTCAATAACAAAGTAAAAACCGCTTTGGAGTACACCTGGACTGTTACCTAGACAGGCAGCCAGACATTGCACATAAAAAGTACTCCAAAGTGGAAATCAGCAGAAAAGACGAAGGGAACACGAACGCAGGTAAGCTAGTACTCGCTGCGTGGCTGCGCTCACTAGGTACGATTCTTGTTAGCGTGTCTTAAATTACTCTTCTGCCTTGTGGTACCTGACATTTAAAGTAAAAGACCAAGTTCAAATAAAAAAAAAAAGAAAAAGAAACCTGAACAGAGAGTTTTCAGACCTTGACTAAAAGCTCAAGCGAAGCGGGAGTACATATCCCCTAGATAAAAGCCACCTTGCAGGCGATTTGGTTGTTACGTCTTTATCATTTCCAAAAGCCCTAAGAGCAATAACAACACACTCCACGGCACGAGTACCGGCGTATTTTCTGAAAAACACCAGTGCTAACCTGAACAGTCAAACTGAGAGTGGAAAACGAAGCTGAAACATCAGCAGTTAGAACAAGAAACACACCAAGATCTGCCAAAGCAGAATACTGGGCAAACAAACAAACAAACCAGACTTCCCTGGGTTTGTAAACTCTCACTGGGTTCAATTATCTCAGGCCTGCCTGGCCAGCGTAGCTGCAACACCAGGCAGAGATTGCAACTGAATTTGGTTTTCTGTCTGTAAGCGTTTGAAAAGGAGAAACGGGTAGAAGAAACTTTAACTCCAATTGCTAGCATCTCTAATTATTTTTTTTTTTTTGCTCATTATGTGACTGAGATCATTAAAATGAAGGTCAGAGTTATTTGTGTTCTTCACAACCCTGGCTTTGTGCTAAACATGACATTCAGACATCTAGCTAGCCCTGAAGTCGAGTAGCTCAGGTTAATATGCAATCACACGCGACCCAAGGTCCAAATTCCAAATACATCAGACCCCAAGCAATGAGCGCTAAAAAGGCCTTTCCTCGACATCCTCAGCAGCAAGAGCTTCAGCCTCAGGGTTAGTAGAGAGAAGCTCAGTTCATCCTCCCTAGCAGCAGCCTGTCTCGCTGTAATGATCTGTTTATAGTCCTGTTCCTTACTGTGAATCATGTTAAACAGTTAAATAATACCAGATAAAAAGGCAATCTAAAAGGATTGATTACTGTTGATTAGTTTAAGACAGAGGGAAAAAAAAAATCTTACACTTAATTTTGATAATTTTATACAGCGAGAAGCAACTTCACATTAACTCCAAACCTCACTTTACAACGTTTTGTCTCCTGCTTCTGAAATTTTAAAGAAAAGTATATGGTTTCTAATATACACAAGAAAAAAAGTTTGAAGGCTTTTCTATTCATGCCCCACAGGACAGGAAAAAGCGTATACGTCAACGTAACTGACTAAGCAGAATCAGCGTGTCTGAAATCTGACTTCATGCTCCCACTGTCAATATTCCTCTCCGGTACCGGGTGCGGTCGCAGGCTAAACCTGAAACTGCCTAGAGTCAGGCTTCAGGTTCTCGAGGAAGACCGTACAGCATTAAAATTTATTGAATGCAGTACTTACTCCGTATCTGCTCACTCAATATACAGCCCCGGAATTATCCACAAGAGGTATGATGAAGCATAACATGACTCTTAAATTCTTAATACACTCTGGAAAGGGAAAGCCAGCAGGTACCAATGTCTCATCTCGACGCAAGGAGCTCTCCCGTCTGCACCTGAGCTTCTACAACACCGCTAAAGTGGAAAACCAACTCTTGAGCAAGCTACCAAGCCGTCTGAGCAACACTCACGCCAAAACCCCACATCGCCGCTGCGCTGTGCGAGACGGGAAGGGCAAGGGAAAGGCAAGGACGTACTTCCCGCTCCTTCCAGGTGAGGAGACGGCGATGATCGCACACACGCCGCACTATCGATATCACACAAGCCATCAGCAAGTTCACAGCATCCCAACCGCAAAGTGCCAGCCGGCGCCACGCTCTACCCCGAGCCCCCGGGAATGGAAACCAGGCCACCTGCCCCCTTCGGAAACAAACCACGAGGACTCTGAGGTCTCGCTGGGCGCGTCCAGCGGCCGCCGGCCCGGTTCTCCCCGCGGGAGCGGGAACGGCCGTCCCCACCTTCCCCAGTGACAGAGCCTCCCGTTCGTACCCAGCCAAAGCAGCCGCCCCGTCTTATTTCTCAGCCGTTTAAGCCTTTCCGCCTTATATTTTCTAAAATAAATTGTAAAAAATCCCTTCTTGTTTGTTTTTTTGTTGTTTTGTGCCGGAGCAGGCCCAG
>Ga0065711_1036954_pt1 | contig 20370 bp, 11 predicted proteins | sample Hoacrofraction12_FD_59098 | JGI IMG/M metagenome (GOLD analysis project Ga0065711, IMG submission 59098) | Hoatzin crop microbial communities from Cojedes, Venezuela - Epithelial fraction 12 v2 (version 2) | ecosystem: Host-associated > Birds > Digestive system > Esophagus > Crop | place... | reverse complement strand
CCCACCCCCCTCCCGCGCTCCCAAACTGGGCCCCGGGGCATTCACGTGCCTCGCCGGGGCCTGCTCGGGCCCGCAGCCCACGCCGTCGGTGCCGCGAGTGTATGCGTGCCAGGCTGCCGGAGCCTGCCGCTTGGGAGTTTCTAAGCACCAGCATGAAGTAGCAGGCATTGAAACACGGGCACGTTTTGTGATAGGGCAGAAGTGACTCTGTTGCTAGTAGCTGCTTTTTATACTGGTGCAAGGCTGCAATGTTTCTGAGCACCCTTTTGAAGGCATACAGACATCGAGTACTGCAGGCAGATGTTATACGTGTCTGTCTCCGTAAAATACATGACGCATATACAAGAGAGAGCCTTTCTTCATTTTTTGTGCTTACCATATCACCTTGTCTCTCAAGGACAGCACGTTGCTAAAATGCAGGCAGAGATTTATTGGAGGGACTAGAAGGACTTTACTCCTCCTGCTCCTCTCCCCCTCAGCTCATGTCTCCTGCTCCTCTGCCAGTCTGGCATCTCTTACGCTCCACTGCGAGCTGGGAGAAAGCAAGCAGCAGAGCTGGGGGAACATCTTGCCCCCCCCCCTCCATCCCACAGCTCGTCGTGGGGAACAGAGCCCTTGTGGCATGGCCTGCTGTGGGAGAGAGGAGATGCTGCTCCCTTCACTACTTGGCCCAGAGCAGAAGCAGGTTGTGTCGGTCACCGTGTCCACTGAGTTGTTTTTCCTGTCTTCCTTCCCCCTTTCTGGAATATCCTGATAAACCGCTTACAACAAAACCCGCAGAATAACAGTTTTCTTCCTTATAATACTTTGAGATACAGTGGATCCCATGAAAAGAGATGGCAATAGCCTCCTTCTCATCCTGAGGGCTCATAGGGACTCATGTAAAAAATAATAATATTTAAAGCAAAGTCTTCAGAGTGCCTCAGTGAGTACTGTAATGCATGCAGTATGCACTGGAGCATCCTGACAGAAGCTAGCTTTGGTTCGGAAGAACTGCCGCTTCCGCTGGAAGCCAGGAGTTGATTATTGGACCCTGCTTCTTGGCACAGCGTTGGGCCAAAATGACTCTGCTACCATGAATTTTGAAGGAAGTGTGGCTCTGCTTGGTCTGGTATATTACCATTGCACTTCTTTGCATAATGCAGCTGTGTGCCAACTGCTCAAACTCCTGTTTCTGTCTCGTTTAGAATTTTAGTTTCATGTGCCACTTTGGAGAAGGGGATTTGGGCTCCTGAGTCACTGAGGAATCTTTAAGTTTTATGCTTAGCTTACTTTTAGTTATCTGAATGGACTAATAATTACTAGAAATCATTCCACAAATAAAGTGGTGAGAGTGAGATACAGAGTGTGTATACCAAGTTGTTATCCAACTGGAAATTAAAATTCTCACAATGCTGCGAAATTCATAGTTGGTAACCAATAATATAGCCAGTGTTAGACCTAACTTAATCTAGTCTTACGATGCTTGTAATAGACTGACATTCCTCTTCAGAGTTAATTTTCAGGGTGCTTATAAACATCACGGTCAGTTTATTCCATTTACTCTCTTGCTTTGTGGTGGATAAGACTTTGGTGAAATGATCTGTACTCAGTATGTGCTTATAGTATCATCCAATCATGTAAATTCAGGGGCACTATTTTTAATCAGACAATATAATTGGTACTAATCTTGAAATAAATGGTGCTCCTGAGAAGCAGGAACTCCTGTCTGCTCAGGAACACCATCTGTGTGGCTCATATGCAATCAGCAATATTTATATTAAATGCTGTATATTCTGCATCACCTACTGTTTGATCTCTTCTCTCTGAGTCTCACCCTATGAACCAAAACAAGGATCACAAGACCCAAGTTCTGACAAGTAGTTTCTTCCCTCAGTCTACTGATGTATACGTTGTTAAAGGAGCTTTGTTCAGCACTTTTTTCAACCAACAGTGCTCATGCTACTCCCAGTTTGCCCAGTGCAAGGTCTTCAGCTCAATTTTCATTGTAATCTGTATGCAGCTTTTTATGTATCCCCCCCATATCTTCTAAAACTTTGCTGTTTTCTCCATTTCGTGACAGTCACATGGATCTCACATTGTCCTGTCCCGAAATATCACCATAGATTATCCCTGGAAACACTATTGTGCTCCTCATTTGCTGGCAGACTACTTGCTAATTGGTTTTTTTCTTTGCATGCCTGTAAAAGGCAAAATTTTACTGTACAGTACTCTTCTGGCTTAAAAAAAAAAGTGAGCAGACATTTTTCAGATTACCATTTTACTAACAAATATGTTTTTCTTGTTCTTTCTTTTTTCTTATCTGGTAAGGGGTTTGTAAGCAAGCTGGATGAATTCATTCACTGGTTAAATGAAGCCATGGAAACAACAGAGAATTGGACTCCTCCTAAAGCGGAGACAGACAGCCTTAAACTGTACCTGGAGACACACTTGGTAGGACAAGATTATACTATGATTACTATCAGTAATTGAAGTGTTCAGCTGTGCTTTTTATTTGATTATTATTTTTTAATTACTAGTGTGCATCTATATTTTAATGTAAGATTTGCAGCATTGCAGTTAATTTTAATGAACATACCAACAAATTATTTTCTGTATTTGAAATGTGTACTGATAGCTTTTTAAAAATTAAATTTAAAGGCAGCATTATGTTGCAATGCGGAAATTCAGAAATTATCTCCAAAACTGGAAGCAAATGGCAATAGTAAAAGGAGAAAGGATATTGTTTTTTCTGTTGATCATTCTAGGATCTTTACTACACTGTAACATTAACAGAACTCTTACTAGTAAAGACCTCTTATTCTCTCTCCTGCAGTTTTAACATAGTACAGAATCATTTAAATAAAATATTTGAAATCATTATTTCAATAATTTTATTTGATGTGCATTTCTGTTGTGTAATTAATACAACTCACTAACATTATTCTTGTGCAAAAAGCTAAAACATTGGGTGGAAGGAGAAAACACTTGGATGAATGATCTTCCGAGTAAATTACAGGCTAGAATTATAGATTGAGAAATATTTGATAAACCTCATGAGACTTTCACTGAATTCTTCCAAGAGCTGTTTCTGGTTATGAGGAGGTGAAACAAAAATCTGAATTAAACCAGGTATTAAGTTCTCAAAAGCAAAATTTTACGCTGCAGGTAGAGAATAAAGATCAATGGGTAGGTATCTTAATAGGTAAACTATCTGGCAAAAAGAAAAAAAAAAGAGCGGAAATTTAAGCTAAGAAATTCCTTCCCCCTCTGCCAAAATCTTTGTTTCTTGCCAGTATGAATTGGAAGAAAACCTGGTGATAGCACTATTCTGAGCCAATGAGCTGGGCACCCCAGCTAGATAAAGCAGTGCATTAGCGGAGCCCGCATCAGAGCAACAACCCCGAAAGCTCAGTCTCATTTCCAGTCTCTGATAATCTGATGGTGAAGAATTATTTGACAGTCCCAGGAAGTCACGTGATGTATTACAGGAAAAAATGTCATTCTAATCCCTACCGTAATACTGGAGTGACCGTTACTAAATTAATTAAATATACATTAACCACATATACGATTAGAACCGAACGGAAAACTGTCTTCAGAATTTCAGCTCTACAGAAAAATCTTTTGCATCTTTTGTTCTTAAACTTTTCCGCTGTAGTAGCGCCTACGGGCAGCCACCAGATTGAGTGCCTATTGTGGTAGTCTGTCAAATGCAGTAGGAAGACACTGCGTTTTTGCCTTACGTTGCAGATTTTTGATTTTGTGTCAGAGTTTGGATTTTTGCCTTTTACTACACACACTCGGTCTCACAATTCCCGTTATGTTTACAGGTGCTCTGAAGACACAGGGCACATTGTGAGATCAGACCTCGGAAAAGGCCTGGTCATTTCAATTTGTTTTCCTGTTACTCTGCAGCATGAAACTTTTGGACAGATGGGTTTTTATGAGGAGAATTGCAATCTTCATTCTTGACTGGATAAAAAGAAACAAATTCCAGGAAAAGGGCAATCACAAGGCTGAGTCTCTGTCACAGTCAGTTTCTTTTTCCCCTTCTTTTGCGAGGAGGAGCACAGTAGCTCTTTTGCAGGCAAACGACTTCCAGCTTTGGCTTGTGGTTCTGTGGGAGGTGAGGCCAAAGCCATCTATCAGACTGGAAAGTGGAGTAGTAGCCCAGAGGCAACTCCTTCATTCCTAGAGGTAGTCAGAATAAATGAGTATGTGGGCACCTGTATGAGTTCACTTTCCCCTGTAAGTACTTGGGATCCGAGCTGTACTCTACGTCTGCTTATCTTTGGCATAAGAAGATCTTTGTATGTTTCAGGATGACTGTGTTATGATACAAGGTGGTTTTTTTCTTTACTTCTGTGAAGAAGTAAGATGTCTAAAGAGCAGTTCAGTTTCAATTTGATGACATTAGAATTATTTTTATGGCATATATAACCAGTGAAAAAATCATTGCACAGCCTGGGAAAAAGTAGCCATGACTTTTCATTTTGGATTTCAGAAAACATATGCTATTGTATGTGTTTCTACACAGCAGAACTGAACTATTAAAATACAGGACATTTTTATAGTGGGAACAATAGTTATTTGTATTTATTAGATTGTCAGCTTTTCAGCGGTATTTGTCTGTCAGAAATCCTAATCTGTATTTAAACAGCAGTATATGAACTTCAATTCACATTAAGTTCAGTGTTAAAATTTCTGTTAGTCAAGCACTGTAAGACAATGGTGATGAAGGTCTTTGTGAGGGTACTTACACTGCTCATTTTCTTCTACCAGTCAGGTTATACATGCTGTCAGACTCATCTAAGATTTGGTGAAGTAAAAGGGGCTTAGTACTTTACAAATTTAGGCTCCAGGCTTACGGGTTTGTAGTACAGACACCAGTGGCAAACTAACCTGGAAAACAAAGAAAATGTATTGGTTCTTTTCTATATACTGCATCTGCACTAGCAAACCTCATAACTATGATGCCTCACTGGTGCAGATTTTTTGGTCGTAGGAGGAGTGAAAACTCGGTGTAGATTAGTATTTTTATTTTTATTAGTAGAGACAAGGCCTTAGCCTTTGGCACAGATTATCAATTTCACCACCTGTGATACTGTTTTCTTGGAAATATGTTTGTTGCAATAACAAAATTAGTGCCATAAAGAGAGAATATTTTGCATTCATGAATTAAATCTCTGCTGTCAAAATCTAAGAAAAGAAAACATGGGAGCAGGGAAACAAAAATATATTTGTTGCCTTTCTCATTATTGGCTGGGAAAAGTATTGCAGAGGAGACAAGGACAAGGTTGTAAACATCCTCCAAATTTTTCAGTATGTAAAATTCTTGACTACCATTTTAGAGTCCCAATGTAAATTGTTGATAAAGGATTGAATTTTGAAGTCTCCCCTCAGCCTCGCTTTTCTGCTTCTTTGACCTTTCAAGAAATGGTGTGGCACAGACATGTAACAAGAGTGTGTTTATTAAAAAAACCACCGCAAGAAACCTACAACATCAAGTTATTAGAATCTTTGCATAAGGTAATGCTCACATGAGGATTTGAATGTCTTGAACAGGATGGCAATGCAAGTCTCCATTACAGGCGTCCTTGCATGACATCTTCAGCTTAAATTAGTAAAACTCCCCAAACTATTGTTTTAGTTAATTCTTGTACCTGGTCTAGCAAAATTGTCCACCCAGGATGTTAATCAGTGCTTTGGGGCATACGAGTAGTGTCTGTCTATTGCTCTTGGCCCAGCAAGAGCTGTCTGCAGGCATGTCTGTGACCATCTGAAGGTGCCAGCTGGGGAGCTCCTGAACTAACTAGTTGTTGTGGTTTAAAACCAGATGGCAACTAAGCACCAGACAGCCGCTCACTCACTGCCCGCTGTGGGATGGGGAAGAAAATCAGGAGGGTAAAAGCAAGAAAATTTGTGGGTTGACATAAAGGCAGTTTAATAAGTAAAACAAAAGCTGCACACACAAGCAAACAAAACAAGCAATTCATTCCCTGCTGCCCATCAGCAGGCAGGTGTTCAGCCATCTCCAGGAAAGCAGGGCTTCATCACGCGTAACGGTTACTTGGGAAGACAAACGCCGTCACTCTGAACGTGCCCCCCTTCCTCCTTCTTCCCCCAGCTTTATGTGCTGAGCATGAGCCATATGGCATTGAATATCCCTTGGGTCAGGTGGGGTCAGCTGTCCTGGCTGTGTCCCCTCCCAACTTCTTGTGCACCCCCAGCCTCCTTGCTGGTGGGATGGGGTGAGAAGCAGAAAAGGCCTTGGCTCTGTGTAAGCACTGCTCAGCAGTAACTAAAACATCCTTCTGTTATCAACACTGTTTTCAGCACGAATCCAAAACATAACCCCATACTGGCTACTGTGAAGAAAATGATCTGTGTCCCAGCCAAACCAGCACATTTGTGAAGCACTTTGTTGTGAAGGTGGAAGGCAGCTTTTCCTCAACTTGATCTGTTCCCAATTAGCCCGTTATCTCTTCTGTGCAGAGATTAGCTGGGGAGTTCCTGGGCCACCCAGGAATTCATGTCCAAGTGCAGTGTGTGCACACAGGCACAGTCCTGATACCCAAATACATCACAATTATAATTATTAATTGCAACCTAAACTCCATAGATTTTGCTGTGATGAGTAACCATACAGTTTGGTAAAAGTGTATGAATTTTTTTCTACCAATTGACAGGTAGTCTGCATTTGGAATGTGTGCAAAACCAGACAATCTTCAGCTTGAAGGACAGTTTTCTTGCAAGTTTTAAAACCCAGTTCCCTGATTTTGTGCAGAAGTTGCTGTATGCTTCACTTTAGCTAACGCCAAAGGACAAAGCTATCAATGAAAATGCTCTCAGAGATGCCTCGAATAGTGACTGAAATTATTCTTTCAGTTTTATGGGTCTTCACAACTGAGCAATGTCAGTTAAACTGGTTTGGGATCTGTGTGCTTCCCATTCATATGGGAAGCCTGGCAGGGAGCTGCCACCACCTGAACTTCTGGCACCCCTGCAGGCAGCAGCCCAAGCTGGCAGATGTTGAAAACACTAATATATTTTCATAAAACAGGGGTGTTTTTCAGCAGAAATCTACTTTGTTACGAAGGCCTCAGTCAGCCCTACTAGAGAAAAAAGTGAGGCAGGTTTTGAATTTTGTGAACAATTAGGCTCAGATCACTTCCTAATGAAAAGATAGTTTCATTGACCCTACCAAAAAAAACCTGAAATTGGTTTCTGATTCACTTTATCTTTTGTAGCTCTTCTTTTCTGTTATGCTGATTCTTGCCCATTGGCACCCTGATCAAAATCAGCTCCTAGCAGACTCTAAGCGTAGACTGGGTGGTATGCAAATCAGGTCTTGTCTAACAGTATCCCGAAGGCAGCTTATGAGCTAAAAGCATCTGTGTAGATGGTACTGCTGTGCTTCTGAAGCCAAACAGACTTTCTTACCAGCTCAACAAGTAAGAGTTCACCATGCTGCGCTTGACCATTTTAGTTTGCTAAAATAGACATTTTACCGCTCTTTATCCCTGACCTGAAAAGATGCTTTGTTTTAGCACAGTAAAGAAGTAAGCTAGGAAGTGAGGAAAAGTGAAAAACCACTGAGGAAAAGGTTTAGACAGAAGTCACTATATAGAGTTGCTGAGGCCTGGGACTTTTAATTCTGTAGTCTTAACTTTTCCCTTTGTTGTTCACACAGTACTCAGTTTCTTGTTGCTGCACAGCTCCTAGTTGTGCACCTTACTGTGGTGTGCTATTGGGTCTATCAGCCAAGGCCATTTCTGTGTCTAGTATCATACTTTAGAGCTAGAGAATACACGACTTTTCAAGGGAAGTCTACAAATGAAAAATATCTTTAGATTTTATTTATGGAATCGTTGTTGCGTTATTAGTAGATGTTGACAAACAGTATTTTCCAGTGGAGATACAAAATTAATCAAGGAAAGGTCTTAGAAATCTGGAACTAGTAGTCAGACATTTTTGTCCTAACAATCTTACTCTTCAGAATTTCCATAAGATTAAAATTCTGAAATCTTGAGTACAGGGAACATAGAAGATTGTATAAATATATATATATATATAGAGAGAGAGGGTAATGATAGATTTTGCATTTTTCCTTCAAAACCAGCTAAAGAATTGTCAGAGGTTCCCATGACGGTCTAGTTTCTTGCAGAGTGGCGGTTGCCTTTTGCCCTTTTGAAGAAGACCATGGCTGTGACCTGCCTACGTTTAAGTTTGCAATTTGGAGAACAGCAAATCGTAAAATCATAGAATAGTTTGGGTTGGAAGGGACCTTTAGAGGTCATCTAATCCAAGCACCCTGCAATGAGTAGGGCCATCTTCAACTAGATCAGGCTTCTCAGAGCCCCGTTCAACCTGGCCTTGAATGTTCCTGGGGATGAGGCATCTACCACCTCTCTGGGCAACCTGTGCCAGTGTTTCACTACCCTCACTGCAAAAAATTTCTTCCTTATATTTAGTCTAAATCTACCCCTGTTTAGTTTAAAGCCACTACCCCTTGTCCTATTGCAACAGGCCCTGCTAAAAAGTTTGTTGCCAGCTTTCTTATAAGCCCCCTTTAAATACTGAAAGGCTGATAGAAGGTCTCCCTGGAGCCTTCTCTTCTCCAGGATGAACAGCCCCAACTCTCTCAGCCTTTTCTCATAGGAGAGGTGCTCCACCCCTCTGATCATTTTTGTTGCCCTCCTCTGGACCCGCTCCAGCAGCTCCATGTCTTTCCTGTGCTGAGGATCCAGAGCTGGATGCAGGACTCCAGGTGGGGTCTCACGAGAGCTGAGTAGAAGGGCAGAATGCCCTCCCTCGCCCTGCTGGCCATGCTGCTTTTGCTGCAGCCCAGGATGTGGTTTGCCTTCTGGACTGCGAGCACACATTGCTAGGTCGTGTCCAGCTTTTCATCCAGCAGTACCCCCAAGCAGTACCCTTCTCGGCAGGGCCGCTCTCAATGTTTCACTTTTCTCTCACTAACTGGATATAAGATATCCTCTGGAAGAGATGGCAGCTGGTGGTTTCCTGTTTCTCCAGATAGCACAAAGAGGAATTGTTTGTCACTCATGGAAAGAATGGGGGAGAGTAGCCTCCTTGAAAATAATTAATTGTTCACAGCAAGGTTATTTGTTGGTTTTTTCTAGGCAAAAATATGTGTTCTGTTTAGTAGAAACTAGAATAGCAAATACTGTTCTGTAGAAAGTACAAGTGATTAGGATTGCATGGAGTCATTGCAGTACAAGTTGCTTGGATGTGCTAAATGGTCATTTCCATGAATCAGAATTTCTTGTTTTTAGTTTCTGATAAATTGTATGATCCCTGTCTGTAATTGTTACCTCAATTTAGTCGCAAATTTAGCCCAGAATTGTTCTATTAGATTAACCTTCTCAGTCACTGTATTTACTTTACATGCTATAGTCTTAAAAATATCATAGAGGAAGTATCACTAGTATTTCAAAATAAATTGTACATGTTGATTCACACTAGCATTTACTTCTCTTCTGCATAGGAAGCTTAGATGTCCACTCCATTCCAAAACCAAATTATTCTTAAGATACGGGAGTTCTGAGAGTTTTATTATGTAAAGAGAAATGAAGTAAGAATTTTCCTGTGTCCGGTATAAATGTTTCTGGCCACATCATGGCACAGCACTTTCTTAGCTGTAAACAGCAAATGCTTTCATACAGAAAATGGATTGTATTTTCACATTTAAGAAATTGTATTGGTGCAGTAATGATGCTTCTGTGATATCTCTTGATAACTGATCATCTGTTTGTAACAAGTCTGCTATGTCGGGGAAAAAAAAAATTGTTCTCCCTGGAAAAGCTCATCTTCTGAAAAATATCATTTTCAAGAAGGATTAAATATCTGTTCTCATTGAAAATAAGGTTAAATACACATGCCTTGGGCTAATCTACTGACTGTCTTTCTGGTAGCAGTGGTAACAGTAATTTTATTAAAGGTATTAAAGTCTCTGGAATGGCGATGTTATGTACTGTTCTTTTGCTGTATGGGCATTTCCAAGGTCCATGGCAGCCAATTTAGATTTTTTCCTCAAAATACACAATAGTATCTGCAGGATGATGGTGTTAAAGAGTCTGAGTACCGGGAGTGGACTAATCTCTTGCTTCTCTAAGGACTTTGGTTTTAATCTGTTTAGCCTATTGTTAGCCTGAATTTCTGGATTTTATGCTGTGATCTTGAAAGGTATTTTGGGTGTGCATGGGTTCCTGAATGTATGTGCTTTTATATAGGAAGCAGTCAGCAGAACATACTAATCAGAGATGTAGACTAAACCCAGCAGATTTCAAATAACACAGGCGAATAAAAGGACTTAATAGGAACTAAGACATCAACCTTAAACAAAGGTGATTGCGTGTGTATTGTCAGTTGTGAATCTTATTCAGCTTTTAAAATCTGTAAATCAAATAAACTCTATGTAAGTTTTTCTGTTTCTTAAGTTAAAGTGCCCGCGAACATCAAAAGGTAGTGTTGCTGTCATTTAATGCGTTTGGCTGTACCTGTATTATAGTCTGGAGCCAGAGAGTGTACGGTTGCTGGCAGTGGGATAAAGAAAATTTCTGAACTATATGGACTGTTCTTTTGAATTTCAGCAACTTTTTTGGTGACTAAATAAGAGAAAAATCAGGTATGTAAGAGAAAATCCAGGTATATATCCTGCTAATCACAGTACTGTTGTCCTGACCAGTACAGACTTACTGCGCTTGATCTAAAATTGTTTCCCGTAAGGTTGTGCAATGAGGAAGAGCTGACACATATCTTTTCTTTGAAAGGAGAGGGAGTGGGCCATGTTTATGCTCTGAGCATCACAGAAGTAGGAGATCTGTTGTGATGGAGACCCGTTATTACTATGTGTGGTTTTAGTGGAGGAAAGGATTGTCCATTTACTGTCCTCCCATACTGTTGCTACCCGCTGTTACCACACAGTCCAACTCAGGAGGGTTTTATTGTACAAGCCTGTAGCATAAACAATAATTTCTCAATACTTTTCCAGAGACTAAATGGGTTGAATACCGTTAAGAGTATTGCTTTTTCCTCAACCTGTCTTCCAAATTTGTGGATACCTAACCTTGTGTGGGTACTTCGTACAGCTCTAAAGAAAAAAAAAGGGATATTGCATTTACTTTGTGTTTTGATTGGTTCAAACCTTACTAGGACTCCTTTTCTTTTTGCTGCCACCTCAAATTTACATAGTTGTGCGTAGGAAGGGAATAGGACCCCATATAAAAGTTAGCACTGTTGGGCCTGTCTGTAACATATTCGTTGTTAACTAGCTCCACAGGAGGCTGTCCCAGCATTTCTAGTTCTAAGAGCTGCAGCTACCTCTGGACAGAGGAGGCAGTAAAGCAGAGGCAAAGCATATTAGGATGTAATCACAAAGTAGCTCTGCTTCTTCTGCTGAAGGAAAAGGCAAAATTGTAATGTCCAGACTCAAAACTCTGTCACTTGTGGGGATTTTGAAGTCTTTTGATCTGAGTGTATGGAAATACAGTGTATGAACAAGTTTGATCTGTGACTCAAGAACAACTGTATTGCTTTGTTGTGGTTTTTTTTTTTTTTTAATTCATGATGTTTGATGTTTAAAAAAATTAGGATTTTATTTTCGCTGATATGCAGGATACTTTTAGCCTAATGGTTATGGCTTTGGAGGAGGGAGCCATGAGCTGCTTAAAACACAGTGTTCTTTTATATGCAAGAATATAGAGGGTGGTGTATTCCTCGGAGTGTCTATTAAATACCTGGTGTAGTTTTCTTAGAAAACAAGGCCAAATGCTGTCATAGAGCACATTAAACCTCAGATTGTTCAGACTTTGATAAATGTTTAAATTCATTTGCGCTTGTGGCTGAACCTGAACAAGGTAGGGTAACTTCATTTGGCAGCATTACAAATGTTCATCCCCTCTCAAGTCTCACTACCCAAAACTGTAAAACTCTTGGGTGCTGAAGTATCCCAAAACATAGATACTGTAAGTATGAGCAGTGAATGTTAGGGATTCCACTGTGTCCATTGTGTGCCTGGCCTGCAGGAGAAATTGTTTGCATGCAGGGGATTCAGTGCTTATGATAATATAATGAAATCAAACTGCCATTATAAGATATTTTGAACAAACTTCATCAGGAAATTTCAGTGAAAAAGTATTTTGCGTAAGTTCTGACTTAGAAGTTTTATAGCAACTGCAGAATAATTACTCTTTGAATGACAACTCGGTCATGCTCTTTACATGAAGAAACACCTTTTGAAACACCTTTAAAAATGGATTTGAAAGTAATGTTTTTTATTAATGATTTGAATGATGCTTATGTAGGAACTCTTTTATTTATATTATTTATTTCTATTTTATTTATATTAAACCGTATGCTGTTCCCTGAAATTTTAGTGTGCTGGTATGATCAATATAGATATAGTCTGTAATTTGTTTTTGAAAGTGAAATTCAATTTATTTTTTCAAAATTCTGAGATTGGGAATCATTAAAGTAATGGAACGCCAGGATCTCAAAGGACAAACAAGCACATTTGCAGCAACATTTAAACTATATTTGCTTTTACTTACCTGCCAAGAGCTATGGTCCACTCCCATGCGTTCTGTGCTATGTGTCTCAGAGGCATAATATCATTCACACTTTAAGTACTAGAAGTTATATAAAATTGCTGTCTGTGTTTTGGTGTTTGCAATGTCAAAGCTTTCAGCAGAAATACAGAAAATTCAGGGCATGAATGGAGGTCATGATTGGTAGATGTTTTTTTTTGCATCTCCTATGATATTTACTTTTTTCATTTCTTAATTCTACAGATGAACTGAGTTAATACTTTGGGATCTCAGTTTATTAGAAATATTTTGCTAAGAAGGCATTTTAGTCCACCTTTAATTTGCATAAAACCTTATATCTATACCTATATAAAAAGCAAATTACATCTCCCTCATATTCCCCCGGAATTTTAATAGAACTAAAATCCTTCAGGGGTTGTTCTAAAACTACGTTGTGTCACTTAGTGCCAGTGAGTGATTTTGTCTGTAAGTTAGTAAATTTAGATTTAAATAATACATATGTACATGTTTTTTCTCCCTTAGTAACTCCATATTTGCCAAGGCTGCTATGCCCCATGAATTTATCTTTGGCTTGGAAAGCTCTTTTCTCTTGTTTGGCTTTTTACTGGATTTGGTAGGACAATGCAATTTAGGCATATTTTGATGAAATAGCTTTCAGACGTGGTGGGTCTCCAGGTGGAAGAAGTGTACCTAGAAATGTGTCAGATCAGCCAGACAAATGTCCCCTTGATCGAAAAAGGAGTCAGAATACTCTGACTTCTGCAGATTATTTCCTGAGTATCTCAAGAAGACAAGAAATGATCAAGGACTGTTATATATGGTGGACTGGATATGCAGTTCACCATGGCAACTTGGCAATTGTTTCATTGTATAGACATTTTGCCTGTGTGCTTTCCTGCATGTGTTCTTCCATCCCTCATTGTCTGTTGGTAATTTAGGAAGCCGTGCGTTAATTTTTTATTAATAAAGTAAAATGTTCAGACAGACAAAAGCAAAGAGATATTTATGTAGTGAAACACAAAAAAGAAATTAGAGTTGGCAGGAGAAGAATTTACATGAGTTTGAAACATGAAATACCTGCAAAAATAGCCTCTGCAAAAAATCTGCAAAATAGGCTCCTGGAGAGTTGGGCTAACTATCCTTTTTTCTCCACGTCTAAAATTATGCATTCAAAACCTGTCTAAATTCTCTAATAGATGACAAACACAGTGAGGAATGAGAACCAGAAATCAGGAGACCTAAAGTATTTACTGTGAGGAAAGTTGTGGTATTTGTGTTTAAGAGGTAACAAAGGGAAAAAGTGTTGATTTCCTAATATTGGAATGGCAGAAGCTGTGACAGAGAAGAAAGGGGTGAGATGGTTTTACAAAAGTATGAATTACTGTAGGACTACTGGAGTAGATTTTTCTGGCCCGTCACAAATTCTGTGGCATGTGAAAGACCTAGGCTACTGCTCTGTCAGGCCATTACGTTGCAGTCCTTACTCCTACATTTTTATCCTGCCTAGATTTAGATTTTAAATCTTCCCTTAGGAGGTTATTACAAAATCTAATAGATCTGACTTTCAGGGGAAAATTCACTGGTATTTATCTTCAATTTTCTTTTTCTTAATTTAATTCTATGAGTCCCATCTACTGTGCCCTCTGATACTGTACTATGCTAAGAAGTCTTTTTCCTGCTTGGTGTTCAGATTCATGGAATATAAGTGGATAATAATGGCCCTTTGTTTTAATCATCATTTAGTCAGTCTTGTTTATTTCTTACAATCTTTCACCATTTCCACCTTTAGACATATTTTGTTTGGTCTTCAGTAAGCTCCCACCAGTTTGTCTCTTCATAAATGTGCTTGGTCCTCGCAGACAAAAAGTACATTCAGATCAAGTGAAGGTGGAGAATATGTATCAGTGATCAGGCGGTAAAATCATTCCCAGGGTTGCTATAATTATCTCATTACTAAACATTTTGAACTCAGAACATTCAGTTAATATTATGTTTAAATGAATGATAAACTTACACGAAGAATTTGTCTGAGCAGTCAAACTATCTTACATCTGATCTACATCTACAGTGGCACAATGCCAGCATGAGATGATGATTATGGGATTTCAGTAGTGAGGCTCCCAGATCAGTTTTATGTCAATTTAAAAGGCATTTTAGATTATAATCTGATATTTTGAATCAACATAGACAGTGGTATTGTGATTTTGCCCATTTTTATCTGCCTACAGATGCCAGTGGAATTAACCCCAGAGAAACCCAAGAAATTATTGTTTTCTGAACCTTTCTTGTTGTTGCAGAGGGTAGAAGACCACATCATCTTTCCACTAGCTATTCAATCTTAAAAAATATCTACCAGCTCCTATTGGTTACAGAAGGAAATAATGTGTGGTTCCTCTAAGGAAGATGATAGTCATACTGTATTAGGCATGAGAGATTTGCTTAGCAGTTGGTGATAATTGGCCCCTTGGCCATCATTGCGATAGGGAGGGTATGTTGTCAGTCTAGGGGAGAGAAGAAAAAGACCCTTAGTGGGTGCTGCAGCTTCGGAGAAGTATTCACTATGTTCTACTTCAAAAAGCAAAGGTAGAATCCCTGCTGTTATGGTAAAAATCAGCCTTGACTGGGGAGCTGCATAAAGCATTTCCATAGTGCTTGTGTTCTGTTAAACAGATGGAGCATCACTCAGATAGAAATACAGCTTAAAAGAAAAGAAGAAAATAAAAAATTCTTTATAGTTGCCTAGTTTTTATGGAAAACATGAACAAAGGAGACATTGACTGGAACCATTTCACATGTAACATTTAGTTCCCAGGAAAACATATTCTAGTGACTTCTAATATTAAGTGGGCTTTATATCCCTGATGAAAAATGTGAGGCTTTCTGAAATAAGATGTTTCCCAATTGTTAAAAAGTCAAATAGTTTGATGATATGTTTGTAGATATAATGTGTTTAGTGCACTATTTCATAGAATATAGGATCTTTTTCCATGTACAAATTGGATATGAATATCCATCTTATATAACCATTGACCAATTAATCATGTATTTAGTATTATGTCATTAGAATGCTAAATATATGACCATTTCCTTGTTAACATAAGGGCAGCTTATATGGTAGTTATTTTTTTGATTTACTGAATGTCATTGGTAGGTAGTGTTCACTACATTATTATATGGCTGATTGTGTTATTGAATACATAAATATTAGGCTGTGACCAAACAGAGACTTTCTGTGTGGTCAGAACTCCGCCTTAAAAAAACAAAAAAAAATACAGCTACCTTTCCATAACTAAAACTTGAATTCAGTACTTGATATCTTGGTATTTTGTCATAGCAAGCTATTGAGAGGTATCTGTGCCGGGACCACTACAGTTGTAAAAGTAACTGTATATTAAGAATATAAGAATAAATTTTCAGGAACTATTTAAAGTCATATTCCTTTTAAGACAAATGAAATATGGTAATTGAAAAAAAATCAAATTTTCAACATTTTTTTGCTTGGAGATTATTGGTATATAGCATATATTTAATAAATAAGTGGTACGTTTGTTGCTCCATTGTCTTAGAACTTTACTATGTGTTGAAACTGTCTCCCTATCCAAAACATAATATTGCTGATAATATTTGTGGGAGTTTGCATATTCTTCCAGGATTGTCTCAGTCAAAGAATCCCATTTCTTTTCTGCCAGATACTTCTCCCATCAGTCTGAATGTCACAATTGAATTGTATTTGTCACAGTGAGTGTTATAATTGAAAGTGCTACATTCTTAGCCAAAATATACATTCAGCTGTACCTAAATATAGAAGTCTATATTTTAGTAATAGTATGGTTTTCTCCAAAAAAGCAAATGATTATTAGGAAATTTGAAATTAAGCTTTCTACTTCTATTTCTAAAATCAGAGGTCACTTAGACAATTTTAATGGTCTGTACCATTTCTCTAAAAACATAAATGCCCTAGAATCAGTGATATTTTTCTCAAAGGTATTTAAACACATCAAAAATGAATCTCAAGAAAATTAGGTCTCAGGGGTACCTCAGTACACCACACATGCTAATAGTATGATTGGCTGAGAAAATTAAAATATTTCTTTTAATACAGTATCTTGATCTGGCAATAGGTGTAAACTGCCGTATAATTTAAACTAATCTATATTTATGTCTAGATTGTAAATTCACATGATACCTAGATGCTTATTTCTGTTTCAGAGTCACAAAGTGTACTTGAAATAATTAACTGGAGACATCATGACTTAAAAAAAAATACATGCATATACAAAGTCTGTGTGCCTCTGGAAATAAAAATACTTAATAGCTGACTGCTCTTACTGCAGCTATGAATAGATCAAGACCTGGGTTGCGTTTTACCAAATTACAAGGATTTGCAAAGAACAGAGGGCTGCAAAACAGTGAAAGATTGCATATCAGAGCTCAATATGTACATGCTGTAGGAGACCTACTCAGCAGAAGTTTCCTAAATTTAAGTACCTACAGCCGTAAAATAAATCCTCAGGAGAACTTCAAATAAATATTTTTTCAAATAGTTTTTCTCATCCCCAGTTGTACAGACAGATAAACTGAGAGGGAGAGATTATTATATGCTGCAAAAGCACTCTCTCATTTTTAGTGTGTTCAGAGCCCAGTATGGATCAGGAAGTGCTGCTTTTTTCCCCCGTGGAGGTTCTGCAGTATCGTTGTCCAATGAATCAATCAGTTTCCTGAAAGTCAGGGGACAGCTTCATTTTGAGAAGGCTGGGCTGCTTTGCCCCACGCAGTCAGCAGAAGATAGCACTCCTGGGCTTTGTACTCACACCTTTGGAGTGTTTATTCCTGCTTATTTACAGTTCTGTAGCTTTAATAAAACTGCATGATTCCTGGCTCACTTTTTCTTGATAAATAAGAACAGCTGATATTTGTGTATAGCTGCATGGTGACTGGGATAGGTGCAGAGAACTTCATAAGGAAATTTTGCTTGTTGCAGCTTGTAAACTACGTTATATACACTGTAGTGCTAGGGATGACATTAATGTGTTGTTTAAAAAGCAGCTGTCAGGCCAATGCACATGCATTTTCCATAATGTATATGTGCTCGTGTGTGATAGTTAGACTGCTCCATAGCTGCAAACGTGTCTGGAAAAAAGGCTTTGATTAATTGACTTCCCCCCTCTTCTCCTTTCCCTCTCCTCAGATGCAAAGGCTCCATTCATTATCAGGGAAGATCAGAGGAGGAGGGGAGCAGAGTACCTGGGTCCTACGCTGTTAGAGTTGCAATTTTCCAAATGCCCTAAGTAAACAGAAGGGAACAAGAAATATCCAGGATGGGAGAGGTCTTCTGTGTTTGAAGGTCCTCCTCCATTCCAAATATTTGGCCTGATTTTGTCTTTAGCTGTGCAAATTTGCATCTCTTGATTGTATATACGTGTAATACTTGTTACATCTTCAATTCTGTCTGCCTTTTTCGCGTGTCACATTTTCAGCCCTGCAGGTATGCGGAACCACGAGCGCTGATGCACTGGTGCACTGATTGAGGGCTATTCTTTCCAGTGTCCACTGTCCATTTGTTCCTTTTTCTTAGGAAATTGCCCCTCATAAGAAATTATATATACACATATAATTTTAAAGCCAAAACTCATACTTTACTACATCAACTGACAATTTCCTTCGCTTCTATTTGTATTTGTACTTACATGAATGGTTCCCTCGTTTTGATGACTCTGTGCTGATAAGAGTTTGTTTCTGCTAAATTTCATGTATGTTCATGGTATTTGTGCCACGCATAATTTATCCATGAAATCAGAATTTTGCACAAGGAGAATATTACTAGTCAAAACCCAAAAGTTTGGCCCCATCTTTATTCATCATATTTTGCTTCTTCAGTTTAACATTATTACTGGTTAATAGGTGCACCTGAAAATCAAGCTGTATTGTAGTATCTGGTGCGTTATGTTAAATGAATCTTTTCTAGGACAGCAAGCCTCTTTTTTTTTCCTAATGCAAAAGAATACCTCATCTTTTCCAATTTTCCTATCAAACAGATCCACATCATCTCAAGACACTGCCACATCCAGCTGCATCTATACTCAACTTCAATTATATGAAATTACACAACCTACTCTCAGGTCCTTTAGGTTCTCTTTTGCTGTGTGAGGCACATGCATAGCGCATTTCCTGTGAAGTGCATGATTACAAACTATTCAGTACAAGCCTGTTTTAAGTAAACAGTAAATTAAATATTGTCAGTGCTTGTTCAGACGTACTCTTACGAAGGAAAAAGAACTTCTAGATTTGGGTTCATAAAACTCTAGATTTAAGAAAGGGCCAGACATAAACTAAGCATCCTTTTTCCTTTTTAACTTCTGTTGGCTGACCCAGTTGTTCAACAGCTGGTACAAAACAATATATTCAGATGCCCATACAAGGAAAATTGGGCTAGACTAAATGCTGAAGGTAGCAAAATTCCTGTTTATTGCTCTTTATTTCAATGGAGAATTCTCAAAAACATTCAGTCACTAACTGTCAGGTACACTGCTGCCTGAAAGACTGTTAAGAGTCTGTCTGAGCAACGTTCCTCTTTCAACCATGACAAATACAGTAAAAGAACATAATTTTATTACAGTTCTGGCAATATTATTTTCTGCTACGCCAGTCAGCCTGACTACAGGAGTTAGGAAAGAAAGGAAGTGGTCGCTTCCCTAAGGAATGAGGGCTTTTGAGTATTTTGTGATGTCTGCTACTTCACTATTGGTATGGTCACTAGTATTTGGAGAAGTATAAAGAAGTTTTATAAAAACCAGAAGCTGCAAATGTGCACTTGCAAAGTCTCCTTTCATCTCTGCCAGTTAACTCATTCCCAAGAGAAGGCAAAACTTTTTTCTTCGACAGGGTCAAATATTGTTTTCATTCATTCTGTAGACATTTCAAAGAGCACAAGAGTTGCATGTGTGTGTTCAGGGCTGCACATGCTTTATGATTAAATACAGCAAGTACCCCTTCCTTTACTGTATTTTATTTCTCTTTCTTACACACAACTGTAAGTGAGAAGCTCTGGTAAATAATTCACAAATTTATCCAAGTTATTAGTGGTGTATGAAATGTCATAACATATAGTAGATCATGTTTCCATTTCCTCTCTCTATTACTAGATTTTAGTGCCATTTGTAAAAAAAAAAAATTAAAATAAGAAACAAAATATTTTAATCACTGTTAAAGCAGAGATCCTTTGTAAACTGGAAAAAATATTAGTGCAAAAAAGGATGAAAAATTTTTGCTTTGCAAATGAAGAATGCAGAGATCTAAAGCGATCTGATTTGTTCTTTGAAAATGGATATGAGAGTTAACTCAGAAACACAATATTAATAGATTTGTATGAGTGCACATAAGGCCAATATATTCAATGCTGTAATTTTTTTTATGGTTTCATAAATAGTGCTATCACCAACATTTCAAAGAAATCTGAAAAAAACAGAGCTCATATGTGGTGGCATAAATTTAGTGTATTTTATAGAACACTGTTACTCCAGATATAGCCTACGGGTTGTGACTTTTCATAAAACCTAATGAATTTCTAGATTTGTCAGCTGTTTCAACACAGATGCACTTTGCTGATCTAATGGAAACATTTTGAGCCCAGATCCAAAATATCAATAGCTTTTAGTATCACAAATTAGTTTGGCTATTGGGTAAATGGGGATGTGGTTCTTGATAAAAAGGAGCAAGTAATTTTGTACGTGTGTTTTATGATAACTGCCTCTCCAGTGTCTCAATGTCTGATACTGAAGATTTTTTTCTCTCTTTTTTTCTTTTTTTTTTTTTTTTTTGC
>Ga0065711_1036953_pt1 | contig 20370 bp, 14 predicted proteins | sample Hoacrofraction12_FD_59098 | JGI IMG/M metagenome (GOLD analysis project Ga0065711, IMG submission 59098) | Hoatzin crop microbial communities from Cojedes, Venezuela - Epithelial fraction 12 v2 (version 2) | ecosystem: Host-associated > Birds > Digestive system > Esophagus > Crop | place... | reverse complement strand
TTTTTTTTTTTTTTTTTTTTTTTTTTTTTTTAATTAAATGAGTTCTGGAATCTTAAGCATATAGGCTTAAGCTTCATTGCAACAACCGATTTGCTGACACAAATATTTCCAGCTACTGGTAGCTGACTTTTGGCATACTGAATACACTGTTAGTTGGTTCATTTGCACAGTTAGGATGGGGATGTATCTCCTGTCCTTACCTCTTTCATGAGTGCTGCCTGCATGCTCTGCAAAGCTTTATTATGTGTGGTGAATGTCTACTGCCTTCTCTTCTGATTTCCAGCCTAAATTGTTTGATTGCCCTTGTTAAGCTGACTCATTTGAGCTCTTTTCCTTATGCTGCAGAAGGAGCCTTATCAATTAGTTGCCAGCCACAGTGCATATTAGGAATCTGTCTCCAGTATTTGCAGAGCCAAGGGTACCTTTAAAACTATTAAGGATACATTGAGAGGTTCTCGTTTAACTTGGCCATGGGCCTATGTATTGTCTGATTGGTTTTAAGGACACGTGCCTTGAATGTATGATCCTGGTCCAAAAATGCATATTGGACAGTTCCAGGATATGCCTGGAAGTGTCTTGCAGCCTGACACTGCGTTGCCCATCTTACTATGTCATACGATGCTCTGAAGTTATTGCAGTCTTAAATAGCATGGCTTCTCTTTTGGGGCGCCAAATCTGGCTGAGTCTTTCTCCTATATTAAGAAAATGTGAATGGCTGTGGTATGCCACTCAACCATAGTAAGACCTCCTAATCCTACATCAGCCCTGAGGAATTTTGTTAGGCAGCTATATGTGTGTTTCGCTATCCTGCCAGCTAGCAACAGGCGCATCTTGCTTGCCAGGCGGCTTGTGTGCTGAACGTTACCAGTCTGACATGTATTTGTCAAGAAAAGTCTTGCTACAAGTAGTTCCCTAGTACACCAAACTTGAGCTTTTTCCTACTCCTGGATTCTGTTAAAACGTGTTTTGAAAGAAAAGAAAACAAACCAAAAACACTTCTTGATGAAAATTCTGCTGCCCTAATCAAGCCTTACAGAATATTAGTTCCCACAATATTCCTGGTGTATTCCCTCAGAGGTGATAATCACTGACATTTACCAAGCATTTACCAATTGTGAAGAGATGCTCTGCTAAACATCTTCAAAAGACTCCTCATAGTTTTACATCTTCCTTCATCTTCCTATGACAGCATGCAGGCCTGTAAATCAATGAAAGTATTGGTTTCTCCTCGTGATTAGGTTAAAGTATCTGTGGAACAAATATTACTGGCCACTGTAACCAGTCTTTTTACAACTGCCTTTAGTCAATGCTTTTAAGCCCTCTCAGTTTCTCGTGGGGATATACGTAATGCACAGTTCCTTAATTTTGGTGTAAATGTCAGCAGCGTGTGGGGCTTTCTACTTTTCCCTTGATTAAAGAACCCCTGACATCCTGGTGTAGCCTTGCACTGGGACCCAGCTCAGCCTTCACAGCTTGAGTGAAGAAGCCCTACCCAGCTTCGCATTGGTTCAGAGGCTGAGAATGCTGGAAATGTGGACCTGGCCAAGTAACAAAACTCTGACTGAAAACCCTGCTGACAACAGGGATGGGGAGCAATCTGCTGCTGGAATTCAAGTTACTCTGATGGGTGGGCACACGGACTGCGTGCAGTAACTTGGACAAAGTGGTCTGGTGTAGGGAGTGACTGACCGAGCATGGCGTGACACTGCTGATAACGCGTATTAGAACTTGGAGGGTGCGGCAGGTGAGAGATGAAATCTGGCTCTCTAGGGCTGCCCTGGCACTACCTGGAAAAGACTGTAGAAGACAAGGATGCAGTGTGTGAAGCTGCAGATACTCTTCTACCACTTGTGTGCCTGTCTGTTGTCAGGATTCACTGGCTGGAACAACGCTGAAATATCCCATCCCTTAGTCCTACTTTTGGAGGAGGGGGAATGCCTCTGCTAGTGGTGGGGAACCTCTTAATACACCCTGTGCTTCCTACAAGATGCCCCCAAACGAAAGAGGTTCAGTGTTGGGAGGCTTTGTCTATATTCTTTGAAGCTCCAATCTATGGAAGTGCTTTGAGTTCTGCACAGAAGGAGGGCAATTTTTTCTTTCTACTCAAATATGCATATTCTTCCTCTTTTTTGCTCAGACAGGAAGAGTCATCGTCTTTTATGGCATTATGAAATGAACAGCATCATCTAGACCAACCTGGCTTCTGAGTCTAATTAAAGCCACACCATATTTTGTCGCAAAATCTAGGAGTCAATTACCTAAGCAGCAGTTTAGCTAAATTCAAGGTTAATTCTGAGCAGACGTGGGGAATGCTGAAATAAGGAACTAAATTAAGTCTACTTGAAATAATGAAATTGATCTTGATTTTTTTTTTTTAATAACAATACGAAGACATCTTCTGAACCTCTTAGATCTCACAATGGCATTTAATGTCATTTTTTATTTTATCCAGACAGGCTCAAATACGAGAAAAATAACTATTTCTTTTGCAATGTTTGTGTTGCTGGACTTTACTAGTCCTTAAGATCAGTAGCTTTCCTCAAAGATTTTGGCTTCATGAAATCAGTCTAATGGAAAGTAAGAATCAATTGATAGAACTGAAGCAACATTCAGTCATTACCTTGTTTCCTTTAGGACATGCTAAAATGAAGGAATCCTATCTAATAAATCTCTAACATAGATTAATCCATATGTTGTAGTAAAAGAAGATACTTTAATGCTCAAATTAATCATTAATGAAATCAATGTTTGGTAGTTTTCAGTTAAGTCACGGATTAATGTCTATAGAATAAAAACAAAATGTTCGTAAAAGACTAACAGCTGCCTTAATATCAAGACATGTTTGAAAGGATGAGAAAAATCTTTTTTTCTTAAACTAACATTCAATATCTGCAAATTATACCTTCCCCTTTCTCTGCCTCAATTTGCTTTCCATACTGTTGACTACATGCTTTGGACAAGCTAACAAGGATGGAAAAAACCTGTGGTGTTTTGGGAAGGTGAAGTGGCATGAAAAAAACAAGAATGTAAGGCTTGTTTTCATCTTTGTCCCACATAGCCATGTCCTGCTAGTACTACAGTGTAATGAGCACTTGTGATGGTGTCTAGCTTAAGATTTGTGGTGGTCGTCTGTATTTTGAAGTGTAGTTTGTGGGGCCTTTTGATCTATTTCATATGATGATGAAAGTTAAACTCGTTCTCATATAAGCAGAGATTCTTACAAAGCTTGAAAACATTGTCTGAGAGCTCGTTAAAGGGTCAGAAATCTTCTTGGCAAGGAGGAAGGTTCACTGGGCCGCCTCCTGCTTCTCCGACCTCCCTAACAATTATGGTCCAGGACTGTTGGAGAGCTTAGGGCTAGTATCACTGCTCCGTAGGGCATTGCAGAGAAGTTACTGCTTATTAGGTATGAAAATCATTTATTAGAAATGCGAACAGGAGGTATCTCTTCAGCTTTGTTAGTCTTATCTTCTAGTGTCACCCTCCTCATCCTCCCTTCCTCCCGTTCTGGTAGGCTTCCTGTTGCCCCATGTCGGGGAATACCTGGTCATTTAAACTAAGTATAATTATGAAATGTGGAAATGAATAGTGCTAGTACTGTGGTAGAACAGTGTTTATGTGGTCCCTTTAGCATTTGTTTTCTATGAGATCTTAAGAGTTTTCCTCCTTTAATGGTATAAAAATCACTGCTATTTTTCCAACTTCTTTATTACTGCTGGTTATAATGATAATTAGGCATTTATTATTATAAAATAAGCTATATTAGCAATTTGCCTTGAATCAAGGCAAGTTGCTTACTGTAATTGACTTACTGTAATTGAACACTGATGTTTACTTTTAGGAGAATCTGATCTCAATGTAGCAATAACAGAAGCAGGAAAAACCTATGAAGAAATCGCCAGTCTTGTAGCAGATCAGGTAGGAGTATTATGAATGCATTGGCGTAGTGTGGACAAACGTAGCACCTATTTGGATCACTACTTCTGACTTTTTCTTTTCTGTTAAAATGTAACAGCTAGTGTTGCAGACCACTTAAATGAAGTGACTATTAATACTTTTAAATGCACTTTCATCTTCTTTTCTACTATGTATCAGCTTAGGGGTGATGAGATGGGAAGGTATTTCTCTTGGACCAGAAAGCTTATGTTCTGATTTCTAAAATAGTAAAATGATTACTACCTCTTTAAATGTGTGTGTTTTGTGATGTTGGTGAGCTGTCTTCATTACTGATACAACAGAATGAGATTTAATCAAGGATAGGGTTTCCACCTTCCCCATGCGTTCCCCAGATGTCTACAGGATCTGGTTCTTGCTGTATTTCCCTGTCTGGACATGCGGTTGCCTGCTTCAGTAACAATGTAGCTTAAATAAATCCTGATTTGGTGTCAGTATTCAAGTCATAAATTGATGTTTAGTATATTAAGTTTGGAGTCCCCAAAACGCAAATACTTTTGATCTGAAGGTTGAGTCTGGAAGTTCTTAAAACAGCTTTTCAAGTCAGCGACTAAGGAGATGCGCCTGTGCACGTACATATCTGTATGTGGAATGAGATTGTTGCTTAACAGTGCTATTGCTAGGACTGGTAACTCCTCTTCAATGAAAATTTGAGGTAAAACCCCTCACTTCATAAGCTAGTGTTAAATAAAACAAGCAAGGGACATCTGCTCACTGGTGCTTACTCCAAAGAGCTTGTATTTTAATAGGAACCTTTTTTAAATAAGAAAAACTTGCAGCAAACAATTTAGATTTTGGGTCGGGTTTCTTCTATTTTTTCCTTCCCTTTTTTCCCCTCACCCTTTTTTGGCATAATAGTTTCTCTTCTGTGATGTTAATATGCCACAGATACTTTTCCTAATGCTTACGCTTTGTTTATTAGCCGAAGAAAGATCTTCACTTTTTGATGGAAACAAATCATGAATATAAGGGATTTCTTGGTTGCTTCCCTGACATCATCGGCGCTCATAAGGTATGTGATGGGCCTTTGCTTTTAAGGGTTGGGGAGCAGGAAGACCTGCAGCAACGGAGGTGGTGGTATGGTACGCTGTGTTTGTGCAGTAGTCTGGTCCCTGCTCACAGAAACACTGAAAGTTTCTGTGAAATTGTCATGTTGATTTTTAAAATAAAAAATACTTAGAGGGGATGGAAGCTGTAACTTGTCTCAAGATTTGAGAACATCATGACTTTCTGCTGTAGCAGAACACTAGAAGCTTCATGATTTTCTTCAGGTTAACTTTGTGTCCCAGTGTGGTGAATAGCAGTAGTGTAAATTTGTAGTATGAGTTTTACATGGCAGTTGGTACTAAACCATACCAGTATTGTAGGAAAAACTGTGTACACATACATGGCTGGCTTACTGATATGTGATAAATAATCATGCACTGCCTAGAAGTTTCTGTAATGTTAAAAAAAGAAAATAGGGCTAATTTTTCTGGGGGAAAAAACCCAAACAAAACACCACCAAAAAAAACCACAACTACTTTGTTCTCTGTAATACGAAAATAATCAAATAATAAAACAATAAACTTAGCCGTTGTGTCTAGGTATAGATATTCTGCTCTTTTTTTTTATCGTCCTAGAATTTTCTTTATGCTTATGTGCCTGCTGTAACACATCTCAGGAAACTAAAAACTTTGAAGTATTAAACAAGTACACAAGGGTGGTTTGGGTTTTTTTTTTCACCCCTTGAAGTGTTAAATGCATAAAATGAGAACATAATTCTGACAGCAACAAAGATAAAAGCATATCAGATTTCTGTATTCTTTCTTCAGGACACTTATGGTCCCACATCCCACAGAATCCTTGGGGAAAAATACAAGAGGACAAGAAATGTTCTTAGAACTTGAAACATAAGCCTATTGCCAAGAGATGTGTAAATAGATTGTCTTGAATGTCGTTTGGCACAAATACATTGAGAAGGGGGAGGCATTTCTTTTTATGCTTGTTTGTGACACAAGGATTTTCCTGGATCAAAAGTCATACAATGCAGTGGGTTGTAGTCTCTTGGAAAACAGCATATGTTGTCTCATCTTGTATAATGTGCTAATAAGGTCTTACAGGCATTTGATAGTTTGAGGCTTTTTAGATGTATGTTGTGTTGAACCTTGGTCCTTTTGTGCTTTATATGTATATCTCCTTGTATATTGCTGCCTTTACCACACTCAGTTTCCTGGAGATAGTGTTCATGCCTGTGTTTTAAGTCACTATTTGCAAGGTGTTAGGACTCTTCAAAGCAATAGAGCAAAATAAGAAACTTCAGGTGAAGAAAATGTGGGAAGGCAGAATTGGTCGGGGGATGTGTGTGTAGATATGAGTGTATATAGTGTACAAGCTCAAAACGTGGCCAGTGATGTTTTAGATGACTATAAAGTCCTTTAAGTTGACTACTCTTTTAATGTACTTTTTTAATCTTTCTGCATTTGGTTTCTACAGGGAGCAATAGAAAGAGTGAAGGAAAGTGATAAATTAGTTGCAACCAGTAAAATAACACCTCAAGACAAACAGAACATGGTGAAACGTGTGAGCACCATGGCTTATGCACTACAAGGTAAATCGAATTTTGGACTACATGGAAGTGTCATAGCCCTCTGAAGGATACCTCTTAAATAACAAACTTTGAAAGAGAATATTTCAGGAATGATAATAAGCGCTAGAGTTTTGGGGGGTTTTGTGACATTCTTAGAATTTCCTAAAATTGCAGCTATTTTGCCCATTGTTTTCTTTCAAATCTCATATTAGTATTGCAAAAGATACGTGTTTTGGAAATACAATTAAAAAAAAAACCACAACCACCCCAGACTGATTCTTTCATTTTGAAATGGTAATGTCTCTCAAAGAAAAAGCAGGGGCCCTGCAGCAGGAAGCACTTTGTCACGTGCAGAAGTGTTTTTCTGACTCATGGTTTAGTCAGACATGATCCAGTTGAGATAAAAATCTTATACACAACAACATTATTTCCTGGATGTTCTTTGAATGAACTTTTTCTACTTCAGGTTGGAGGTGTTGTAAATACGAGATGTAGCACACCACACTTGAAAACCGAGGAAGTGAGGAGTCTGGGCTCAGTCCTGCGGGACACCAAGCCCTTAAATGCAAAGTTACTGTTACTGACTTCAGCAGGACTGCTCATTGTTGAGTCACATCTTTTTTAGCTGACCTAAAGCCAAGAGTACTCAGTATTTTACAGGACAAAGTCAGAGCAGCACACAGATGATTTTAAAATCAAACAAGAAAATGGCCACCCCTCCTCCTTCCTGGTCACAGTGGTGCAAGAGGACTGTGCTGCATAAGTGGTAACCATGGGAAGAGACCTCTAGGATGAGTTTGACAGTCTAGAATATTTCTTCTCCCTCTATTAGTATCTCAGAAGATATTTAACTTCTTATTTTGGCCATAAGCTGTGTTCTGACAAGAGATGCAAAAAGTGGTGACAGGTGTTACAGACTCAGTGAATACTGTTTCTCAGGTTTCTACTGAAATGGCCTCAGGCAAGAATGAGTCAAACACTGCTAGCTGTATTTTTTTTTTTTTTTTGAGCTAAATATTTACAGCTGTGGCTTACCACCTGATATCTATACCCTTGGAAATCTGAATGTCCTAGCCAAATTCTGTTGCAAGTGCTTCAGGAAAGAGCAGTTACCTCAGTAGGAGAAAATCCTGCTTGTATTCTTTATCAAATCTTCGTACACCTGAGTATTGTAACAAGAACCTGGCTTTATCCAGGATGTGTCCCTGTTTGAGCAGGGAGTAACTGACACCCTACCAATTCTACAAACAGTTCCATCGTGACTTGAGTGCTGCAAGCAAAACAGGTTGTGGAAGCATGAGAACAGTAACTGCTGGCAGGGCTGGACACTGAGCTTGTTGCACAGTAACTAATCTGAACTGAGTGAGACTTCCTAATTAAAAATGCTTCTCTTAAATAATTTGCCTCCTGGGTCTAATTGCAGCTGAGATGAATCACTTCCACAGTAACCGGATTTATGACTACAACAGTGTCATTCGTCTGTATCTGGAGCAGCAGGCACAGTTTTATGAAACGGTAAGGTGTAGTATTTCAGTGCCATTTTTCTGGCACATCCTGTGCTACTGCTTTTATAGGAAATACTCACAGTACTTAATCGTCAATCCAGCTGGTGGCCAGTCACAAGTGGTGTGCCCCAGGGCTCGGTTTTGGGGCCAGTCTTGTTTAATATCTTTATCAATGATCTGGATGAGGGGATTGAGTGCTCCCTCAGTAAGTTTGCAGATGACACCAAGCTGGGCAGGAGTGTCAATCTGCTGGAGGGTAGGAAGGCTCTGCAGAGGGATCTGGACAAGCTGGATCGATGGGCCAAGGCCAACTGTATCAGGTTCAGCAAGGCCAAATAACAGGTCCTGCACTTGAGTCACAACAACCCCATGCAATGCTACAGGCTTGGGGAGGAGTGACTGGAAAGCTGCCCAGCAGAAAAGGATCTTGGGGTATTGGTCAACAGCTGGCTGAACAGGAGCCAGCAGTGTGCCCAGGTGGCCAAGAAGTCCAACGGCATCCTGGCTTGTATCAGGAATAGTGTGGCCAGCAGGAGTAGGGAGGTGATCGTGCCCCTGTACTTGACACTGGTGAGGCCGCACCTGGAGTCCTGTGCTCAGTTTTGGGCCCCTCACTACAAGAAGGATATTGAGGTGCTGGAGCGTGTCCAGAGAAGGGCAACGAGGCTGGTGAGGGGTCTAGAGAACAAGTCTTATGAGGAGCGGCTGAGGGAGCTGAGGTTGTTTAGTCTGGAGAGCAGGAGTCTGAGGGGGGACCTTATCACTCTCTACAACCTCCTGAAAGGAGGTTGTAGTGAGGCAGGTGTGGGTCTCTTCTCCCAGGTAACTAGTGATAGGACAAGAGGCAATGGCCTCAAGTTGTGTCAGGGGAGGTTTAAATTGGGTATTAGGAAAAATTTCTTTACTGAAAGAGTGGTCAGGCATTGGAACAGGCTGCCTGGGGCAGTGGTGGAGTCTCCATCCCTGGAGGTGTTTAGAAAACGTGTAGATGTGGCACTTTGGGATATGGTTTGGTAGGCATGGTGGTGTTGGGTGGACGCTTGGACTTCATGATATTAGAGGTCTTTTCCAACCTATGATTCTATTATCTTTTTGTATGAGCCTCTCCCAGAGAGCAGATATTTCAAGAATTGTACATGTAAAAAAATTAAAAAACCAAAGAATGAATTAATGTTTTCCTATATATACTATCCTGTGTACATGACTACATCATATTAGACGTATTAGACCTGAAAACCAGTGTTGAGAAACATTATTGCTGACAGCTTGATTTTTTTACTTTTTTCTTTTAAATGCCAGTACTAAGGTTCCAAAGAATTTTAGTTCTGTGATATGCAGTAAGTAAGACTTGCTGCATTTAATACAACAAACATTTGAATGAAACTTTGCTCCCATAGCATGGGAGGACAGAGGGAAGCTTCTATGATTTGAAGCCTGCTGTATACAAGTGTGGGGTGGTGGCGACTGGCGTAGTTTAGGTGGCTTGCTAATAGATTAACTCTGAGCACTTGACCTACAACCTTAATTCTCATTTAACATTGTTCTTACGCTTGTATTCCTTGTGTTTTTTTTAAATGAAACTTGAGAATAAATTTTCTGATGTGATACGCTAGTAAAACGTGTGAGTTAGTGTGCTGGAACCTGAGTTCTATCACTTAAAGGAGTAATATATGCAACTGGTGTCCCTTCACAGCAGTAAATGGTGCCAGTGGGGCTTCAGAGGTGTCTTTCGTGTATGAGAACTTCAGGTCCTCCATCAGGTCACCTTGCTCAGTTTCTTTGACACATCTGATGGGTTTAGGCGTAGGTTTCTCCTTGCCTTCTTTCAGTCTCTTGTCCAGTCTATCCCAATTGTGGTTGCAGCCTCACCAGTCTCCTTGTACCAGTCCTCCCTCCCCCAGTACAGGGACCAGATCTGTGTTCACATGTGGGGTGCTGGCTACCATGAGAGCTGCAGGGGGAGCACAGCAGCTCTAGTCTGAGGCGTGGCCTTGTTTCAGCGGGGAAATGGATTTCATGAAAAACCTGGCTTGTTCCTGTAGCCCCCCTGCATAGTGCAGTGGGATGCAGGATGACGGTCCTGCTTATAGTGCCTGCTCCAACACAACCTGAGCGATGAAAGCACAAAATGCACAAGGTAGCAGGTGTATATACAAGAAGAAAAGTCTTTATAATTTAATGTTTTCAGTCCTACATACAGAAGATCTGCAGTAAAAACTAGTTTTTCAGAAAATGAGGGAACAATTCATGTAATTTCTAAGCCTGCCATTTTATTTCTGCATAGTGTCAAGTGACTACAGATTTAACATGTTCTGTTTCTTTGTTTCAGATTGCACAGAAGCTGAGGCAGGCACTCAGCCGCTTTCCTGTGATGTAGAGAATAAGGAGTAGTCAACAATAAAGAACAACTCCAAAGTGCTTTTCAGATTTGGGGGCGATGCCAATAAAAACTCTTTAGCCTTTGCCAGCCAAAAAACCCCACCAAATAAACCCCAACAACAACAGAAATCAGTTGTAGAAAAAAAATTACTTAAAATTTTACTTTATCAGCCTAAATCATGAGATAAGGTTCTCTTATCTTGAATGCTCTCCCATTCATAACATTGTTTAAGTGAGAACAGCTAGATAATGCTGTCGGTTTTGGCAATCTAAATTATCAAACTGATACGTTGCCATGGACTTCATGCAGACTTGCGTCTATCAGATGTTCTTCCAAAAAGTCTTGACCAACATCAGAGGTACAAATGTATATCATTAAGTGGGAAAGCAGGCAAGCTTGAGAAAATGACTTTAATACTCGCTATATTCAATTCAGCGCTCTAGTGATTCAGTAGCCAGGAGGAATTATATTCGTGTATGTTTCTGGTACATGTTCGTGATAATCTCCTGAAGGAACACTTTGTTCCAAGTTTTGCTTCCCATATGCAGCCATGGCATACTGCTCCCATTATGACTTCTGGTAAATATCATTCATTCTTCCCTTTCTCTTTTTTCCTTCTAACTAAATCTTGTATTTGTGGCACAGCACCTCAGAGCTTATGTCAGGCTCTTTCTTTCTCACTATGCACTGTATAAAAAGACAAAGTACAAGCAAGGAAAGAGCCATTCGGGAAGGTGTGGCAAGCAAGTTTTCCACACCAGCACTTTGACACCCCCCCCCGACACGATGCCGTAAGGCACTGGTGTTGCTCAGTGCTGCACAGGGCCAGCTTCCCTTTTACCTCTCTGAGAGTTTTAGGTGTTTCAGCAGAGGGGACACTGCCACATCTGACCCAAACTAGAAGTAGTCCCCAAATTCCAGGTAAGCTCAGGTCTTCATATGGTAGTATGGTATGTGGTTGGCTTGGGTTTACTTCTTGTCACCTTCTAATGCAAACAAAAAGGTGACAAAAGTACTGAATAACATCATTAGTTATCACACGAACTCTGTGCTTTGATCATCAAATCTTACCAAGCGGCCCAGTGTCCTCTTTAGTACTACTGAACTATCATTCGAGGCAAGGGCTTTTCAAAACAAAAAGCCACCACCAACCCTGTTCATAGTGGGCACCAACTACAGTAATTCATTTAATGCCATAAGCAAGCAGGGAAGCCAAAATGCAGTTTTTGCTAAAATGTGCCTAGAACATAAACATTTCAGCAAAAAAAAAAAAACATCTTTTTTTGAAAAAGGCATTTTACCAAGAAGCCATTCTAAGTGACGGGTACAGGCTGCTTGTTGAATAGTTGCCTTATTCTGTTTTGCATTGATGTTACTTTTGTGTGCTAGAAGGAAAATCTGGATCTGCCTGAATAACCTGAAACCAAACCAAACAAGACTAAGCCTAAGTCTGGATGCTTTTCAGTGTCACGGGTTTTGTTCATGTTTTATAAACCTTGTCTTTTTCTCCTCCCAATTTTAGTTGTTCGCTTCCAAAATTCCATAGCGCAGTGTTGTTTGATACAGCCATTTAAATATGTACAAATTGTAAAGAATGTGTATAAATGTTTTACACCAAATGTAAGATCTGCTTGCATGTAGAAGCAGCTTATATAATAAATTGTTACAATGTGTACAGTAAATTCTGAAATCACTTTTTCAAGCCAGCATTTTTTTAGCATTTGTATATTCACTTTTTGGTAATGAAATCTTTGTAACAGACTCTTAATTTGGGAGGGGGAAGGGGGGGATCTTTTTACCAATCTTTAAATAGCTCCATATGCACTGAGGTTGAAGGTTCTTTATCTTGAATAGATTGTTTTGGAATCTGAAGTGTAAGCTGTGCATTCCCAGTGCAGGGAAGCTATGACAGTAGCAACTGTATCAAAGACGCAACATTTCAGCGAGAAAGACGAACTGTTTGAAGACTTCTAGTAAAATGAAGTTAAACTGATAATAAATATTTATGTATATCCACAAGACTATTTTTTTTATTTGAAATCCTCACGTTGCTTCTTAACAGGGTGATACAGTATGAGGCAAATCCTCCTTGTAGCTTTTCATCAGCTTACAGACACTGGCCAGCTGAGGAATGAGAAAGCATCCATGTGCCTTCCGTAAAGCAGGCACCACAACCGAACAGTAGAATAGTGCTAGTGACTGCAAACCAGCAAAGGCTGCACACACGTTGTGAGCTTTCATTATTCAGGTCAGTCTGGCTCGTGGTTGATGGAACCCTCCTGACTGCAAATAAGTAGTAGAGCACAGTGCTACTGTGTATTCCTGGCTTTGTGTCAGCATGGTGTTGACCCAGAATAGAAATTAGATTGTCTTTGGTATTTGTTTTTTAAATTAAGCGTGAATAGTGGCATAGTTGGGTTGGATGAGTTGGGAGCAACAGAAAATCTTCACACTGAAGATGCAGTCATAAAACAAGAATAACAAGTTAGAGTGACTTGAGTGGTGCCCTCCTGCATTTCGTTTGTCATAGCTGGATGATTAATCTGTGGAGTATCAAAAGCCTTGGTACTGTTTCCTGGCTTGTGCTTTTCTTCGAGGGTGATGTATAGCCAAACACTGGCATTATCCCAGTGACTGTAAAAGACATCAAATGCCCTAGCTATTGGGTTTAACTTTTTATTTTATCTGCTTATTCCGTTACTGCTAAAACACCGAATTCATGTTTTAACAATAAAAATGTGGCTACACAATGGGGAATGCTACCCCTGTTTCTCATCTGCAATTATTAGGCTGCAGCAGCAGACGTTGTTGCAATGTATGGTGTGTTTTTGGAAGAGTACTGTCTACTGCCATTAGAAAGAGTATCCTTTAATGCTATAATAAGGCCTAACTTTGCATGAGTACTGAAATTTTTACATTACTGAGCAATATCTGCTTTCTATGACAAAGTACTTGATAAAGTATTGCCATGACATACACTTTATTATGTAAATTCTGATTAAATAATATACAGCAATTTTACTGTTACCAAAATGGGTCTTGTTTAGTGCAGCAGAGTAATTCAGACCAACAGCCTTGTAAAGAAAGAGATGCATCTCTCTTGTGCTGTGGTTTAGTTTGACATATGCCAGACACTCTGCCAGTCTGGGTTCGCCAGAAGTCCTCTGCAGCCTCGCGGCGCGCAGCCGTCGGCGGGAAGCGGAGCACTCGCTGGGCCGGCGGCCTGCCGCTCCTGCCTCTGCCTGCCTGGTGCTTCACACCGAGGTGTGTAAGCACACGCGTGGGGGAGTTGTGGGGGGGTCTGCGGTCGGCTGTGTTTTTCACTCTACATACTTCCCATATTTTTCTGTATCTCTTCTGATAAAGTTAACACTAATAACTGGTATAATAGCAAACAACTACAAAACAGGAGAGGCAATCACTTGGCAGAAAAAAAAACACCCTTTGTTTCTGTCTAAAGAATCCCTAACAAAAACCACCTCGTAGAATTGGAAACACACAGGCTGGCTGGAGACCAATCCACCTGTCCCGCATTGTGGCAGCGTCAGTTACACCAATGCTATTTTACAGGACAGCTGAGTCACAAATGCATATATTCTTGGAATCTTGGAGATTCCACAATATGCCAGCGTAGCCCTTTCCAGTAAATCAGCATGTTATCACCTAAAGAGCTTTCCCTTACACACGTCATCAGTTCTGTGCATTGTGTGTGTATGAAATGCTCCCTCTAAGCTGGAGTTTTCATTAACTAGAACAGTTAACCAACGTATCTAATTTTTACATATTAGGGGTCTTGCCATATACCTTCAGCAATGTTTTTAACATAAACCATGCTGGATTAATAATTCTTTCCTCATGCTGAAGTATATCACCTTTCTTCCCTGGGTGCATAAAACCAATCTGTTCTCTTGCTCCTGCCAGTTGTGTCGATGCACGCCAGGGTGAGGACTGTAGTTCCCACCCTTCCAACGGCGTCCCACTGCCGGCTCTTCGGTTAAGGCTATCGATGCCCGTGTTGCTGCCTGGCTGCATGACTTCCATACACTGGTCAAATACTATACGTAGAGCTTCGTGCATCTGTCACGAATGAAATACAATTCCCAACCACATTTTCGATTTAGAATTATCAGTTCTGTCTGTATTTGCAACCCAGACCTAGTTTGGGGTTTTTTTTGCATTTAATAAACTTGTGTTATATTCCAATTGTTTAATAGACTCTTAGTGTAAGTTTTCAACTCATTTTTTGGCTACCTTGTCATCATATTTAGACTGTTATCTTGAATATCTTGTGAGATTTGAATGTGAGAAAATTGTCAAAATTATTTCTAAACCCCTTCTGTTTGCATCTCTATATCCCTGTTTTTAATTATGCTAATCTTCCAGTCAAAGGATATCTGACTATTTACACAGGTTCTTCTCAACAAACTCAGATTATCTGGGTTTTGCCCTTCTCTCCCCGCCCTTTGCAGCATCTTTGCTGACACAAGTCAGTATCTTTGGGATACTGAATTTAAACTGACATAATTCCTCATTTTATAAAGATAAAAAATATGTTTGCCTGTTTTTAACTTTCTGGGCCTTTGAATCTTTCCTAATTGGTCATGCTTTCTTAAACTGTCATAATTTTTTTGCCTTCCTTCAGACTCCAGGTAGTATGCCTATCGCCTTGCTGCTGAATGTTCTGAACTCTATGTTCTTGTCCTCTACAGAGTTAATAACGATTTTCTTCGTGATAGACTTGAATAGTTTCTTTGAACCAGTCCTGTCAATCTGAAGCCAGCTTTCTCATGTTGACTAAACACTGTTTGTCCCTTATTCTGGCCTGGGGCTGTATTCTCCTATTAAAATACACTTTTCTGTCAGAGCTAAAGCAAGAAGGTGTATCACATTTATTATTTTCTGTTAACAACAGACTTTTGCTTCCCCTGCTTTTCATCTTATATCTAGCATCTTTAAAGACCATTAGTTTCTGAAACTTATTTGCTGATAAACTTATTTTGCCTTAGCAACATTTATCAATTCAAGGTCACTTTTAATTCACATTGTCTTCTGTTGCAATCAAATCTCAGTAGATCCAAATCTAAAAGTGTTACTCTTCACTGGTATCTTATCTTCTGGCATGTTTTTCCTCACGCAAACAATTAAATTGATGAACTGTTATTCCAAGAGGTGGGTTTTGTAAAAATATATAATAGAGTAGAATTCTAAAGATTAAGTTGCTAGCTCCAAGAGGTTTGTTAGGGATAATCCCAGCAGAGTAATGACAAATGGAAGGAGTATAAAAATAATAGAAAACATAAAAAGACTGTGGAGATACTAATTAAAAAAAATGTATTCAAGCTGTTTGGTTTCTTTTGAACTATATGTTAGTTATCTGACCTTAGTTATTAGCCTGTCCCCAAAGACAGTCGCCAGAGTGAGGGACAGGGAACACACGATACATGTGTATGCACGTCCGTAGGCACATGCAGCGTTTGTGCCAGGTGAGACTCCTGAGCCAGTCCCCGTGGGCTGACAAGCCTGCAAAGGGAGGCGTCAGACTGAGGAAGCTGACCGGCCAAGCGGGTCGGTAACCAGGCAGGCTCCTTGGCCATCGAACGGAACTGATAACGGGGAGGGCAGAGCGAGGGATACAGAGGAGAGCGTTTTTTGTCAGTCAGCTCAGAAAAGGCTTGGCTGGGGCAGTGGAAGGGCATTGCCTGAAGAGCTTGGAAAGGCAGAGAAAGTCTGTGATGCTGGGGTGGGGGGGAAGAAGGTAAAGGTTTCCTTCAAGGTTCTGAATTCCTTTTCAGGGTTTCCTGAAAAGATTTGCCCAAAGGTTAGGAGCGATGAGAGAAGGGGAAGTGGTTAAGTTTATTTTGTTTAGTTGTTGGGTCCCTGCCAGAAATAACTACGCTTTGGAGCCCTTATGCACTTTCAACCATAACATGTCTCTTCAGAAAACGCCTCTGTGCTGGACTGCCTAGAAAGGATGAGCTTAAGCTGTTAGGATCAGCGAAGGGTTGGCCCTGATGCTGGTATTGTGGAGTCGGGCTGTGCAGTCCCGTTTAAGGGCAGGGGTGAGTGACAGAAAGGTTGTGTCTGTAGGAGGTGGCACTGAGCTTGGCAGGGGAAGAGCACTGCACGGTATCTACACCAAAGCAGGTCAAGTGCTCCGGGATGGAAACGCAGCTGCCTGCGGGTGTCCGGCCGAGGGAGTGTGCTGGGGTCTGATGTTTCAGTGTCTCACTGTGTTTCTTCAGACTGCTTCCTGCCCACCAACAATGTCTGCCCTGAGCTAGGGAAGACCGGAGCAACATGAAAGCAAGCACCAGGCGAGATCTCCAGTTACTGGTTTCAGTAAATTAACCTGCTCTGAATGTACATGTAAGTTTCTGATACATGCAAGAAGTACCTAGTAAATGGCTTGTCATAGCATCCACCCACATCCACCTGCAATTGTACGATGCGTCAGTGACTAATGAATTTGGTCACCCACAGGAGACTCAAAAATAGGGGGACAGCAGACTGGGTTTACAGAATGGGGACTGTGAAGAGCACCCTCTCATCCTTCCAGCACCAAAGGAGAGGATAAAGGGACTGACAACAGGACACTGATTGATTGAGAGGCAAGCTTTTTATTTGTGACCATTTATAGTAGAATATCTGAAGAAAATCAGTCTGTCTGTTAGGAAAAAAAAAAGAAGTGACACTTGTGGATGAAACTGGATGCTAAACATAATGGTACTTCCAATGCAGAAGCTAAATATTTATCAGGCTTCTTTCAGATCTGTAATTACATGAAGATAACTAACCTAACCTAGTTAAGGTACTACCTGTGGTACTCTGTAGCCCTTAGTATAGCAGAGTGATAGCAGTTTCTAGGTCTATGAATTATCTCAGAACAATAATAATGTTACAATAATTAGCAAATAATATTGCTGTTTCAAACACAGCTCAACAAAACACAAACTCTTTGTAATATTTGTAAATCTAGATAGAAGTTCATCTCTTAATCCTATTAAATGTGAAGATTAAACACATCCCTTCATTATGCTTACTTCTCTGCTGTACCCTTTGGAGGAAGAGTATCTCCCTGCTCCCATGTGATCCTTGTTCACTGCCCACTCATCTAGACCTTTCTGGACCCATCAAATTTCATTACACTCCTAACAGAAATCGCGCTATATTCATTCTGTTGGCATCTCTGAGACTGTGCATCTCCTGCTAGGGCAGGAGGACATCATTGCTGGTATCTTCTTGCCATTCTGTAAGACTGTCTGGTGGGCTTTGGCTAGGATGGGATCCCCTTACAATAATACCAGCACTCACAACTGTACTAGGAATCTGACATATCTACTGGCCTTTCCTAAACCCCCTTAAAATGTTTATGTGCAAATTCCTTTTTTTTTTTTTTTAATCCTGCCACTATATACGTCTAATGACACACTGGAAACACAGACCTTCAGAAGCCCAAAACAAGAGAGCACCACTGTTTATCCAATGTTCATCTATTTATACTTGTCTTATTGTTTTTGATCAAATTCTTTTCAAGCCAGACGCAGGATCTTATTAAGTTTGGTGCATCCAATAATATAACGATTCACCACGCTAAACTATTGCCAAAGGGGAAGGTACCTCAAAGGTGAGGGCCACACAGGCCTGAGGGACAGTTTTCTAATTGTTGACTAGTTCCTGACTAGCTGACTACTGTTTTTAAGCTCGGTAAACATTTTGTTTAGAAACTCAGCAGCTGGAAGAGAAGTGAAAAGTTAAACATAGCATGTGTTGCAATACAGTAGCAAAATATGAAATGGGCTGCTTGCTGTTAAGATGGAGCTGCTGAGCTTGGCACTGCCCCAGAAGGTTCCCATTTGGTTGCACTCACCAGGACCACACCGCTCAGGACTCGTTATGCCTGCAAAGAAAGTTGGGAAGTAAGGAAACTCTTCATTTGTCTTCCCTGTTTAAGGAGTGACACTTTTCTGGCTGGTTCCAAATCACACCTGCTGAACTTACAGCAAGGACTTTTTCCTCTGAGAAGGAAAACTTTGGGAAGGAGGTAGGTATAGAACACTTCTTCCCTAGTAGGAGAGTGTTCATGCTTACTTGACAATAGATAAATTTTACTGGGATAACAACTAGTGGCAGTCTATCTGCTGGTTATAAACACAGGCTTAATGCTCGGCAAAAAGGAGGCAACAACAAAAAGCCCCAAACAAGACAAAACCACAATGCAAGTGTTTATGAAAGTCTTCCAAAATTTAAACCAAATTCGCGATCAGTAAGAGAAGGTTGCTATCCAAAGGCTGCTATACTGTAAAATACATCTGCAGGATGGCTGCAGGCAATGGGGTCTATTTGAATGTGGTGTAAAATCAGCATGAGAAAAGGGCAGCTTGCAGGGACTCAGGGGATTGAGGAGCTGCTCCTAGAACAAAAGAAGATTTTGGAAAAGCTGTGGTTGTAGGTCTGTCTGGCACAGCTGCCCTCTGAGTGAGCTGCTAGGTTTATATTGTAATTATCTAGTGTTAGTATCTAGTAAAAATGATTAGTGGCCTTAAGTCATTTTTTAATAGCAAAATAAGACAGCGCTTCCTGAAGGGGATTGTGTGTCACGGGGGAAAAAACCTAAAACCCAACCGACAAGTAAACATTGTGCTGGGTGGCTGCAAGGGAGCTTGCACAGACGGCGCCGCAGAGCTGCGCGTGGCCTCGGGACTGTTTGCTGCGGAGCCAGAGAGCGGTAATCAGCTCGGGCCCACTGCTGAACCCTGGCTGGCTGCTTAACCGTGCTACAGCATGGAGCAAGACAAGACAGATGTGCACCATCACTGTCCGCTTCCCCCTCAACGCCAGGATGCAGTGACACCTCGGCTGGCCCTCTGTGGAGCCAGTGAAGATCTTCCAAAGCACGCTGGTTCTGCTCTGGGCCTTGCAGGAGGCTCTGCTGGACTGCTGACAGCCCTGAAAGCAGAGAGAGGGTGCGAGCGTAGCTGGCTTCTGGCACAGTGAGTACACAGCCCTTGAAATCTGCCCGGGGATACCTTACGGTTTTCTCTTGTGGGACTCCCGCCACCACTAAGTTAAGCTCAAGCACCAGCACTAGACAACAGTTCAAATGCAGACGATCATAAAAAATATATTAATCTAATAACTCTAGTCAAATTGCACAGATCTGACTCTTAAGGCAGGAGGTTGCTTAACAGTAGTCATTTTATAATGGTTTCTCTGCAGTATGTGGTATCCTGGCCCATCCAGGATGTCTGTTCCTGTATCAGGGCAGCCTTCTGAGCAGCAGCTTCTAGGATTAAACTGATCTTAGATACTCTGTCTTCTAAGAGGCATTTCTAAGCTCACAGAGCATCTCTGCTTTTATTCAGGCATGCTATAAACTCTGCATCAGTGTTTCCACGTGGAAAAGGTCTGCACCAGTTCTGGCTCTATTCCATTTAGTTTGCAGTAAATCTCCAAGACCACACGAAGTCTATTTCAAACTTCTGGAAGGAATAAAGAGAGAATTCAGCTCAACTCCTACCAAAATAAGCAGGGAATATTATTGAAGATAGCTATTCTGTAAGAAATTCTGTTCCCCAGGGCTCAGTTTTGGGGCCAGTCTTGTTTAACCGCTTTATCAATGATCTGTGTGAGGAGTTTGAGTGCTCCCTCAGTCATTTTGCAGATGACACCAAGCTGGGCAGAAGTGTCAATCTGCTGAGGGTAGGAAGGCTCTGCAGAGGGATCTGGACAGGCTGAGGCCAGCTGTATGGCCAAATGCCGGATGCTGCACTGGGGTCACAACAACCCCATGCAACGCTACAGGCTTGGGAAGGAGTGGCTGGAAAGCTGCCTGGCGGAAAAGTATCTGGGGGTGTTGGTCGACAGCCGGCTGCACATGAGCCAGCAGTGTGCCCAGGTGGCCAAGAAGGCCAACGGCATCCTGGCTTGTATCAGGAATAGTGTGGCCAGCAGGAGTAGGGAGG
>Ga0065711_1036952_pt1 | contig 20371 bp, 18 predicted proteins | sample Hoacrofraction12_FD_59098 | JGI IMG/M metagenome (GOLD analysis project Ga0065711, IMG submission 59098) | Hoatzin crop microbial communities from Cojedes, Venezuela - Epithelial fraction 12 v2 (version 2) | ecosystem: Host-associated > Birds > Digestive system > Esophagus > Crop | place... | reverse complement strand
CCCCGCCGGGCTCGCCTCACGCCTCCTCCTCCGGGCGCGGGGCGGGGGGCTGAGGCCCCACCGGCTGCCCCGCACCCGTCTTCCCGCCGAAAAGTCCTGAGGCGGCTTCCCGGCCGGGCGCGGCAAAGTTTGGGTCCGGCGGGGGCTGTCCGCGCTCTGCCCGGGCCCGGCGGCTCCCGGGGCTGCGGGTCGGGCCGTTCCTTTTCGAAAGGCAGCCGGGTGGTGGAGGCTTTCCGATGGCAGAGCGAAGGGTCTGCTCTGGGTGACCCTGCTTCGGCAGGGGTGGGACTGGGTGACCCACAGAGGGCCCTTCCAACCCCTGCCATCCTTAGGTAGATCTTGTGATCGATGGACGCACTGGGAGTTCGTCACATAACCTTACTTCTGAGGGACTACCAGGCGTTTGAAGGGAAAAACGCGCTGGTTTTTGGCGAGGTTTGACTTTCCGTGTGAAGAAAGCCACCGGACTGCCCCCAGTTTTTCTCTTCTGTGCGGGAACAGGGGTTGAGCTGCAGCGCGTCTTCGGTCGCGGTGCAAAGGTTTTCACTTTTTCCACAAGGTCCTCTGCAGCAAACTGCTGCGTTTTGCAGAGTGTTGTCGTGTGCGAGCCGGTGTGACTGAATTTGCTGAAGTTTTCAGCAAATGAGAAAGCAAAGATAGAAGTAGAGGACCTTCATCTCTCCCACCCTCTGGGTGCTCGTATTTTTTGATGGTACCGGAGTTAATAAAGGAGACTTTCAAAGCGAGAGGATAAACTGATGCGAGGCACTCAACTGTCAGGTTGAGATCTGTCTTTTAAACATGTTTTGAAGTCTCGTGGTAGCTGTGGTGTGGCAAAGCATGGCCTTGGTCGCAGTTTTGTTTTTATCTGGTAGCTGGGAAGGTTTGGAGCGCGTTAATCTTCGCTGTGGGGAGTGGGGCTGAACTGCTGATGAGACGTAGCTGTGTCGTAAAATGCTCCAGCGTGATCTGTTCGTTGGGGACTGCTGCTTGGCTTGTCTAGTTAAGTTTATACAGGGTATTCTCAGCAATAGGAGGAAATAGTATCATTAGTAGTACTAGTGGAGATGCTGCTTGCCTGATTTTTGAAGCGTAGCGGCGTTAAGAAAGCAGTTTCATTAAATTCTGCTTTTGAGTTCTTACTGTGTGAAAGATACTGTTCCACAGGAAAGAAAAAAAATGTAAAGAATTGTGAAAAACATGAAATAAACCTAAACCACAGGAGACAAATGGTTTTTCCCTATGGCCTGTCTTGATGATGGTACTGTGAAATGTTGCGTAACAGAAGTAATGTGTGCACATTTGCTGGAATCTTTTTCAGTGGTATTTCAAGTGATGAGATATGTAAAATGTACTAGAATGAAAGACATTAGTGAAGGTAGACCTAATAATTGTTGTTGTCATTATTTAATATGTAAGCATAATTGTGGGCTTAATCCATTTATTTCTGACAATTCTTCTGTCTTAAACTTTTCACAAAAGTTACGGAACGTGATTCTTTCATCCTCCTCCGCTTTAGAGTTTTGGTTACTTAAAGAGCTATCTTGTTTTTGCCTCTACTACCGGTGACAATAGGCAGTTCACCTGAACGCTTCTACCTTCTGTTTCTCAATTATAATCGTGCAAGGGTGATCACTAAACGCTTTGAGAGTTGTTTGTGATGAGCTCTAGGGAGGAGCCGTATAGTGTTATCAGACAACAAAGCAGTGCTAAGCACACAAAGGCCAATGGAATCATTGGTCTTCGAGGTTTTACAGAACACTATTTAAAAATTTTTTTTTCCTTCTAAGTTAGCTTCTAAATGTTCCCTTGTAATAGCTTTGTTCTGAAGATGAGATTTGTCTTCTGTATCTGCTGCAATACAAGTTCAGTTTGTCTCTTTTTTCTTTTTCTATCCACAAAAGACAAGTCTTTGCTACTTGCTGTAATCATACCTTTTTGTAAATTGCGTACCGTTCCTTTTATTTTAACTGTATGTCCATAAGCTTCTCTGTTGCTTTTTGGTAATGTTTCCCTTGATTTTATAAGCACCAGCTCTCAGCAAGGGCTAGGTGGTTTTGCTCTGCTCTTGCTGTTGCTTTGCAGAGGTAGCCTGATTAGGTGAATTAGTCTTGTCCCTGACTGGCACCAGTGAGGGAAGTTTGCTGGGCCTACAGCTGTCCGGCCATGCTGATGCCGTAGGTAGTTTATGTCAAGAGTGATGAATTTGGTGGTCAGAGCCACAGCTCTGTCTATTCAGTGTTCCGCGTATGCACCCGGTGAGAAACTGCCCCGTTCTCCTTCTGTGCCACCGTGTCTTGTGCAGCTAGTTTCTAGCAAAGAATCATTTGCTACGTAAATTGTCCTCAGAGTTGTTTGCAAAGAGTGTTATGAAATAACTCAGTAGTTCAGGTATACTTGAACTGTGGATTACCTTGCAGTATTTTTTGATGTTTTGCGTTATCTGCTGAATACTCCTAGTTTTTTTTAATACTTATGTTCGTTTTCGTTTCAGGATGACACAGAAGAAAATTCCAATGATGGCAGCCAGCCATCCAAAAGGCGGCGTATGGGCTCAGGGGACAGTTCTCGGAGCTGTGAAACTTCTAGTCAGGACCTCGGGTAATACTGTTTTTTATGATTCCCACGTTTTAATTGCTAGTCTTATTGTATTGTTCAATATGCTTAAGTACTAGCTCTTCTTTCTTTGCTTGTATGTTCTTCATGTGTCTTCCTGAGTGGAGGCAATGTCCTGTGAGTAGCTAGCCGTCCTTTTCTTCCAGCATATTTTAAGACATTATATTTAAAAAAAGCCCACAAAATGTTCTGCATCTGACACACCTTACATGTTTTTAAAGTATTACATGTTTTTTGAGTGAATGTGACACTATAGTACCTGCTTTTCCTGGTGTCCTGTCCATTGTCATGGATATCCCTTTCTTCATGTTCTGTCCCTTAGCGTATTGATGGATGCTGGTTTGGAGAAATGCATGTCAAGTGGGGTGTAGCAAAGTGGCTTTGAAATGGATTAACAGGATGCAGTGTTGTAAAGTGCTTGTCCAACTTCATAAATATTGTTCATTGACGTACAAACAGAAATAAGTGAATTTCTGGAAATGTAAGTGTCCCTCTTAAGGATTCTTTGATTTGTTCTAATGTTGTTCTTATGCTTAGATACAGCTATTTTCCTGCTGAAAACTTGATAGAATACAAGTGGCCACCAGATGAAACGGGAGAATACTATATGCTTCAGGAGCAAGTCAGTGAATATTTGGGTGTGACTTCCTTTAAAAGAAAATATCCAGGTATTTGTTTTCAAAGTTTTTCCTCTAAAAATCTTGGTGTTCGTACGGTTTGGGTGTAATGTGTGTCTCTGAGTATAGCATGAGCCAACTGATCAAAGAAAGACCCTGGCAAAAGCAGATCTGAATTATGTGTGTTGTACTTTTTGTTACTGGCATATTGAAAACGTATCCCGTGGTTTTCAAAGTAATTTAAGAGTTTTGGTATTGCCACTGAAAATCAGTAAACAAGTCTGGTGTGGGGGTTAGATCAGCAAGTCCCTTTTGAAAGCTGACCTCAATTTTAAAGTATTTTGTTTGTGTGTATATATGTATGGTATATATAGCTATGTGTCTGCATTCTGTTTCCTGAATTATGGAAACATTTCTATACTGTGAAAGAATTTTAAAAAATGAATCGGGGGCAGTTCTAGGATTTCAGCCTTCATTATTCAGAGTTGTCAAATCTGGTTCTTCTGTCACGGAATTTATTTTTAAAAGGCATATTGAAAGAAAAAAGATGTACCTTCAGTGCCTGATAATGTTTTCTTCATCTGAGCTCATATATCAGGTTTCTTCAGTATTTCTGTAAAAGATAGCTACAGGCAGGGTACTCAGAAAAATTGACCATGTCCCTACAGTGTGCATTAAATTTAAAATTAATTTATATAATTATTATCTTTGTAGGAATAACAGTATAATACAGACTCTCACTGCCTGGAAATAAAATTGTCAAAATACTTTGACACTGTTTATGGGGGAGTTTGAGTGACTGCGCACATTTTTATTGCTGCTTTTTGTTTTATTTGGAGATTTAGAAAGACGAGATCTGTCTCACAAGGAGAAGCTCTACCTCAGAGAACTAAACGTTATCACAGAGACTCAGTGCACACTAGGTAAGAAAAACTGTTAGATTCCTTGTTACAGTATTAAAAATAGGACACACGGAAAATGTGATTCCGTTTGGTAGAGAACTGCATCACTCTCAACTAAAAACGTAAATGCTGAAATGAAAACTGGTTTGTTATTAATTTGTGTAAATTGGCCATGAGGTATCACTAATCCAGATTTATTATTAAAAAAAAGGATCTATTCTGATTACTTAGCACAATCCCTTCTATGTTGTAAATTAACTTTTAGAATCTTTTTCTCCTTCTAGGAAAGAGAACACCTTAATTTTTCAAATTAAAAAGTGCATCAGATTAGTTGTGTTGGAACCTTTAAAGGAGGAGTTCTACACTGTAGCTGCAAACTGAGGCATTCTGAGTTCTGAACTTCAAATGCTTCAGTTGGGAGTCGGGCGTCAGTGTGCAGCTTGCTGCTCTGAATTGCCCTCGCAAGAATTCTTCCTTGATTTGTATAGAGAGGTTGTGTAAACCTTGTAATTTCAGTTAAGGTTCTGCAAGTTAATTGAACTAACGCTTGGCCAATATTGGAAACTGAAGCTAACAGTTCACCAGGTCCCGCTTGGAACAAGGGCTCTGCCTGACAGGGGAGCTGAGTAGGTGGATGTCAAGGCAATGTGAAGGGGTCTGTAGCTGTAAGCAAGAGAAGGAGTGAGCCTGGCCTCCTTGGATGGAAGCAACCACCTAATCAGCCTTGAAAGCGAAACGGCACAAGTTCCCTCCTACCTGAGGGAGAGGCGTTGTGCACAGCGGGCTGTTGTCTTTAGCGGCTCAAAAACTTGAGCTGATCATCGTGGGATATAAATAACCTACGCTTAGTTTTGCCAGATAGCATCATTATTGCTTTTATCTATTTTAGGTCTAACAGCTTTGCGTAGTGATGAAGTAATTGATCTTATGATTAAAGAATACCCTGCCAAACATGCTGAGTATTCTGTTATACTGCAAGAGAAAGAACGTCAGCGGATAACAGATCATTATAAAGAGTACTCTGTAAGTAACTGGCATATGAGTGAACCAGATCTGTAACATGTGGAGTGCAGGAGAAGGCTGTTCTCAAACGGACAGTGAAATGTATGTGAATTAATAGAATTGTTTTTATTCCAGCAAATGCAGCAGCAGAACACACAGAAAGTAGAAGCCAGTAAAGTTCCAGAATATATTAAAAAAGCTGCCAAGAAAGCTGCAGAATTCAACAGCAACTTAAACCGAGAGCGGATGGAAGAAAGAAGAGCCTATTTTGATCTACAGACACATGTAGGCAGATTTAAATTTCTTCTCAATGTCAATAGGTAGCTCCTTGGTTGTTTTAGTAAGGTTGGTTTTGGCACCATTTTAAGTATTTTATTATCAAGGGTTTTGATTAGTCTTGTTTCAGTCATGTAGGGACTCAAACAGTGTCACTGGTAAAAAGGTAACACTGCAAACAATAATAATCTCAAATATATTTAATGTGAACATTTTTTTAACTTGAAAATACTTGGGAAGCTATAAAAATTGCGGTGTTACTTGTCAGCTCTTCAGTCTGCTGTAGTAGCATAAAACCAAGAGAGATGTTTAGGTTACTAGGAAGCTTCTGTTGCTATTGTATCTATTCACGTAAATGACTAATTCTTTTTTGGAACACCTCAAAAATTTTGTCTGAGCAGTACCTCGAGTGAAAAAGTGAACTGTTTATCTAAAAGAGTGCCACCTGTCAATGCTATGCCCTTATTTTAGTGAGGTGTTACTTTTTTTTTTTGTATGACATATATTTCATACTTCTGTGCCTGATTTAAAAAAAAAATAAAAAAAAAATTAACTGACATTTTGAAACAGGACTGTTCTGCTTGTGTGAAGGCAGTAAAGCAAACATTTTCTCTGTGCAAGTTAACACATAGCAATCTATTATGGAAAGTTTACATTTTGCTGGTGTTGACCCATGTTAGAGATAAGATAGTGGACAATTAGTTTTATTTCTTTCGAAGGGAAAGAAAGCTTCTGTGTAAGATTTTCCTTTCCATATATTTGTATTATTAATGGGATTTTTTTATAGTACAGTCTGGTTACAGAATTAGATGGATGTGTTCTTGCTACCCTCTACTGATACGGACCAACAATGATAATTCATGCTAGAGATGGCAGTCACAAAAGTTAATGTTTACTGTTTCTATTGTTTGATTTTAATTTTTAAACTATTTTGCCTGATACACTGTTAGAAGTAGTGTTACCTAATATTCGTTCAGTTCACCAGATACTTAGTGATTGGACTTAATCTGTAACACTGTTTTGTGAGGGGCTCTCTTACCGTTTTAATGACTTGGATTTCCCATGGGAAAACCCGGATGTTCCAACTCAATAAAACTGGCTCGTTAAAAATATTGTGGGTTGTAGATGGTGGGGAAGGCTCAAAAATTTGTATGTGAAACAAAAATGTCACTGTTTTGTATTAAACAATACAGATTATCCAGGTGCCTCAAGGAAAATACAAAATCTTACCTACGGAGAGAACAAAGGTTAGTCCTTATCCAGTGGCTCTCATACCCGGCCAGTTCCAGGAGTACTACAAAAGGTATTTTGACAGCGTCCTAACTGCCAATTCTGTTGCACTGATGTATTTGCTCTATATCTAGCAGATGGAAAACATTTCCGTGTATTTACTATAAGGTTTTGCAGTTACTTTACGCTTGAGGCACTTGCTAGTCTAATGGATGCGTAGCGTGACAGCTTTTGTCAACAGAACAGTGCTGGCTGCAGGAGCAGGGTCTCCGCTGAGGTGTTGCAGTGCCTGAGATTTGACCTGCTCAGGTATTTACTGTGGTGAAAGGAGACATTGAATTCACTCCTGCCCCCCTCACATGTTTACTCATCGTCCGCCTCTGCCTGTGTGCGAAGATTAAAGTTCCTATATCAAAATGTTGTAATGCTGGCTTGTGATCACACCTTTTCCCTTACTGTCCTTTTTTAAATTTTTAGAAAGTTTTTAATTAAAAAAAAATCTGGTTGGTCTTGTGGGCTAAGTTTCGTGTTGGATTTGTGAGAGAAAAAGGTGATGCCAGCTGGATCGTTATATTTCATGAAAAACATGTACGTGGCTGTCTACACAAATGGAAGATTTTACCAGTGGCATGCTCCCACTTGACAAACGCACACTGTTGCCGAAGTCTTACCCCCTGTAGAGCGGAGATGGTGCTCGTCCTGTACATGCACGGTGTTCTGTAGAGAAGCTCTTTGTCTGCATGTGCCTTGCTCATTCCAGTGTGTGTGCGTACAGCCCACCCCAGATCTGCATGTCACAGGACGTTCTTGAAGGGCTTCAATTTTATTAATTGAATTAAAAATGCTAGATACCTTGTTTATTTTGCACTTGTAAATTGCAAGTGAAACTGCTTATCCTTCTTAACAAAAGACACAACCTTTCAAAATACACATCAGAATAACATCCCACTCCTTACAATGCTTGTCCTTAATAGTAAGAGGACTTTCACTTTTTTTCTCAGTATTTAAGGTTTAAAAAAGAAAAGAGTAGCTTACACCTGTTAAGCTGTGTGTAGGTGCAAGCAAAGCGATGAGATCTTCACATTCTTCTGAAATTATATTTTTATATGCATTTTTTGTTCATGTGGGCACTGTACATTTGTAAACAAAGTGTGTAGTCTGTTGGGAATAGTAATGTGGATTGGCTAAAAATTTTTAGAGGTTCCATGGCCTCTTATGATTGTGTAGGTTTGGAACATTGCAAGTAATACTCTTCCTGTGTTCCACAAATATCTGCTGTGCAAAGACGACGAGTACTAGATGGCATCACATTTGGGAGGAGAAATCAATATGTTTCCTGTGTTTTCAGAACTGCATGTTTTTGTGTGCCTTCCTGAAAAAAAAGAGCTTTTCTTACTCTTTCTCACTGAAGTCCTTGTATGCTGTGAAGCTTAATATTTATGCATAAAGTACAGGTGAATTAATTTATTTTTTTAACTTTAGATACTCTCCAGATGAACTTCGTTACTTGCCATTAAACACAGCTCTTTATGAGCCTCCGTTGGATCCAGAGCTGCCGGCGTTAGACAGCGATGGGGATTCAGATGATGCAGAGGAAGGGCGAGGTGATGAAAAACGGAAACCCAAAGGCAATTCGGTGAGACAAATTGAAAGTATTCTTCAACAAAAAAATCCTTTCCCTTCACTTTTGTTAGTTTCAGTAGTTTCCTAGTAGAACCTTGAGTATTTGCAATATGAAGGAGAATCATAAACTAAAAGTGTACTCCCTTCTTTAGTGCTTTTCCTTATTTTGTAACGTTGCTCTGCAGTTTTCTGGTTTGATCCATTTTTAAAGTAAATCAAACAAATACTTGAGATTTCAGGCCCTTTTGTTCTCCTTTTTAAAGAAATCTTAAAGCATCTTCCCAACCGCAGCTCTTCGTTACGCCCTTGTTCCCAAGGGGAAATTGCGAGCGTTTCTGAGGGGAATGAACACTCTCATTCAGGTCGCAGCATGTTTTCCCATTCAGGTCCCACAGAATCTGTCCCTAAAGCAGGGGTGTTGGTAGCCTGGTAACTTTTTCCTCTTGGGACATAGAAGGAGGATGTACTCAATACAGAAACAGTTATTTTATTCCAATTTAAAGAGAAGGCAAAAAGCGCTGGGTTTTTTTTTTTGTTTTACAATACATCTTTAAAAAGATGTTTATGTTCTCTCTATTTATGCAAACGGATAATTAGCAGTTACTGGAAGTTAAGGGAAATTTTCACATACCTACCTTGACAGTGTTTTAAATGTTCAAGAGCGGGTGAGCTTCAGAAGAGTACAACTGAACCACTGGTGTATCGGTGTGGTTGTTACGTTGGTGACAACCACTTTTCAGAAGTTTATCCCTAATTTTAAGAGAAACAGAATGTAAAATCACAGGTACATTAACAGTTTCTAGATCAGTTGATGAACATGTTAGATGGTGGGTACATATAACGTATAATTTTGCTATATAAAAATTTATTTTGTTTCAATATTCATGAGATACTCATAACTGGAGAAGAAAGGAAGGGATCAGCTTGAAGGCTAACAAGGGAGAGACAGCTGTGGATACACCCCTTCTGCTTGCATTTTTTGGAGAAAAATAAATCTTACAAATTTAGTATGAGAAATGTCAACTCAAAATTTTGGTTTTACTCCAGCTTTTTTTACAGTTGATCTTTAGCCGTTTCTTCCCAGTTCCCTTTTCCACCGACTTCCATTCCCCTTAATGGTAAAGAAAAGTAACTGGACCGAGCAGACTATCCTTTCATTTTTCACAGAAGTTCAGAAGTCTCTTTGGTGACAGAATACAGAAGGGAAAATGTCCTTGTGTTGGAAGAGTGTAGGGAAAATTTAAAATGAGATTCCTGCAAAGTGGGCTTAGCTATGGGAGCAGGGGTTCTTTGCTAGTCATTGAGGCATACTGTTCAGGAAAAATATCTGCTGAACACAAAGGTGGGCAGTTGTCAGGCCTCTTTTTCCTGAGCTCTGGGCTACCTGCCATCCGTCAGATCCCCCTGGTGAGTCCTACAATGTGCTTTATGCTTTCTCCTTTTTCACCCTCCCCCACTGTTGGAGTCAGGCAGCAATTTTCCTGTTCTGTAGTGTTCTATGGACTAAATAACCCTTCCCCTAAAATAACAGTGAAACACACCTTTTCTTGTTGCCACGTAGTTTGCTTTGCTTCTGTGTTGCGCACTGTGTCTGTTCTGACTGTGTTGGTTTTAGGCTCTGGGGCATAGGCTGATTGCTATTACATTTGTACAGAGTGCCTTTTACTGTAGGGCACCATTGTTATTTGGCCTTTTGGTTTTTATTGTAATAAATGTGATTAATCATATTGCTGTCTTCTGGAGCTTTTTGAAGGCCTTCATTAACACTTTTCTGAGAAAAATCTTGTGCTGCTGCTCTTAATTATGCTTACATGGATCTCTCACCTTCTTTGAACCTCTTCCCCTCTTTCTTGCCTCCTCATTCCTCAAAACAAAAAAAAAGCGCTTTAACTACAGCGTAAAATCTGTTGTTTTGTTCTGTATCAAATATTGAAGAATGTCTTGCCTTTGATGGCATTCTGCTGCTGCAATCCAAATGAAATATTTAGACTGCTCCTGGTGAAAACAGTAGATGAGGGTGGCAGAAAAAACCTTCACATGTTTAATTCAAGGCAGTGCTGTTTGGTAGTACACTTTAAATGCATGGCAAGGGCACTTTTAACTTTTTGCTGGCCCTTTACTTTGTAAGCAACGTCTCTTGCATAGAGCGGATTTCTTGCTGACTTTTAAAGGAAAATGGTTCAAAGAATTGCGCTGTTATGCTCCCCACTCTGGTATCAAAACCAACTGGAAAAATGACTGCTGATGCCAGCCTGTTAGCATGAGAAACAATAGATAATGAAGGTTATGAGCAAAGGTGTTCTAGATTGTGATGTACCCCATGCTTTTGTAGAAGGAGAGATGTATCCTTCTTTTACCTTAGTTGGCTCTGAGGGGCATAGGAAAGACTTGTCTGTCTATCCAAAAAATAAAAAATATAGCTATGGTATTTTTATTATAGGACAATTCGTCTGGCAATGTATCTGAAGGTGATTGCGCCACAGACAACCAGGAGGATTCTTTTCAGGGAAGACAAAAAGCAAGAGACAAAAGTGCTACTCCAAGAAAAGATGGTTCCAAACGTTCTGTATTATCCAAATCAGTTCCTGGGTACAAGGTAGAAGAAAAAAGCCCCTGACTGAACTTCTTTACTGACCAGCCTCTCCCTGAAACATTTGTTTTTTCAATAATATGGAACTTCTGCTTGCTGTACTTCACTAGCTGCTCTCCTGTTGTGTGCTCCATCTGTTTGCCTCCTTACTTCCTGTTTGCTTTTATTTCACGTGGGGCTTCCGTTTACCCCGGCTATACAGTGGCCTCTGTTCCTGTTAACTTCTCGGATGCCCAGGCAGTAACATCAGAAAAATCCACTGTGGATTTATCGCTGGAACTCTGTGTCTTTCTGTCTGTCTGAACACAGCAGTCAGAATTACTTGCCAGTCCAAAAGTAGCATTCGGTATCCGTTGTTTTTCTTCTGCCGTTTAGCGTGGCAGCATACCAAGAGATCGGTGCTGTAAAGTGCAGCTGTGTGGCTGAACATCTTGTTACGACGTTCGTTTTAAATGCAGCCTTTCATCCTGAGAGGTTACGAGGTCCAGGGTGGAAGGCGAGAAGCTTACTACAGTTGTATAGGCAACACTATGTAACCACTTTATATGGAAAATAGCTTTTTATGCAGTTCATACTATGTAGAAACGTTTGTGGGCGATATGCTTTTATCCAGGCTAAAATCTTGGTGAGGATGTGAAGACATTTCAGCTGGCAAGCAGTGACTGCCCAACCTAAGACCCAAATCATCAGTATTACTGTATAATAATTTCAAAATTAAGATAAAAAATAGATAAAGATAAAAATACTTTTCAGAAGACATGGGAATTGATGTGCATTATTTATGTGTTATTATTCTGCATACTGAGAGGATCTGAATATAACGCAACACTTCTAAAGCACGTTATTGCCCAGTCCTGTTCCACGGAAAGGAACGAGAATTTTCCGTTAACTTACGTGGGAGCAAGAATAGACCCATAAAGAGGGAAAACACTACGTTAAGACAGGGTTTAGTATTTAGCAATCAGGAGTGCTTGTTACGAGAGGTTATAGAAAAAGGAACATTTTTATCAGTGACAAGATCGGACATATTGTGAAACTGTCTCAGTGAAAGTGAGCTGTTGATGGCTTGCATTTTATATTCATAAATATTTACTATCTGTACTTACCAAGTTAACAGTAAATAAACTATAACTTACCTTAAGAAGCTAATTTCCAGCAAGAATTGGACAGCTTTGATAAGCTTTCTCCACCATACAGTATCTGTACGAGTTCATAACAGATAGCAAGCTCCAGCTGTGTTTTCAGGAACTTGCTAAAGAAATATGCAAACTATGGAGATTTAGACTGTGCTACCATATGTATATTTTTTTATCTGTAACTTTGCAAACTGTTGTAGACAGAGACTGCATACCAATATTCCCATGAACACGAAATCCAAAGATGGGGCTTGAGATTTTTGTTTTTAGCTTTGTTTAACTTGACATTGGAGATGGTGTGCCACTGGTTTACAGAAATTTCACGTGGCTGCGAGATGCCCGAGTGTTTGGTTAGTCCGGTCCGTTTAGTGGCCGTAGGAATGCAGAGAGAGAGGACTGGTGGAACGGAACTTGCTGCAAAGTTCTGAACTTGTAATTGTGGAAGACTAATGGCAGTATGCAGCGTTGCATTTTGCAAATGGATTCGTGTAGCAATTACCGGTTCAGAATCACCGACTGTGTGAGTAACGAGGTGTTGCTGTACACTTACAGCGCCACGTCCCTGCAGCGTCAGCGCACCCTGCCTGCCGCAGCCGTCGGGCTGTTGGTAGGTCAGAGGTGGCGATGCTGTGCTGGGAGGGTGAGGGGACTGGCTTTCTTGTTTGTGGGAACATTTAAACCCAATTACACGAGCTGTTTTAACTGGTAAGACAGAAAGGTTCTGTTTGTTAGTCTGTAAAACAGCCAGATAATGCTACACCGTATGTGCCTAAAGTGCGGGCACTTTGAGCTGAAGGCTTAACTCCTTTAAAATGTTGTCCCTGTGAATTCTAAATCTTTGTAATATTTTTGTTCTGTATTGTTCTCTAATATTTGACTATTTTTGTAGGACGGTAATCTTTTGGTTACGTGTAGTTCAAATTGAAGGATAATTGCTATGGCATCAACATGCAAATGTATAGTTATAGCCACGTTATGAGTATGACCGGATTCACACATTTCCACTGAGTTATTTTTGCGTAAAAGAAATAATGTATTTTATATGGAGCCATTTTTATTGTCAGTTCTTTAACAAAGAACGGTTGGGGTGTGTTTCACGCTTTGTCATGTTACGAGTAGCAGGTCTTTGTCGCTGCAGGGCTGGCTACTACGACTGCACACAGAGGGTACTGTTAAAAGTACAGGAGGTGTTTTGCACATAAAACTGAAATGTATTGAGAAACTATATTTTACAGCACTTCTGTTTCGGGTCACTGTATATGAAAACGGAACACTTTGCATTCAGAATAGGACCTTACAAAAATGGAGGCGTTGGAATGCTTGCTTTGGGAGCTGCAACACAGCAGCATGGAAGTGAAAACTGAGAGTAGGCAGTCGTCACGTTGACCCTGCGTTCGTTTTTCTCTCCTTCCTCATCCAAGTGAGACGAGGACGTAGAAAGCAAAACTTTCTCTCAGCAGATGGGATATCGTGACTTCCCGTTTGGATTGGGGAGACATTTTTCATAGCATTTCTAAAAGCCATTTATGATGGTAGGACTTGAACCAATTTGAAATGTGAATAGTCTTGTCTTTTTTTTTTCCCCCCATTTTTGTAAAAATACTTCCATACTGTTGGAACTTTATTATTAATAGGCTGTGATTCTCACCCCCTCAACACGCACGATTTCTCACGAACACAGTTTAGTGAAGTAAAGAATAAATGGAAGCATTGTTAATAAATGCTTCTATATCAGTGTCTAACTGTAGAATTACGTGTCCCGGAGCGTCACCTGCGGATGCCCCTACCGCAGGTACCGCGACCGAGAAGCAGCTCGCTTCCGTTCCGCCGGAGCGCAGGGGAGCATGCTGCTGTGCATTAAAGGCAGGAAACCACAAATCCATAAATAACTAGAAGTCTGATTAGAAAAGTGCACTTGCTGTTCTAGAAAGGCTTGGTTTATGTAGAAATAGATAAAAACACAATAAAAAAACCCAAAAAAACCCACCTTAGAGCGTAGCCTAAACAACGGAAGGGTAAATGCTGCGACACGGAGGAGGTTTAAGCATGTGCCGCTTTCGTTGGGAGGAGCAGGGTACAAAGGTGTACATGTAGGACACATAGAATAGTTAACAGTAAAAGAGTTTACGTGTGGTTTTGCTTCCATTATATTTATTATTTTGTAGAGACGTTTGTGAATGTTAGACTTCTTTTATTGCTTTATTATATTTATGTATAAAACAGGTTGACTCTGCTTTTTTAAAATAAATAAGAAAAAAAAAAAGTCTGTATGAATGCCTCTGTCATCTTTTGAAGGAAGTTACCTATAAACATCTGGTATGGTGTTTTGTTTTCCTTAAATAAAACTCCTTAGACCAGGCAATTTGAAGCAGGCTGTAGCCATGTTTTAACTTAAAAAGCAGATTGAAAACTTCAGAAAACTGAAAGCCATGTGTCCTGACTACTTAAAAATGAGTCACGATATTAATTATCTTGCCAGGTGCTAGAAAAAACTGGCTGGGGAAACAGACACACTAAAAGATCAGTCGTATTGCAAAAGATCCTGGTCATTTTTATATATATATACATAGAGTTCTGTTTTCACTTTTATTTGTTTTAAAATGCAACTTCATTTTTTGCCCCCCACGTGGCTGGTAGTTGACGGGGACTCTTCTTGCTTCCTGACAAGCTGGTTCCTTAGAGAGCAGGAGGTGCCTTGCCCTCCCTCCAGTAGCTGCCAAGACATCTTTTTTGAAGCTCTGGCACGAGTCGGTTTAACATTTTAAACAGCATTTCTCACTAATTGCATTATATGGAGGTCAAAGCTCACCAGTACAACTACTGAAATGTTTCCGAAATCCGTCATGCCTTACCTCTTCCTTGGCTCTCATGGGGATAAAACTCCGCTGGTGTATCTCTTGGGTTGGGACACAGGACATGTACACAAATGTTACTCATTGTAGCAGCCCACTGTTTCCCTCCTGACGTTTGGATGGATCTCGTGGACCCAAACACACTCCTGATCATCCCCTAGGAAGATGGTGGTGAATATACAGCGGGACTTAAAAGTGAGGGCGTGTATTTCTTACAGCGATTATGACTGGGTACAGGAAAGAAGGGTAGAACGGATAGCCGTGTCCAGCATAGCTAACCAGATTCTCTGAAACTAAAGGTACAAAAAATGAAGTTTATTGCTTTTGTAATTAGTTTTCTATATTTAGGGACAAGCGTCATGCAAATGGAAAATTTCATTTCGTTTCTTCCATAAACAGGAAATCTGCGTGGAGGTTCATAGAGAAGTATTCTATATTGGAGAAAACCACTGAAATCTTTAATGCTGTGTCGCATTTAGTTTACATTGAGCTGATGAATTAATAGGCAGACGAGAGTACATGCTATTGCTCCGATTTGCTTTACGTAGAACTCACTACGTGTGCCAAATGCAAGATTTTGTGTAGTTAATCTCTGATTTTTTTCAGTGCCGCCGCTTGTCAGTTACTGCCGTCTGTTGTAAGGTTCACACACCGTAACAGATAGTTCTTTAGGAGTTAAGGAGATACATGACATTTCCTTTTAAACCTGTAAATTCTTCTGGCATGAATTTATAGCCCTCTTCTACCCTTCCAGCCAAAGGTCATTCCAAATGCTATATGTGGGATTTGTCTGAAGGGTAAGGAGTCCAACAAGAAAGGAAAAGCTGAAGCTCTTATTCATTGCTCCCAGTGTGACAACAGTGGTAAGTATCTGCATACACTAAGCGGATTCCTAAGGGAGTTTGACAGACCTTTTCGTGGAAGTATTTCGTGTACTACGCTTGGGTCCCAGCGGTTCCGTTGCCTTCTCTGTCCTTCGTTAAGACTCCATCTCTATGTACCGTTACGCTCTACTAGCGCACTCCGGGCACTGCGGGATCTCGCCAGGTGGTCAGCTAAGCTTCAGCTTCTGTAAAAGCAAACAGTCTTTAACTAATTTTACGTTTCATTTCAGACATAAAAGTAATAATATCGGTTTTAATCCAGGCCACCCTTCTTGCCTTGATATGACCCCGGAGCTCGTTGCTATGATTAAGACTTACCCTTGGCAATGCATGGAGTGTAAAACGTGCATTATGTGCGGGCAGCCTCACCACGAAGAAGAAATGATGTTCTGTGATGTGTGTGACCGTGGTTATCACACTTTCTGTGTCGGGCTTGACGCTATCCCTTCAGGTAATTAAGTAAGAGTTAATTGTTCCCCTCCCACCTCCTCCGACTCCTGGGCTTTCTCCGTCATAGTTAATACACGCATTGCTTTTGGAAGAATAGTTTAAAACAAGCGTGAAGGGCAGGAGTAAGCAAGAGCGTAGGAAAACATTCACACTGAAGGACCCATTTTTTTTTTAATAAGCTTTATTTCTCTATATTTGGTTGCGCACAGTTTAACCTGGCAATTCCTGTGTAGGAAATATAATTGGCTTTTACAACAGAATCTGAACAGACTCGCTCAGAACTAGGTGGGTTGTGGGTTGGTTTTTTTTTTTCCCCATACCACAGAATACTGAGAATAATTACCTCTTTTTATAAAAGAAACCTGCAGAGGCTGTATTGCTGCATATTGCTGGGAGTATAGCTTTCACATTAGTCTTTGTGCTGTTTTTCAGTTTCTAAATCAAAAAGTATGCTCAATTTAATATTTGTAAACACCTTTTTAAACCCCTTCCTTCCCATTTTTTTAAACATCTAAGCTGGAAGTGAAGTACCTACATGTCGGGCAGCCTGTACCTTTAAATTAGCCGGTTGCTCGTATCACCCGGGCAGCTCAGGGCAGTGGAAAGCAAGCTTCAGGCATACAAATACCTGGTAGTGCTGTTGCTTTTCCAGTAATGCTAAATCCACGGCAAGTTAGTTGATGAGCAAGTATCCAGGGGCCACACGTTCTGCAGTGACAGTATTCCCTGTCACTACAGCGCTTCCAACGCCCGTTCCCGTTCTGGGAAGCGCTGGCACCAGCCACCACTTGGTGCAGCTTCCGCGGCCGATCGAAGTTTCAGGCTGACCCAAGGACAGAATCTAACCAGAACAGATCGCATGTCTATGAAAGAGTAAAACTACCTGAGCAGCCTTGATGATCCCAGCTGCTGTAATATAAAAGAGTTAAACGCTTCTGCTCGTTGCTCCCCGCTCCGTTGCTCCCTCAGCGAAGGAGTCTCAGCGCGAGGTCTGGGGATGAAGCCCAGAACCCACGCTGGTTTGGGGAGCGGGACCCTCCCAGCGGGCGAGCAACTGCCCGTGACCTCCAACTGTGGGCATTCCTGGGAAAATACAGCTCCCGAAGTCAAACGTAGTTTGTCAAGCGCTTTGCTAACGACCACCTCCTTCGCAGCACCAGCGCTTGGTCCGTAAAGATCAGTGCAGCCACCTGTTACACGCAGCGAGTCCGCAACGGAGGGTGGATTTCACGTGCCGCTCTCTCTAGCGTTGAGAAAAGACGCTTCCATTGTAAAGAAAAGCACGGGTTGTTCACGCGAACGGAGGTGCTGCAAATAGTGGCGAAAGGGGCGTAGTTAGACGAGCGAGTAACAAAGGTAGTTTCCCAATAATTGATAACTTTCTTTTCTTAGGTCGCTGGATTTGTGATTGTTGTCAGAAAGACTCTCCCGTACCCAGAAGAGGAGGAAGAAGGGGGAAAAACAGCAAGGAGGGCTAAAGAACCCAAAAAACTTGCTGTCCAAAACTTAACTGCACAAATTGAAGTGATACTTTGGTGCTATTTAACCAACCACTCTTAAGAGGAACAATACCACTTTTTTTTTTTCTTTTTACCAAATAAACTTTTAATTTTGGCTATATAATGATATTTTTTTTTGTGATACAAGCCACTAATCGTGCCCTGTCAGACAGACAAGCCAAATTCCCACTCATGGAGAGAAGGCTTTCAGTAATGAAATTTAAATTGTACGTGCACATTTTGTATAAAATCATAGTACCACACTCCTTTATTTCAGTGCACTCATCAGTAAGCTCTGTGAAAAGAAAATTACAGAGCAAGTTAAATATACACTATTTGCATAGCAACTGGTTATTTTGAAAGACTCAACCAAAGAGAAAAAAGACCAAACCACTCCTGGAAAAGCTAACTTTCAAGGACGAGTGGGCACGGCCTGACCTTCTTACAATGTGCTGCTGCACGTTCCTTTCAGCAGAAATTTTCTTTGCAAACTCATGACTTATTCATAAAGATGTACTAAAAAAAAAAAAACCACTCATAGAAGGCTGTAAAAGGAGGTATAAGCAAACACCTCTCAAGTTCAAGGTGCTATAAGCTCGCGTGGCTTTTGACGAGGAATGAAAATGTCGCATTGACAAGTAACGACAGCTGAAGGCTTACTCTCCCTGTAGTAACAGCGAAGGAGTAACACGCGAGTCAGAGGTGACGAGTGACTGGACAGACCTCTGCTTGGCAGACGGCAGACGTGATGGAGGGCGCAAGCGGTCAAAATACCGATCGTCTGGCCCCCCAGGTGATGGACTGGTTTCTCCTTCCCTCCTTCCCCCAGGCTCCTCAACTTGAATACGCTCAGAACCCCATTGCTGATCAGCTGTGCTGGAGATTCGTGCTCAGAGAAGGAGTAGATTTGCTTTTTAAATACGCTCTAAATTGAGAATGGGCACTGAAGTGCAGCAGTTTGCTATTTCACTTGTCCTTATTAAAAAAAACACGATAGAAAATACTGAATCGGAGCTGATTTTCCCAAGCACCTGCTTAAAGCGAATTTAACAAGATCCCAACTGTACATTCATTTTTAAGCCCTGCTCTTTGAAGAACACTGCAAATACTGCGCTTGATGTTCATTTTACGCATAAGGGAGGATTTACGATACAAAATTAAATATGGCTTTTTCCCCCCGCTTCCTTTCTGGTTTAGGAAAAGTAACCTGAGTATCTCCTCAGGAAACACAACAATGAGTATTAAATACTACAGCAAGTCATTCATGTTCAGTTCCACAGGCTGAAGTGCGATTTAGTCCAGTATGTATCCGTTTAAAAAAGAATTTCAAGTATTAATTTCAGGATTCCGATGAGTATAGTCCAGAAAACAGACTCCTCATCCTGCGATTCGTCTTCCGCGGACTGCGAGTATTTCTGCTGCGCCTCCATCTCCTCGGGGTTGTACGACGCCTCGCCGAAGGGGTACCGTGCAACTGTTCGGTCATAGTACACCTTCATCTCAAACTCGCTCTCCAGGTGAGAGGGGTGTCCGTAAATCCCTATTCCCACCGGGCGTCGGAAGTGCGCGGGCACGCGGACCACGTCCTGGCCGCAGGTGACCGACTGCAGCTCGTACTCGTCGAAGCTGGGGTGGAGCGTCACGTCGGACACGTAGAGGTCCGCGTCGCCTTTCAGACTCCGCATCTGCAGCACGATCTTGCCCTCGTGGTTCAGCCTCAGGTAGCTGTAGTTCCCCGCTCCGATCTGGCCTTGGACGACGTGAAGGAGAATCCATTCGTCGGGCACGTCCTCCTCCTCGAAGGCGTTCGCCACAAACAGTACCTGAGCTGCCACGAATATCGCCAGGATTCTTCGCCAGCGTGCTGCCATGGTCCCAAGAGACAGTCAGACTCTGGGTCCTGTGCGCTATCCTGCGAATACAAACCATAATTCAGATTTCAGCAAGAAATATTTTTTTTATCTGATCATTTTTAGAAATCCCCGTTAGTCCATACAAAGTTAAGCAAATTCAGTTAAGTGTACGTTCATTAACTTTTCTTCTTTTTTAAGAAAAACCATTGCTGGGATTCAGCGCTCCGTGGGCTGTGCGATGGCTTGAAGTTCTTTAAGAAGTTAAACAGAAATTAATCGAGCAGGGTGTTCTTTCGCCCGGAACTGACACAGAGACTTTAGTTTCATTCCACCGTGCCAGATTTGACAGGTACCCGGGAAAGATGAAACCCAGCAATGACTTTACCCTCCATATAAAAAAAACAACCAGTTAAAAAAGAAAGCTTTTGCATGCTTGAAGAAGCTGGACTTGGTATGGGGCATCCAGGGCTCTCCCACCCTCTCCTCTTGCCTTCAGTCCAGGCACGCGTCGGGGTGCGAGCACGAAGCCCTCCGCGTTTGGACTTTCACTGGGAACGGGGTTGGGGATGAACCCCAGTGACCTGGTGAGATAACGCAGCAATTTATGATCCTGCTGCAGGGATTGTTTCTAGGAGTAAACGCGGCTTATTTTCCCTGGAAAAAAACCCCAACTTGACTTTCTCAGAACGCTCAGCCCTACAGCACCTGCTTACGACCCAGAATCACACAGAATCCCAGCATAGCAGGGGTTGGAAGGGCCCTCTGTGGGTCACCCAGCCCAACCCCCTGCCGAAGCAGGGTCACCCAGAGCAGGCTGCACAGCACCGCGTCCAGGCGGGTC
>Ga0065711_1036951_pt1 | contig 20371 bp, 13 predicted proteins | sample Hoacrofraction12_FD_59098 | JGI IMG/M metagenome (GOLD analysis project Ga0065711, IMG submission 59098) | Hoatzin crop microbial communities from Cojedes, Venezuela - Epithelial fraction 12 v2 (version 2) | ecosystem: Host-associated > Birds > Digestive system > Esophagus > Crop | place... | reverse complement strand
GGAGCGCGCGGCGCCGGTCCTGTCCGGGAGAGCGGGTCTGTTGTGCGAGTTTGTGACCTGTTTTCTCCTTATCTGTATCGTTGTTGTTCCTGTTCCCTCTGTTTCCTGTTCTGTTCAACTGCCCTTATCCCGACCCACCGGTTTCTGCCTCTTTCTTTCCATTCTCCTCCGCTCGCCGGCGGGGGGAGGGGCAACCGCGTGGCGCTTTTGTTGCCGGCGGCAGCCGAAACCAAAGCAGGTTGTTTGCTGTTTTCTATTCTAGAAGGAGCTTCCATGCCAGGTAAACGTTATTCCTTTTTTACAAATTTATCTCCTTCGCTGGAGCCTATGATTATTTAGCTTACAGAACACTGTGTCAGTAGGAACAGCATTATTTTGGCTACAAATGCAACTAGGTAGACTTTTCAGAATCATAGAATCATTTAGGTTGGAAAAGACCTTTTAAGATTGGGTCCAACCATAAACTTAATGCTGCTGAATCCCACTAAACCGTGTCCCTGAGCGCCACGTCTGCATGTCTTCTAAAGATCTCTGGGGATGGTGACTCCACCGCTTCACTGGACAGTCTGGTCCAATGCTTGATAACCCTTTAAGTGAAGAAATTTTTCCTAATATCCAATCTAAACCTCCTCTGATGCAACTTGAGGCCATTTCCTCTTGCCCTTTCGCTGGTTACTTGGGAGAAGAGACCAACACCTGCCTCACTACAACCTCCTGTCAGGTAGCTGTAGAGAGCGATAAGGTCTCCCCTCAGCATCCTCTCCTCCAGACTAAACAACCCCAGCTCCCTTGGCTGCTCCTCCTAAGACTTGTTCTCTAGACCCCTCACCAGCCTCATTGCCCTTCTCTGGACATGCTCCAGCGCCTCAATGTCCTTCTTGTAGTGAGGGGCCCAAAACTGAACACAGCACTCCAGGTGCGGCCTCACCAGTGCCAAGTACAAGGGCACGGTCACCTTCCTGCTCCTGCTGGCCACACTGTTCCTGACACAAGCCAGGATGCCGCTGGCCTTCTTGGCCACCTGGGCACACTGCTGGCTCATGTTCAGCAGCTGTCAACCAGCACACCCAGGCCCTTTTCCGCTGGGCAGCTTTCCAGCCACTCCTCCCCAAGCCTGCAGCACTGCGTGGGGTTGTTGTGACCAAAGTGCAGGACCCGGCATTTGGCCTTGTTGAACCTCATACGACTGACCTCGGCCCATCGATCCAGTCTGTCCAGACCCCTCTGCAGAGCCTTCCTGACCTTGAGCATATCAACACTCCTGCCCAACTTTTTGCTTAAGAACTTTTTATGTTTTATTGTTTGTTTTTAACTTGGGAGCTTGATTTCACTTTGTGCCACTCTGTCTTTTTGCCTTTCAAAAACGCGTGTTCTGTTTCCTCCACAAGCATTACTCCTGTTGCTTTTCATGGGGTAGACCTAGTTTTTCTGGGGAGTGGGAAGAAGCGTCTTGTAGAGTCTGAGTATTCGCAATGCAAAGTTGATTGGTCTGCAGCTTTCTGCGTTGATGAGTGACAAAAAGATCTGATGGTAAACATGGATTGGAATAATAAGGTATCATTGATTGCACTGGTGTGTGCAACCTAATAGCAGAGTATTGCTCCATGGCCGATTGCCTCAGGGTGGTAGGAGTTTAGAGTCAGTGAAATGAGAAGCAAATTGGTAAGTTAATTTTAGCATGGGGGCATTGTCCAGCACTACTAAGATGTGGTACCCTGGTGAGTTTTCACTTGATAGCATGTTTAAATCTAGCCTGCTGATTCTGTGTACGTTTTAGCAACTGAAATATAAATTAGTAGATTTTTTTTTTTTTCAACTTAGTTGCTTTTCTTTCCACAACTGTCAGCACAGGGAGGTTGGAGAACTTTTCAAGAGACTTAGTGGTGTACAGTGCACAGGATAATCCAAGCTTGTTAAGTCATGAGCCACACATGCTGCCTTCCTTCCTTGATGTGTGATGTTGCCCCATATTGTACCTCCATGCCATTTAACTGGGGAGCAGGCTTCCAGGAACAGTCCCCCAAAAAGGCACATTAATACACAGGCAGGAAAGTGTGTTAGTAGGAGAATTACATTACTGTGGAATACATATCTTGGATAATTAGAGGGGGGAAGAGGTAAATGAGCTGATAGGATTTCTTTTGCATAGTTCTTTGATAACATTAAGGCATCATAGGGGAAAAAAAAGCACCACGAAAACCAGCTCATAACACCACTTGCCTTTGAACCTTTCCCAAACAAAAATTTTACAGTAATAATGCGTGCAGAGGAAGAAAGAGGCAAGAAGTAGGTGTATTAAATGACTTGGAGAGTGTGGGTAGGCTTGAAATTTATGATGTTCTGCAGATCTTGGCAGTCTACCAAGGATTCCCCTTGTCCCCTCTGCTTTTCAATATGCAGAAAGCCCACTGGGATGAGAAATAAACAGCATATTGCTATCAGACATGACTGGGAATATGCTGAATTAGTGGGTTCAGTTGAAGATCCAGTTAAATGCTGCAGTGGTGCTATGCTGATGAGAAAAGCTGTATTTTAAAACCCTCCATATGTAAATGAACTTTCTGTATCTGTATGAGAAGAAGCAGGACAAGATTTGGGGTCAGCAAGCTCAACTCCATTGACTTGCTTATCCCAACAGGGCATTTAAAAATAGAACGGTGCAGTAGTGGTCTTAAAAATAATCTTACATTGCTTCCTTGGGAGGATAAACAAGTGCTTTAATGTGAGTAGGTTCATGAAAAGAGGGAAAGGAAGGAGGGGAAGGCGCATAAGAAAGAGCAAGCAGCTTGGAAATTTTGGTCGCTAAACATCTGACAGTCTCTAGATGAAGGGAATGTGTTGGTGGGCTCTTTTCCATGGGTGTGGGAGCCAGGCTTAGCTGACAGTGCTGACGTTTTGTTGTGGCCCCCACCCCGAGACCTGCTAAGCAGCAAGCTCTCGTTCCTGGGATGGTGTAGCCTCCACTACCTGTTGCTGCTACGCAGTGCAACCTCTGCGGCCTCCTCGGTCCCTGGGCTCTGGAGACAACGGTCATCTTACGCTTAACAAGATGCATCTAGGTTGCTGTCATCTTCACTGCATATATGATATCTGTACTTAACTTTCTGGCCAGGGGACAGTTGTCCTGTGATCCCCAACCTCTGAGATCTGGCATCTCGCAATAGTTTAAGAAACTGCTGTTTTCAGTTAGCATGGGTTGCGTTTTGCAGTCTCGCGGTGTTTTTTGGATACTCGGATGGTAATTGCCAGCAATTTGCCGGGAGAAGCAAAGCTGTAAGAACCTCCCTGCGCCATGGAGATGGGGGAGCCCGGGGTGCCCCGAGGGCCGCGGCTCCAGAGAGCACTAAAAAAGGGGTATCCTTCTGCAAGAAAAATGCTGTCCCGCCAGAGCGTTAGCCAGTGCTGAGATGGTGTCTAGGTGGGGCCTTAATGGTTGCCACGTTTATGAAGTGCCCTGGGAGTTGGATTTGAATAAATTTTAATCCCAGGAGACTGAGTTCAGAGGGTTTCTTCTATCTGTGACTTCTGCAGTTCTTTTGTTGCAAGCAACCACTTTGCAATTTATTATTATTTTTATTATTATTATTTTTATTATTTTTATTATTATTTTTAATGCAGTCAGATTTTTCCAAAGCAAAAGCCAGCTATGAAAATCTGAAGATCAGTTTCTGAAACAGGAGTGCTTAGCCATTTCGTGTTGCAAGCAAAATTCTACCAGCATGCTAATAGTTTTGACAAGCCCATTCCTAAGCAGAGCTGTTAAGCAGATAAACAAACAAACAGAAACTCTGCTGGTGCTTATATGTTGTGCTTGTGATGTTTGCTTTTTCCCTCCCTCTAAAAATGTTTTTAATGAAAAGAATGTGGCTTCAAAATGTCCTTTTACTTCTCGCATATAAATCAGTGTCATGCAAACCCGCCCCCAATAGATGTTGTAGATGCTTAGAATACGTACGCTCCATACATTATGAAAAGGGTATTTGGAGTAATTTTTAACAATATTCTGAAATGACCAGGATTTAATTTTGGCCTGGGATACCGAGCAGCCCACACTTCCCACAGTCTTCCCTTGCTTTCCAGTCCCTCAGGAGTGTTATGGAGAAGCTCTTTCCCATCCCCACTGCAGAAAGAGCAGAGCGAAACGGGAGCAGCCGCTGCGCTCGGCTGTAGCTGTCGCAGCCCCGGTTTTGCTAGGGACTAGCGGAGGCACCGGCAGGGTCCTGCAAAGCTGCAGGGGAAGGATGGTCGGGCTGGTGCGCGTTAGTCATCCTGAGTGGGCCAGTCTCCCAGGGAGGAGCGGCTTCTCTCTGGAAATAGCAAGCCCACCAGCAGTTCGTAGGTTTGAAAAGGTGCAAATAGAGCAAACTTCCCGTAAAATATGTGGTGTCCCATGGATGTCTTACTACCTCGCTCTTCTGTGTGCCACTTTCTCTGCTTGGAGTATGTTCTGCCGCCATTTTAGCATCCCCGCTTTGCTGCAGAATGAACGGTGGGCTGTATTTCACCGCTTTTTAAAAAGTTTCTGCTTCCGCAGTACTCCTCAGTCTTGTGAGCTTTTTTTCCTCTGAGATGTCCTTGTTCCTTTCTTATCTTTAGCATGTTCTTTTTGTACCTCAAACTGTGCTTCCTCACATCCTTGGGCCTTTTAGTTCCTTCCACAGAGCTGTGGAAAACAGGGGCAGAGCTGAGAGGAGACATTTTTCCACCTTGGTGTAAAACATTTTCCCCTCCTCCTTTGGTGGGATGATAAACCTTGAGGAGAAGACCACAGGCTTTTGTCATTAGGCAGAAGTCCAGGGTGGGTAATTGGCGTTGCACCTCTCCTGGGCTTGCTGAAAGGCTTTGGTTTAAGAAGTAGTAAGGTCAAGGTGAGGTCAGTCTTGGCCGCTGCACACAGGTTGTGACCCTAACTTTCTTTCAAAATCGAAACCAGCTTGAGACCGAGCTGTAAAAAGAAATGCGTGTAATAAAGAGAGTTTACAGAGCCAGCAGAAGCCTGAGTACAGTAATTTATTTATAGAAAGCATGTGGATTGATTAAGAAGGGGAGAGCGCAGCACAATACGGGTTGTGAAAGAAAGTGAAGGCTGTGAATTCTGCAGCCTTTCCTCCTTTCTAACCCAGCACAATGCCTGGCCGTTGCCTCCGTGGAGGGCATCATAAGGTGTGAAGGGGTCAAGATTTCTCCAGAGAGACTAGTGGTTTGGGGTGCTTCAGTTCTGGGGTGCTAGTCTCCAAAGAATCTGTAAAGAGGTTAAGAAGTTAGTTCAGGAAAAAAATAGACTACTGATGTCCATCGGCTGTAGTGGATGCTGTGTACAGGTTTCTGCCTGGGAAATGTAGAAATTGGTGAGGAGAAAGGTAAAGGAACGGTGACTTAGTGAAATGTTTTGCTGTGTTTTTTCATGATTATTTGTGATAAAAGTGGAGTGGTGGGTGTACCTCTTGCTGGAGAGCTTGACTGATTCTGAGAAGGGCCTCTGGGGGGTGATGCTTGGGAAGGGCGTTGGGAGACCAGGCTGTTTGGCTGGAAGTCTCAGGGCAGGCTGCTGGGTGTTGAGTGGAGAGCTGGAAAGTACTGGTACTAGGACCATTTCTAAGTGCCTGTTTAGAAAAAAAAACCCCACAGAACAGCTGATTGATACGGTCCCACCTTCTGTAAAAATATACTGGGAAAAAAAGCAGGTTTTTGTCCGGAGTCAGCTGGGGCAAGTAGCAGCCCCCAGGGCCGTGCTGCCAGCCTCCCAGCCACGCCATCGCCTCCTGCCAGCTCAGGCTCCGCTCCGGCCACAGAGCAAAGCGGTTGGATTTCCTGATCTGCAATCCTCTGTCCCAGCCCGCAGTTTTGCTTTTTCTGTGTTAACTTTCTGCCATTTTAGTGATCTCAGTCAGCTTATCATATGATCCGATGGGTGCCAGAACGAGCTCAGCGCTCCTGGGAGAAATATGTGACAGGAGGCGGGAGGGAGGCAGGGGAAGGAAGGGTAGGAGCTCCCCGGTGCAGGAGCTGGGATCTATTAATTCAGCTCCAGCTGTACTGAGAAACCGTACCCTTATGGTGGCATAGCTGAAGGGAGACGACGTCTTGTTCTTGTCTAGCTGTCGTGAGACAGGCGAAGGGAGCTGTTGCAGGTCTGATGCATCACTTGAAGAAATCTTGCTTTTCTTTTACTAGTGAAAACCAAAACAAAGAGAAATGTCCTTTTGCAACCCCCTAAGCATGCTTGCGTCTGCCCAGTAAAATGTCAGCCAGGTACCAGGCACTGGTGCATGGAAATAAAATATGCAATATATGGAGTTTAATCAGTCTGGCATGTTAATAAGCTATCGGTACTGACTATAAGCTTTGCAAAAGTAAACAGAAGGGAAGCTGTGAATGTAATCTGGCTATGCTTAATCTTGATAGTCATCCTTTTAATGTGGAGAAAGAGAAATGGGTTCTAAGATTTGTGTAAGAACACTTTAAAAAGAATTTATTTTTTTTTTGAGTATTTGCTGTTTTTTCATACAAAGTATCAAAAGGGTCCAGCACAGTTGGGGAAAACCCAGTGGCTGGAGCTCTTGCCCAAATGTTTTGTTCTGTGTATACTGAAAGGATGGATGAGACGCTGGTGCTGACGGTTCTCTCTTTTCTTCAGGGTCGGCATGTCAAAACGGGTCAGCTGGCAGCCATCAAAGTCATGGACGTTACCGAGGTGAGTACAGGAACATGCTGCTTTATTAGAAATACGGGTAAAATTTAATAATGAGAGATGGCTTACGGCTTACCTCATATTCCCTGCTTCCCACTTTTTTTCTATTAAATGTTCCATCTTGCTTTTACCGAAAAAGAAGGTGAGGAGGCTGCTCGATGTAGAGGACAGTAGTTTCCCCAGTATGCTTGCAGCCTAATAAGGGTATACATTTATTCAGAGGAAATGGGTCCGGTAAAGTTCCCAGAAGCCTGAAAGCAGAAACATGTGCAGAAATGATGAGCAGATTGCTGGCAGAATTCAGCAGTGTAAAGCAGTAGTTGTAACTGACCCAGGGGGATTTACTGTGGAGCTTTCGATGGGAAAGACGGGAAATTTAACCCAGCCAAAGAAATAAAAAATATATGGCCATATTTGAATCTTTAGATGTCTTGCAGTTTATGCTGTTCAAAAAACAATCAGTTAAAGTTAAGTATTCAAAGCAGATCAGGAAAAGCATGGGTTCTTCCCTGTTGATGCCAGTTGTGTTTTATAGAGGTAAGTCCACAAATTAGCACAACAGTGTCAGATTTAAAATCAGATGAGATCCCTGACTGATACCGCACTTCTGAAGAGAGGCTGTGCCTCTTGAAACCAAGCGTCTTATTTTTCTGAACTCCTCAATCTTATATAGGTATTAGGGGAAAAATTATGTTAATGCGTGTGCATTGTGCAGAGCAGGGGGTCTTTGGCAAGCTGGTTATGTTAAGCAAAACTCTTACAAGGGTGTTGCTGCAAAATGTTTTATATTTTAGTGTGTGTATAGGCACCAACAAGTAAAAATGGCCTTGCGCAGAAGCTCTGAGGTGAGTGGCTGGGATATAACGGGTAAACAGGCAGGAGAGGGAGGAAAACAAGAAGGTAGGGATAGGTCAACTGTTAGGACTTCAGTCATATCTCTGAATCTCCTTGTGATCAATGGGCGATGTGACTGCCACTCTCTAGCTTAAGCTGCCAAGAGCTAGACATTCTTACTTTGCGAGATGGCCTGATAAAAATCAATTTTCAGCTGGAGATTTTCAAAGGCTGCCTTCATGAGGAGGCAGTGCTCTTTTGCTGTAGTTAGCAAGCAGACAAACGAGAGAAGGATGAAGGTGCGTTGACATACAGTGAATGTTCTTTGCACAGCAAACATTTCCATTTGTGCAGTGGTTTTACACGGAGCAGCTTGCTGGGCTGTGCACAACGAAGGCTTCTTCCATAACATTGAGATTGGCTGTAGTGCACACTCCCTCTGGCTTTAATAGTGTGTATTAATCACAAACAGTTGTAATGGAGAGGTTGCACAGCAGAAGGAAAACAGTTGAGAAATGCTGCCTATAGTACGGCTGAGCTCATGTTGCGGGAGATGGCTTGTATTTTGAAACTTTCTGTAGTTTTTGGCTGGTTTTGAAAAGCCAGTTGTATATTGGCACTGTCTATCTATTATCTCACAAGTTCATGCTTTTTTAGGGGGTGAAGGGCAGTCAGAGGGAGGAGTTTGGAGATGTTAGCCCCATGCAGCTTGAAAGTGTTGTCATTCCTACCAGTGGAGCTCATGTGTTTTTGCTTCAAAGTAATGAGCCTGCGGAGGCTAAATATGTGGTGTAAATTATTCCGAGTCGTGCTAAGTCAGCTCTACTTTTTAACACCAGGCATGGATGATGCTGTTGCTAACACCAGGCATGGGTGATACCGTTGCATGTACCATTTTCTCAGTGGCCGTAGGATATTCGTGTCCACTCTTGCTTGCTGGTTCCTTGCTTGTCTTCCAACACTTGTGCCGGCACAAGTGCCCTGGGGCCAGATGGTGACCTGGATCAGTGAACAGACCCCGGTTCCAGGTTAAAAATACCCTCACTCCTCTCTTTCTCCCGGATATTTATAGCCTGGATTGGTTCGTTGATCTAGTTTAGCACATGACATTGCGAACAGTTGTGCCATCGCTATGAAGAAGGTGGCATGACACTGGAAAAGAGATGCCAATGGCCGTGGGGGAGAAGGAGCGATAGCTCAAATCGACTGCCAGAGATGGCCGTATCATCAAGCCATGGCTTCAGTTCCTCAAGGGATGGTTTCATGAACCACCTTTTGCTGGCGTACCATGCAGCTCCACCTTGCTTCTGGTTTACCACAACTTACGGGGTACGGTGGGAGGAGAGGACATGAGGACGGAGGGGCAGTGACTGTTGCCCTCAGTACTGCCCTGAAAGAAATGCTGAAGGAACCACAGCCTCAAACTTAACCTCCTCTGCCTGCTTCGAGAGCTACACTTACAGGAGCTGCTCTCACAGGCTAATGGTAACTAGCTTTTTCCATGCCCAAGGGGAAAGAGGCTTGAGTGGAAACTTCTACAAAACTGAAATTATGATTTTTTTGATGAGTGGCTACTGAAGCTGTATGTGATGTGTGCCTCTGTGTGTTTTACTGGCAGCGTTATGCCTTTCTGCTTAGATACAAGTGGTGCAGTGGAGGATATATGATTTGTCTAACCTGCGTTGAGAATAGACATGAGACTTTCTTTCTTCTGGGATACCTCTGATCCAGTGCTTCCTTTGCCAAATGCTTAACAAATTAGAAAGCCTAATGTGTTGGCACGATCTGTGGGCACGCCCCAAATTTTCAGTTTTCAAGGCCCCGATTCTGCAATTCACACATTGCTCAGGATCAGTGAGGTTACATCAGTTCTGGGATGTAAAGCTTTGATCACCTGAACAGGAGGGATGTCAAAAGTCAGAGGTGAAGACTTTCCTCAAAAAGTTTTGGTTGGCATGAAGAAAATGAAGCAGTGTGACCTCTGACTGGAGGCATTGGAAGAAACATTACAGCTCTGTAATGTGCATGGCGCTGTGGAAATGCGCTTCATCCTTCTCAGCTTTTCTTGTGGTTTTCTCTTCGGATTTTAATTTTGAAAAGAATGGTGGTAAGGATGAGAAAAGAGGAGGTGGGCTGAAGATATCAGCTTGATCTTTGAATATATTATGAGTAGTTAGTACTGCTGCCTGAAACGTTGATGGGGTGTTGATGTGCATAAAACTTTCCAGTCTCTTCGGCTTTCCTCCGCTCTAAACAAATCAAGAAAAGATCTAGAAGGATTGTGTGGATCTTTATAGATCATTAGATCTACAGCACTAAAGCAAGCACGAAAGGATCTGTGCGATCTGAAGATCTGTAAGTCTCCCTACAGAATGGTGCATACGAAGGTCCTATTTTCACTTTCTGAGGGCAAAGCTAGAGCACATGTAGGGTGAAAAAATTTCACTGGAGCGTAGAACAAATAAAAACAAAAACCCACCAGTCCTCATCGATTGAAAGCTATGCAGTTGTTGGAATGAGCCCAATGACCATAAAAGGGGAACAATATGAACTATCAGAGTATACACGATTTAAAAATTATTTTCCAAAATGTTCGTATGCAGGATGAATCTCGGGCTGCACGCGTGTTGCGGGGGGAGGCGTTATTTGAGAGATTCCTGTAGTCTGTCTTTAACCTTCTTGCTGTAGGCTCTGTGTTCCTTTTGGGGCATTGTTTTGGAGGAGGCAGTGTTCAGTCCGTGTTGACCCCTTCCACTCACTGGCCGTGCTGGTAGGTTTCCATGAGCCCCTTGCTGGGTGCTGCTGTGCCGCGCTGTAGCGCACCAAGTGAGCCGTGACTGATGTTATCAGATGCAGCACGAGGACACTGTAAGGTTTGGCAGTCACCGTTTAGTTAGAAGAATCCATTTTCTTGTGAAGAAAATATCATTTAGAACCTTAGCGAAGCTTACTTGGCAAATCTGCCTGCATCTAAGCTGATAACTCGCATTACACCCTAAACAGATGGCTTGACTCTGCTTAACTCTTTTGGAGGCTTTCTTTGCAGCTGCACGGTTGTTTCCAGTGTCACTCCTGTGTTCCCCTTCCAGCGATGCTTTTCTCTTTGAAAGGTTTAGTAACCGAGTTTGAGGGAAGAACATAATCTCTTCTTTTCTGTTTGTTATAACCCTTGACGCTGCTGCTTCTTCCTCCTACCTCTTCCCACACACGCTCTTGGCATCCCTTGGGAAAGTTTTCCGCATGCCTTTTTAATAGCAGCATTTCTCAGCTCTTGTGCCCAGTGTTTCATGACTTGTCCAGTCTAGTCTGTGTAAAATTATGCTAAGTAAACAACTGGTACTGTATCCCGCTGATTTATGAAAGAAGCTGGATTGATTTTAGTGCTTGCCTGTCTTACCCTTTCTGTACGTGCTCTGCAGAAAAATTAACAACCCCAACCCAAAACCTCCAGGCCTGCAGAGAAACGTGGCCCATCTCCCGTACCTAGACAGGAAAGGTTACCCGAGTTTTTCATTGCCATCTTCCCGACTCTGCGGGCTGCTTTTTTCTGTTGTAGTAGGCAAGTCACTGTGATTCTTGTAAGTCTCTATCTTATGGCCTGTGTGGTGTTACAAACTGTGATCGTGTGGATAATGTGTTGTCCATAAGACATCCCAGAAGCAGTCTGCAGAAGGACTGCAGATAAACTATAAATGTGTGTGTTCTTACACATGCAGGCAGACCAAATGAGGAGAAAATAAAAGGCATAACCACTAAAAGTTTGTCCTAACTCTTAGGTGTTTTTTTTCTTTTCACAAAAACCCAAAGGTGGTGTATGGAGTTTGATGTGTTTGGAGGGGAAAAAAAAACCACATAGTAAAAAGTTGATGCCTCACTGTAGCAGACTGGGAAATGCAGATCTTCACGGCGCTGTGCAACAGAACTGGGGCAAGCCAGCCTGGAGAAGCTGAACTTGGGCTGGCCTTGTAGTGTGGAGGCATGAGTGCACTGCTTTACCTGGCTTAGCGCCGCTGCCTGATAAATCACTTCTATACCAGTCCATGGCAGTACTTACTGCTAAGTTAGCCAAAGCAAACCTGAGGCCGGTAGAGTTACTAAAAGCCTTTGCTGTGACCCTTCCTATTGATGTGAGTTGGGGAAAATGGGTCAAGGACCTAAAAATCCAGATCGTTCCTGTGGGGAGTACTGGCACTGTGCTTGCTTGTCCCTCAGCTGTGAGGTTGCTTACTAGTAGTCTGTACAAAATTTTGCAGTCTTTAGTTAAACAGTTACTGGGCAGAGCAAAGAATTGTGCTGTGGAAAAGGAATAAATAGGAAAGGTATTTACGATGTGGACAGCCCTGATGTCTGGTCTCTCCTGAAGCTGATTAACCTCTGATCTCTTCCACGGATTAGATCAAAAAAAAAAAAAAAGCTGCTGGGAACTTTCTATTACAGTTCAGAGGAGAACAGAGCTGGACAGGGTGGTCCCTTGAGCTGTAATGTCTGGTTTGGGAGGAGGTCGAAAAGAGCTACAGGAGTCTTGCAGCCAGCGGGGCAGCCTTTTTTGAGCTGCAGAACATTTGTATAATTGACTGTTTGCCTCCTTAATTTGAGATCCCACACCTACCTCTGCTGCATGTACTTCCCTGGCAGCTTGGTGCAGTTCTTCCCCCTGCTTCAACAGCGATGGCGGGAGGCTCAGCCCTGCGGTGCTGGGACTGGGCTCTGCTGCAGCCACCCACAGCTCCGTGCTGCCATTCCTCTGTGAGACCCTCGCTGGGGCCGGGCAGAGACGGTCCTGTCCGTCTTCAGGGTGAGGGCTGTGCACAGGGTGTTGAGGGGGGGCTCATGGTGTGAGATGTGTCGCGACACCCCTGTCCTTGGGTGGCAGAGCAGTGCTTAGCCAGCCAGCTCACTGTCATGACAGAGCAGAGCGACATTGAACACTGGAGATCCTTTTGTCCTTACAGTCACACAAGGAGCAGTGACTTTATCTTCCAGCAAGGCAAATAGAGCTAACGCTCGGTTTGAGTCAGATCTGGGATTTTTGGACATGATCCAGGAAACTTTCCTGGAGCAGTGCTGGCACCAGTTTGGATGAAGGGCAAACTTTCACTCTCTTCATCCAAGTCCTGGGGTGGCTAGCAAGACTGTCAGGCTGGAGAAGCTTATTTGGGAAGGGGAGGACGTGATGTGGCTGCAAGAGGGAGGTTGAATAGGGAGCTCCAGGTGCAGTTTGAGGTCAGGGTGGAAAGCTGTGGCTGTTATCAGGCAGCTTGGGAGATGATACGCAACGTGGATTGACTGGAGAGAGCTGGTGTCAAGTACCAAGGCTCTGCGTTCCTGTGTCCCAGCAAAGAGCAACTTCACACTGATACTGTGTGGTTGGGGGAAGAGTTGATAATCGAGCGGGGGAGGGAGAGGGGAGAAAAAAAGAGGTGTAAAACACTCGTGCATGCTTGCTTCTCTGTTTTTTTTTCAGTAAACAGTTTCTTCTTAGTGCAGGATTTCCACCTGAGTGTTTGCATGCACAGCCGATTTTAACGTGCTTGCTTTGGAACCTGGCTGTTTCAGGGCTGGAAGAAACAGATGTTTTCCTTTCGCCACGAAGATCCTTGAAGGCACCATTGCTGCCTCACCAGCATCTATTCTCTGTCAACAGCAAAAGAGCTTTGACTGTGAAGGCTTCGTAGTGGTCGTTTAGTAGTGTTTCTGTTGCATGGCTTTTCAGCTGAGGCCAGGAGCTGGCTGATTGTGGATCACTGTGTTAAGTAAGTGCAGAGGAAGTTGTGCTGCCTCTGCCTTATCCTCATCTGTATGCTTATGCCAGGTCTGATGTGCAAAGGTTTTGTCCTGTATAGCAGATAATGTTTTGGCAGTGCTCTGTAAATTGTAATGTAGTTTCAATTACACAAACTGAATTTATGGCGACATAAAAGGAACTTTGCTATAGTTTGGAGTGCAGAAGAATCTCCTTGATTTAGGGAGGCAGCTTTAAAATTTTGTGTACCTGGCTGTGAGAGAACCAGGTAACACTGCTGTAGCACAACAGATGATGCTCAGGATACGTTTCTCAGCTGTGGCACTGAGATCTGTTATTGCTCGTCAGAATGTGAGAGCACGTGTTCAGTACCGGCGCATAATGGAAACTAGAAGTCTGCATAGGCTACGGCCGACTTCTGTTGGCAGGTGGGCAGGAGTGCATATTAAGAAGATTTCTCTACAAGTCTTGAGCTCTTTGGACAAGTCTGGACTTCTTCCTTAGAAATTTCTTTCCGTTGGTCTGACGGTGTGACTGCATTGACACACTGGGAAGGGAAGGATAAGTCATTTCGGGGAGCTACTGGCATCCATTACCATCGTTGTAATGAGTAGGGACAGGTGCTTGATTTCCTCCTTCTGGGCACTGTTTATCAGTCCAAGTGGGCAATACTCATGTGTTTAACTGTAAGCCTGTGCCTGTTTTTCTTCAGTCCTTAGCCTTGGTCCCTGCAGTCATCAGGAGACCTGCTGTTGGCATTGACGAGGAAGTCACTAATGACAATGTGGTTTCATATGTATATGAATGGCTGCTAGCATTTATCTGTGTTAGGGAAATCCGGACCCTAATACTGGCAGTGGTAAGGGCTCAGTGTGGGAAGTGTGCGGATGCTTTTGCGATCGTGATATTTAACCTACGGGTCATACCAGCGCTGGCGTGAATTTGAGCAGCAGCCTGTGCAGGTGCCGGTGCCGGAGCACATCTTCTGAGCCGAGGGGAGCGTTCGCGGAGGTGGCCTCAGCGCGGGCATTTCACCGCCACCTTCCTGAGTGCTGAGCTCTGTTTGCTTGAGCTGTCTGAGATTTGAGTTCTGATGGAAAACAGAAATGTTTTGGGTGTGGATAATAGCGAAGCGTACGGGGCTGCATTGTGTATCATTTCTGTCAGAGGCACTGCACAGCTCAATTTACCCCCGGTGAATCAGACACATTGTGCCCTCAAGGGAAACAAGGCAACCCTGTCAATACAGTGCTAGAGCGTGTGTGCGCTTGCCAGTTTGGGCAGAACAAAACCAGCAAGGATTGTGCTTTCGTTTCAGCAGGTATCTAGGCTGAACTCGGGTCTGCGGTGTAGTCCTCCTGCCTGAGTAGGCAAACAAGAGAGATCCCAAGTCCAATGTGAGCTGCTGTGTTTCAGAGGTGCACTTTAAAATCTGGCTCGGGCATTAGGATCAAAGACAGGAGAATTAATTTGCTGTTTATGTTAAAGGAGAGATATCTGCTTGAAATGTAATCTTTCTTGACTGTCTTTAATTGTAGTTTCATAAACTGCACCTGCCTGTGGGCTCCTCCTGTTTTTGCTCTGACATTCCGTATTTTTATCTTGACTTCCTAAGGAAATGAGGCTTCTTGGTGATAGTGCGTGTGGCCTGCCTTCTTTTCTACCAAACACCTTTTGGATCTGCCGGCCAGCTTCGGCCACGCTTAACAGGGAGGAGAAATTCCAAAGATACAAAGTCCTATGTGAAAACTGACAGGCTGTGTGGAGAAGAGAGAGGCTAGAATTTATAGCCGCTGCTTTGGGAATGGAAGGCAGACCTTAGTCACTGTCTCTTATCAGTCAGCTGGCCACTGTTTTGTAATAAATCAGGAGGAGGAGGTAGATGGCCTCTTTTTTTAAAAGACGGAAAGAGTGCTGATGCTTGGCTTTCAAGTGAGTGCTGCAGCTCTAGGAATGTACGCAGGGTAGCACATGCAAGCTGCGTTTAAGCATTTTAAAATCTCCCTCTTCGTTCTTTCTTTAGTTAATGAGTCCACAAATAGTATTGTACATTTGAGATTATCCTGTGGGACATCTCTCCCCATCTTTCCCTTTCTTAACATGTGCATATATATGTATATATAAATATAAAATAGTAGTGGTGTGCTCCAACATTTAATGAGACAAAAATGTTTGCTCCAAGTCCCTCGACAGTGCTCCTTTTGCAAGATGTGGTTTGAGTGATCGTGTAGGGAGTTGTTGGCTAAAATACTGTCTTAAAGCCCAGCTCCTAAGGCTGGAGATTATGGCAACAAGCACTAATGCGCAAGGACCTGGGAATTCATTGTACTCTGAGCTGACTTGTAACCACGAAGAACGCTCCCCTGGTGCCGAACAGGAAAGCATTTTTCTCCCCCTGCGCCCAATCTCTTAAATATGCGGTGGGAAGCACACGGCTGAGCTAAGTCTTAAAACAACCTTGAAGGTGCTGCACAAACTAGTTCAGCTGATCAGTGTAGGAGAAGATGCTGTTTATCTGCTGAGCCTAGAAATGCCTCAAGTCTTTTCCAGCAAGGGGCCCGTGTACATTCCTCCAGATAAGTTTAATCCAAAAGGGATTAAAGCCCACCGAGCGTGCTTTGTGTAGCCTCTCTGGCAGAGAACGTTTTCTACTGCGAAATAAAAGTGCAAAGGTGTTGTCGTTAAATTGCAAAGATCGGTGCATCATAGTAAACACACAATTTAGCTTTGCTCTCCTGTCCTTCTTGCCTCTCTTAGTAAGACTCTGCTTCAAGCAGGATGACGCTGACGGGAGTCTGGCTGAGGAGGCATCTTTTCGTTCTGATGATACCTTTTTTTTCATGTCGGGCTTTGTTTCTCAAACGTTTTGACCTGAAAGGGGTGTCTGTGAGAGGTGAGCGAGTTAGCCGCAGCAGCAGCTCCTGTTGCCATGTGGAGAGCACATTGCTATTGTGTTTTGCCTCGTGTCCACCAGGGAAATGGGCAGTTTCTTTACCCAGCGCATCACTGGTGCAAAAGGCACGATGAGAGTTCAGTAGCCTGCTCTCTTTGCACCTAGTTTTGCAGGGTGATGGGGGCCTTCACAAGGGTCCCTCTCTCTGCCTCGTGCAGGGCTCAGAAATGAGCTTTCAGTTTTTTGCATGTCAGTTGACACATGAGGTGTTTCTGCAGTGTTTCGCTAGAGCAGGGATATTTTCCACTGCAGCAGCTTCTTCTTGAGCTGAATTTCAGTGTTTGATATTTTCCACTGCAGCAGCTGCTTCTTGAGCTGAATTTCAGTGTTTGATTCCAGAGCTGGTAAGAACTAAGTGGAAATCCTAGTGTAAATGCAGCAGCCCAGCGGACCTTCAGATGACTCTTACTGGCCTGGCAAAGCACCTTGGCTCTGCATGCGAGAGCCAGAAAGGAAGAGTGTTCATGACTCCTGAAGATCATTTTCTTTTGTGGAATATTTTACCAAATGGAAATGTAGCTGGGCAAACAGAGCGCAGGCATCAGGCGGCTGGCTGCTGGCTGCCGGGCTCCCCCTGCACCGACCTGTCCCCCTGGCCGGGGCTGCTGGCGGCCAGGCAGCCCTGAGTCACCGCTCTGGAAACAGTGATGCAAAGGCAGCACCATTACGGAGGGTTTTGATGGTCTCTTGGCGTATTTTGCCTCAACAGCCTTTTCTCTAGCATTTATTTGCGTTTCCTCTCTTTTGAACCTGTGAGACAAACCCATTTTTGTGAATGAGATAGTAGTTTTTCACTGTGAGTTTTTCTTTTTGGACTCTTGCTACACCACTTTGCAAAAATTAGTTTAAATGTAAAGCCTTCAGTCAATTATAAAATGATAGAGCTGCACTGATCTATAGATCAGAGGGGGCTGCACGATTAAACAAGTCTCCACTCAAATTCGAGTCCCTGAGGGTGAAGCCATTTCCTATTTCAGAATTGCTGCTGCTCCTTGGTTCTGGTTAAAAGAGTTTGGGAAAGGTACCTAGCCTAGTCTTGATTTGCAACACAAATTGTTGAAGTTTGCGCTGTTCTTGTAGAAATGGATGGATCTGCACGTAAATGCAAACTCATTCTCTTTCCCATGCCTACAAATGTAAACAAACAAACACCCATGTAAATTCAGGAAAGGATTTCTCCCACTGGTGGGAAAGAAAGGAGGAACAGTTGCGTTTTCTGTTTGTAAATGTTCAGATGGCATCCTGTTGTGATAGCAGTGCTTCCTCCTGACAGAGGTGTCTACGGGTTTTCCCTGTTTTCTATTTACTTCTCCCTTGAGATGTGGTTTGACAATACAGCAAAGCCGATTTGATGTCTGGCTGCTACTGCAGGGGCAGCCCTGCCTCTCTTCTCCCCCTTTCCCAGCTCCCCTTGTACCAGCATCTATCCCGTTCCATCCTTCAGAGAGCTCCACTGGCAGAGAAGTATTTTCTTTTCTTTTCTTTTCTTTTTTTTTTTTTTTAAATACAGATTAGCTTTCTCCTGTTTTCGCCCCAGCAAAAGCTGAAGCTGGCCAGGGGGTGGGTGAGAGGGGCCAGGCAGGGCAGGGAGTGGGAGAGCCTGTGGCCGGGAGCTGGCCCACATCATCATCGTCATCATCATCTCCTCAGGGTTACAGCCCTGAGGCAGCCTGGGAACCGCACCCCGACAGCCATCCCTTGGCAGTGTGAACCCAGGAGGAAAGCCGGCTGCGAAGCCTTTCCGACAGCCTGGCCGCATCTTCCTCGGCCACCTGCGACGGGCGCTGAGGGGCTGTTTGTAGTGCTCCACACCTGCAGGTTTAGGAACAAAGAACGAAGTGTAAAGGTCTTCTGCAGGGATTCCCCCACCCTCTGATTCTTTCCACTGCGCAGCAGGCTATTTTTAGGCTGCTTGCTTGCCTCAGAAATTACTTCACTTTCTGCTTTGGACCATTTCCATAACATTTATTGTGATTCTGAATTCCAGTGTTCAGGATAATGTCGGAGCAAAGAGTGGCTGGGTGGTGAGCTCGGCTCCAGTGGTGGAGCCAAAAAGCCCGTGCTGAGGGTGTGCGATGCCAGCTGCCTCTGATCTGGTGACCTGTGGGAGACTGGCTGAGGTGAACCACACGTTGGACCATGCCTGGTATTTGCAGGCAAAGAACCTTGTTAATCCTGAGTTTAGTGGTGCTTTGGTTAGTGAATGGCAAAGGAAAGCAACCCTTTAGTGGGCTAATCCAGGTAGCCAAAGCAGATCTACCTCTGAATAACATCAGTTTGCTTTAAGTGAATTCTGGAATCCAAAGCCCAGCCTGCCCTTGCTGTGTGTATGCTTGTGTCCATTGCTAATTCACTGGATACTGCTCTTTCTTCCTCCAGGTATTAGTTAGGTATGATTTAAATCAGCAGTTTCTTTGGCAATAAAGTGGTTTTAAGATACATAAGCTGTTAGACCAGACAAAAAATGCTCATTTTAACACTGTTGCGTATGATGCATCTAATGATTTGCCACTTTGAGATATGAAAAATACACAGCTAGTTCTGCAATACGTGAATTTTATACAGCTGGTTGATAAAGCAGAAGAATACAGTGGGTTTGGGCAGAGTGTTGTGGTTGGATAGGAAAGATCTTCTGACACAGTAGCATCCCTAAGGCAGCGCTGCATTCAGAGTGGGACAAAGACTGCCTGGCAGTTAATAGGAATTTTTCGTAGAAAAAAAATGAAGATATTTGTTTACCGAATCATAGAATGGTTTGGGTTGGAAGGGATCTTATAGATCACGTAGTTCCAACCCCCCTGCCATGGGCAGGGACACCTTCCACTAGACCAGGTTGCTCAGAGCCCCGTCCAGCCTGGCCTTGAACACCTCCGGAGGGGCAGGGGGCATCCACAGCTTCGCTGGGCAACCTGTGCCAGTGTGTCACAAAAGAGATGACTGTTTCTTTTGTTTCTTCTGCTGGTTGATGCCTGTTTTGAGTTAGGGGTCTAATCCATCATAGTTTACAAAATACCCATATTTGTGAGCCTTTGGGAGATAACCAGTTGCAAACGCTTTGCTTAGCATGGCTTCATGAGTTGTTACATGCTCCTTGAGACATGGCCATCTTGACCTGGTGTGGCTGATGAGCAGTGCTCTCGTGCATAAGCATTTGTCTAAATTTTTCCTCCTGCTTGCAGTCAAAGTGAGTGTTTGTATGGTTGCTGTGCTTTTGGCCATCACTAGAGGGCTTCATAGAGAGAAACCTGCTTGCCTTCCACATGATGTCAAGAGCCAGAAGTTTCTTCTGAAACCTGACGCACAGCAACATAACGGAGACCTTAGAGTTATGCTAGTAGGAGCTTACTGGTGTTCAGCATTTTTTTTTGTATCTTCCATTCAGTGAACTTCTTTAATATTTTTTTTCCTTTTTAACCTTCTCTTCTAATCATCTTTTGAAGGTGAATGGTAAAACGTGGGCTTACCTGGCCCTCCAGGTGTGAGGGGAGTAGGGCTGGTGGGCAGCCAGCAGCAGCTACCAGCGGCCGCTACAGGGTTCTGCGGCACCCCGCACTATCCCCACGGGCAGAGGCTGGCCGGTGCAGGTTGTCGGTGTGTGCCCGCTCTCCAGGCCAGCACTGCTGTGTCGGTGTTGGGGAGAGGTGGCCAAAACTGCATTGTGACTGGTGCATGGCTGTGCGCGCTGTGGCTCCCAGGGAAAAGTGTCTACTCGGGAGCCAAAGGCGTGAAGGAATAAGGGCTGTATTGTGTGAAAGACAACGTTAGCTGGATGTCTTGCTTTGAAGAGGTTTGCCAATGAGCTGGAGAGCTGCCCTCAGCCAAGCCCGCTTTCAGTGAGGAAGTTTTATAGGTCATGAAAAGCAGCAATGTGGTTTTTTTTTTCCACCGTGCCTTGCCTTTCTATGCAGCAGGGCACTGGCACTGCCATCATCCCTTGTGCTTTGGATCGGCGGCTCAGCATTAGCCCGGGGAGAGTTGCGAGCGCCTCCAATTTCTCTCCGTGGTGTGGGAACGCTGGAGCACATAATGGTTGCGATTCAAAGACCAATGCTAGCTCTTTGCTACTGATCATTTTGGCAGAAACCCCCAGACGCTCGGAGACTACAGATGGAGCTGATCTGGGGAGAGCTGTCGGAAAAAAAAAAAAAAA
>Ga0065711_1007948_pt1 | contig 20371 bp, 4 predicted proteins | sample Hoacrofraction12_FD_59098 | JGI IMG/M metagenome (GOLD analysis project Ga0065711, IMG submission 59098) | Hoatzin crop microbial communities from Cojedes, Venezuela - Epithelial fraction 12 v2 (version 2) | ecosystem: Host-associated > Birds > Digestive system > Esophagus > Crop | place... | reverse complement strand
TGGCGACCAAGTCGTAGCCGTCCTGCTGTATAATGGCTTCCAGCTCCTCCTGTTTATTGCCCATGCTACGTGCGTTGGTATAGACACACTTGAGCTGGGCTGTCAATCTCCCCCCTCAGCATTTGTGCTTTCTGACCCTGATCTCACAAGCTGCATGCTGATACCAGCTGGAGAAAGGGCTGCAAGATAAAAGTGAACATGATCAGCACCAGAGTGTTATCCAGGAGAAAGTGGAACTCCAGTGCATTTTACAATAAAACTCCAGGTGTTTTACAATAAAAGTTACCTACGTAGGTTACATAGCTAATACTCTGTTTCTAAGCCTTTTCCTAATGCAGCACAAAAGGCCATGACACTGTCAAAAATTTTGAGTTTAATGACAGATTTAGCACTGGTAGCATATTAAGTACAACATTAGGCAAGATTTTATCAGACATAGGTGAAAGATAAGACTAGGATTGTCCTGATAACAAAAAAATAATCTCCATGCAGCCCAAAATCTGTTCCTCATGCAACTTAGAGATTTCAGCAAGAACACCCTAAACACATTTGATACCTTGAATTCAGCAGGAGTTAGTACTCTGATTCAACTCAGCCAAACTACAATATGGCACAAATACACAACCTTAATATATGCAAAAACAGAAAAGAAAAGCAACTATCCGTCTTTTTTTGCCTGCTTGGTCTCTTCTGAACCTTCTACTTCAACAGTAACTGCCTGCTGACATTGTTTCCCCACAGAAAAACAAGTACCTGCCATGATACTAAGCTTAGTGAATTAAAGTATCTATAAAAACCTAAAAGAAGTTGATCAGCTATAGCTTTAATTACCTTTGCCGAAATCATAGAATCATACAATGGTTTGGGTTGGAAGGGACCTTAAAAATCATCTAGTTCCAAACCTCTTGCCATGGGCAGTACAATGTAGGCCAATGTACAACAAAATCTCAAGAAGAGTAGACGAACTTTGTTGATCTTCAGTATCCTGATGATGTAGATTTGTTGCAGAAGTAGATTTTGATTTCCTACCATTGCTGACAGCACTCACACTGGAAATTAAATAGCCTCAAAGCAGACGGTTTGCTTCCAGTGATTTTAGAGGAATAGACATGTGGTTTGGGCTGACGGTTTCAAATTTTTCAAGACTACACATCTCAGTCACCTAACCCCATGCCTCATTCATTGTGAAATAAAACCTCTTTCCACCACATTACAATCTGAGGAAGAAGCTAGCAAGGGGTATGCTTTTTCCTTTGTTTGCAGTTCTCCTTCCTCACCTAATGGGATTAATAACCAGCTCTCATTACAGTAGCAGTCCAAGCCTAAGGGTTTGTGAAAATATGAGACAAAACCTCCACTATTTCTATTAATTTCTAACTACACTGAATGAAGATTTTTTCCTTCCTAACACTGACATCATTTAGTGGTCAATTTTTTTAAAGTATCATTTTTGTGTTATCTGACAAGCCATGCCATTCTCTTGATGTTAACATGTAGTGTATCTCTCCTAGTACAGCACAAGGATGGTTGGTGGTTGTCGATATTACAAACAGCTATCAGAATGCTATTCTCTATTTTCTGCATTTTTAACAATTATTTTCTTTTTTTTGCTTGTCTTGATCCACTGTCCCATCATTAAAATCAATATGTGGTAGCTCATATGCTCTGTTGTCATATAAGTTATCTGAACAGCTGATGATGTCTTTATTTGTCTTTAGCATCACTTTCTGTGGTTTGCACAGTTCTGGACATGGATGTTTTATTTTAAATAATAATTGAATTCACTGAATAAAATTTGTGATTAATATAGTTGTGAATTATTCCAAGAGCACTAGACGTTGGTGAATAATGAAAAAATATATTTTCTGAATAATTTATTTGAAAGATATAAGAAATGTGCGATAAATTATTCAACTAATATGATTCAACTGGTCTTTTGTCATTTTTAAGGTAGCTTGTGCTCCCTCTACTGGACAATTAGCTGCTTCCAAAGGAACTAAAAAACTGTGGAGTCATGATTTCAGAATTGTTTTTAAAAAATATCTAAAAATACTTGGCTACAGGATGGTGGATTTTTCAATATTGGTATTTAAACTCAGAAGGGCATTTCTTATTGGGCAACCATCTTTTAAGGCCAAGTTTTAGATCTAATTACTTGGCAATGTAGGTTGAATTCAAAAAAATCAATAAATTTTACTCCTTAAATTCTATCTGACACTCAGTGATGAACTCTGACTTGGTCAGGGTAGGCATAAGGCACCTGAGTAGTATTTATGCAAGCAGTGATTGGTGGCGTTCTTTGACCATGGGAATGGCCGGATGCATGCAGCACCTTGAGCTTTGCAATCTTAATGCGGGTCAAAGTCTTCAATAAATATTTCAGTCTGAACATAATCTATTAAAATTATAAAGATAGGAAGTGGTGAATAGATGTTGATGCCATTAGGCATGGGATGGGCACTGACACAGCTCAGTCTGCTCATCTAGGTGATCCCCCACACACATATAAGAGAAACTATATGTCCCCAGCCCAGTCCTGAGCATGACAGCAGGTGTGATGTGTGTCATACAGTAAGAAAAACAGGTTTCATTTATTGTCTCTATTAGGCTGTGGTAATCAAGCATGGGGTGGCCTGGCAGGTACTCCACAGCAGCCAGGATTATATCATTTGCACCATATTAACTCTTTTCCAGTTACCCAGCCCACCTTGGACCTCCTTGTCCCTGACCCTGTCTCCTCACAAATGAACAGGTCATCCCTGATTACTTTTTTCACATTGGTCCTACTTTTGCTATATCAATACACAAATTTGGGGTTTTTTTAATGGTTTCCTCAGTCGTCTCAGCTTTGTATGGTATTTCTGAAGTGCACTGTTGTCCTTGCAAGATACCATCCTCAAAATGCTCCCAACACTCCCCTCTAATTTCCTATGAAGTTCGGCCCACTCTCACATAACTCATATAAAATGCAGGCATCCCTCCCAGCACTAACTGTAGCCTTTGCCAGCCTCTTGCATTGCTATCTGTCACATCCAGCAGTTTCCTAAGCCATGTCCAGTAGTTCTTCACATGCTGTATGGTTAGCTTAACCTCTGCCCAGGGCACCGCCGGCAGTCTAGCCACAATGATAATAAAATTCTATGATCTGCTCATTCTTCTTCCTTGGTACATGATGCTCATCATTTCTTGGCTGGCCCTTCAGATCTTTTGATTTATGACTGCCAAAGGTCCCAGCTCTTTTCAGCAGACCTCATCAGACTCCACCAAAACCTCTTTCAAAGGCGAGCTAGAGAATGCTGTGGAGAAGCATTGCAAAGTTTGTGACAAGCCTGATCCAACACACGTTAAAGGACAGTCTTTCCATTTTCCTTTTCTCTAAACTTCAGTCATGCCCCCGGAGAGTAATTTATTTTGGCAAAAGTAAATTGAATCAAATTCTTAACTTACATGGAAACGAATATATCTTCAATTAAGTCAGTGAAGTGAAATCAGAATACTGCTAGGATAAACGAAAGAAAAATCAAGCCTGCTTTGTGGGACAGCAAAGAAAAAAAGTCCATAATTGCTAACATTAGAATTGGTTCTTCTAATTGGTGGACATCAAACAACCAGATATATTCAGAATCTATTCACTTGCATGTTACTTTCTTAACTACATATGCCAATAAAAGAGCATCATGCTACCAATCACACTGCTATCAGCAGTCTTTAGATTACAGCTTTTATCGCGAGAGAATGGATGGCATCCCTTTGGAGAAATAAAGAGAACAGGAATATATTCATGGATTCATAAGCAGAAATTCAGAGTGGAAATCTTGAATTAATTTACTTAGTTCAGATGTAGGATTGTATAAATGTTTGTCATTATTTCTAGTGTAAAAATGAAGAAAGATTCGTAAAAGGAGGATTTGTCAGAATAGTCATCACATTTCTATTATCTATGAAAAATGTGACTTGGGATCCATTAAATACAAAAGAGTGAACAGCTAACTCACTTCCTGATGGTTATATCAAGATTAGTTAGAGTAATTTAGCAGTACAGTACATAGGAAAGTGGCATAGATTAAATTATAATCACTCTAAAAAGGGCACTGAAGAGATATTTTTGGCAAAAACAAAGAACGTCAGTAGAGATTAAGGGGCATGAGTTTTTAGTAGCAAAAGGATTCTTTGTTTTGTAACTAATATAAATATTCTCATCAATATTAAGATTCTGGAATTCAAGCATCACTAGAATTGTCACTTTTTTTCTTTAATAACGTAATTCTTGTTGTTCCTGCCTTGAGAAGTTCATTAATATCACTAAAACTCCTACTCATTATTTCATTTAGCCTAGTAACTGGGAAGATCTAGAGTGTGCAGGTATTTGTAGATACAGACAGTCTTGTTGCCTGCTTCAAATAAAGTGCCTCTAAGAACATGAAGGCATTTAAGACTGAAATTGATAACTTCTTTTTCACATTCTTTTAATTTCTGTAAGAAGCAAGGAGGTCCATTCTGGGATCAGGAGCTCCACTATCTTCAGACCCAATACAAAACCAGAACCAGACACCTTCAGAAGTTACTAGAGACTACATGTACCACACTTGCACTCATCTCCAGTGGGCCCAGATACGTTGGAGAGACTGCTGATGTGCGTTTTGCTTTGTGCATAAGAGTTATGTCTGATGCCTTTGAGATCTATTGCAGTTGTAGTGCACAGACCTGTCACCCACCAGGCATGTGGCTATTGAGTCCATCACATCCTAGATGGCGTGAATCTGGTAGGTTGAGTTGCCTCACCAGTGATTGACAAGACAAGAAAAAAGCCATGTCAGCCAGTTAGAAACCTGCCAGGTGGCAGCCTTTACACTGTGGTAGCCATTTGACAGATGGGAAAATGCACCAGAGACAGAACATATCCACCACATAATGCATTTTCAAAGCAGGCATGGGAAATTAACTCATGCACTCTGAATCCCACTTGAACCCCTTAACTAGAAGACCATTATTCAGCTTGAAAAAGGACATCATGTTGGAAAAATGTGGTATGGAAAACTCAAAAATAGAAGACTCCACATAACAGACCTAATATGAATAATACTTTGTTTTGTCTGGAGTCGCACGGAAATTTTGGAGGAATTTAAGTCCACCTTTTTCTCACTGAAATATGTGAATTTCAGGAAACAGATTCTGAAATATTTCAAGAATGAAATTTCCAAATCTGGTCTAAAAATGAAAGTTCATATAAAAATGCAACTTGTTATAGTTTTGAGAAGCAGTATTTTTCGTAGTCGTCAGGAACAGAGAAGCATTCACCACACAAGCCATTCTTTTGAGGACTGAAATAGAAACCAACATGACCCTTAGGTTATCATGTATTCAACAGCACTTTTTTTAGTGGAGTGCTCTTTGTCTGAAAGCATCAGCTGTTACTATGGTTGCTAAACACTGCAGTAAGACTTTTGTGTTTGAATGTGAATTTTCAAATCCTAATAATACAGATTTGAAATGTTATATGCCCCATGACTGCCTCAGACTGAAGTTTTGCGGAATGTTTTTCTTCTAACCATTCATAGCCTTTCTCCAAATGAGTCTAGGTTTTGTCTCTGTTAGAAAAGCTGGTGAACTCTTCTTTCATAAGCCCTTGTCCTTAGAGAAGGCACTTGAAATTTGGCAGGAAGGTGGAAAACTGAAGATTCACAGCTGCACTGGATGTTCAAAGAAGCTGAACTCCAAACATGTAAAATACCATATCACATTACATACTTAAGAAAACACCAAATTATTCTCTCTTTTACTTTCATCTCTCCACACCTTTGTTTGACAACTGCAAAATGCAGGTGACACTATTTATCTCTCAAAAGCATTGTAAAAATAAAGGAAAGTTTGTGAAAAGTTGCAAGTCAACACAAATAAGCTCCACTAAAAAAGCCATGAAAAAATAATGATTCTGTTTGTAGAAGAGGGTTTGAAAAATGTACGATAAACAAAGTAGGAACAAGCACAAAGAACAAAGATGAAAAAATATCTAATAACTACTGTCTAAATGAGCCTCATCCTCTGTGTACTGATTTAGGAGAGAAGTCATAGTATAAGGAAATACTGGTATGTAATGAAGACATGACAAAGATGTATCATTGTAGTACTTAGCATATGAGACAGGCAAATGAAGGTAATACAGCCTGCAGGAACTCTGAGAACAAAATAGCCAGCTCCTCTGATGGCAGGTGGAGTTCTTAGGCATAAATTATCTGCTGCTATTACACGTGGATATTACTTTCAGCTTCTCATCCAAACTTCACCAGCCTTTGATGTAAGTAGGGATCTAGACATCCGTATGAACTTTTTTCCTGATCTCTTCTTTATGATAGATCAGTTCAGTTCCAGCAACCCAAGTTTTTTGGAAAAATATGTATCCTGCTCCAATCATGACAGATCAAATCTTCCAGTCTCTTCCAAAAACTTTAACTTTGCAATCCTACTAGTAAGATAATTAGGCTCTCAAGCTTTCTTGAGCAATTTCACAGTTTTTGCTTTGTTGGTCTTTACAGAAATATTGTGCAACACTATGAAATGCCTTAAAAACACCTGAACTAAACCATATAACAGTGTAACCACATTAGCTCAGATACATACGTCTGTGTGTGCACGTGTGTGTGTGTGTGTAGTTTTTTATATGGAATGACAATAAGCATGAAGAATTAAGGTTTTAGTCTGTTATTGTTGCTTTAGTATCCTAAGTCTGAAGATTTAGGCATCACACCAGTTTCTCCTCAGTTACCTTGCAATCCTCTAAGCACCAAGGTTTCTGCCAGTAAAATCTTCTGATGCCTGGCTCGCTGGCCATGTACATTGCTATATCATCCATGGTACTGCAAAGCTACACAATATTCTCAGCCAGGAATTCCTCTGTTACCTTATTTCTACATCACTCGTGGAGTATTCGGACCAGTACACGCTACTGATGAGATTTTTTTGCTGTGATGGGTTGGTGTTGTTCACACAGTGATGAGGGTATGGGAAAGTCAGCTTTGGCAGATCAGCAGAGCACTGGGCAATGGACATCTATTTCTGCTGTCAGCATTTCCTACTGAAGACTCCAGGCTTTCTGGAAATCCTCATCTCAGGCAACTGCAAGCAGGTCAACACCACACAGCAGAGTGTGGTCAAGTTAACACGGACCCAAAACCATATATCCAATAACATAACTATTCTGCTTTTGGACTCAGCTCCTCTCATGTGAAGCACAGTCTGTGAACACTGTGCTCAACTGCAGAGAACGCCATTTCAGGCATATTTTCTTTAATGATGCATGATTGAGCTCTCTTCTGGTATTGTGTTGGCCATCAGGACAGTTTATGGGCATCGGGGAGTCCTGTGGTTCCTTAGGAACAGAAATGGTCCTCTTCTTTACATTTGACATCGCCAGGCACACTAGACTAATACTGTACAAACCAGGTAAGTCTCTGACAGGGCTTTTTGTCTGAAAATAGCAAATCAAATTATAGATAAATATAAGAAAAAGGTGTAAAGTTTATATCATAAGAATGATCTCTCGTGAGATCTGGTTTTTTCATTGTAGCCCTTTTGATACTCTTTTGACGTTGCACAGTGGGTATTTTTAAGTCTTTTGTGCCACTGCTTACTAAATAAACATCTGAAGCATTTTTTAGTTGTAGGGCAAACTATATCCATCTCTCTTTCTTCTGCTACGAGATTGCTTATATTAAAAGGCCCCGTGGCTCAGTTAATCTTTGCAAAGGAACCATTACACCTGTAATAAAATGGGAAATGAGCACACTGCAAACAACACTTCTATTCAGAGAGTCTGGAGATGTAAAACAATTTCAGAGAACCCTAGCTATTAGAAAAATAGCAGATTACCTGTGACAGCTAACCAGCTGTATGCACAATATCTTTGATAGAGCTTTCACAAAGAACAGCCAGCTGATTGTAAAAAAAAAACGCACAACAGATTTTAAAAGGAAAGGCAACCAGGATGAACACTTTGGGACAGTGAACCAAGGAATCATAGAATCAGGTTTCGGTTGCAAGGGACCTTAAAGTTCATCTGGTTCCAACCCCCTTGCCATGAGCAGGGACATCTTCCACTAGACCAGGGTGCTCAGAGCTCCATCCAACCTGGCCTTGAACAGTTCCAGGGAGGGGGCATCCACAGCTTCTCTGGGCAACCTGTTCCAGTGTTTCACCACCCTCATGAAGAAGAATTTCTTCCTAATATCTAGCCTAAATCTGCCCTCTTTTAGTTTACAGCCATTCCCCCTTGTCCTTGCACTACACATCCTTGTGAAAAGTCCCTCTGCATCCTTTCTGTAGGACCCCTTCATGTACTGGAAGGCTGCTATAAGGTCACCCCGGAGCATCGACCTTCCAGGCTACAGCAAATTCATAAAAATTGCCCACAGCTTCCCTTGTGGTTATGGTCCTAACTGTGCTGTAAAGCAGCTCCTACTCGGACCCTCTTACATCAGTCAAAGCTATGAAGGAGGCAGAAAGGAACAGGTAGAGTTATGAAGAGCAATATCTTGAACAGTCTTTGGGGATCACTGGCATCTTGTAGATGGTTTAAGTTTACATGGATTCAAAATGCTGTCAGACAAATTAACAGGAAAAATACCCATCAAGGGTTTCCAACTACACACACACCTCCTCTGATCTGTCAGGCTGCTAAGACATGTCCTGAGGCTGGGAGAGCACCATGGGGAAGCATCACTCTCACACCCACCCTATGCTTATATTTCCCCCTAGACGCTCACTGCACACTGCAGTCAGAGACCAGACAGTGGAAAAGTGGGGTGAGGGAGCTGCCAAACACTCCAGCAGACTCTGGGTTGTCTAAGCCATGGCAGTGCCAGGGAAAGCAGCAAGACAGCCATAAGGAGCACGTAACCATGCACACCCAGCAAGAACCTGCGCCACAGCAGCCAATTACCATAGCGATTCTGGACCAGGACCCTTAAAGGAATTTGTACCCCGGGCACCAGTCACTGCTGGTAAATGTCGTCTGCATATCTGTCCTGGGGACAGCAAGAGAAAACTGAGGCTGCTGAAAAACTGCAGAAAGTACAAATCCTTCCTTTGCTGAGCTGAAGACCATGCTAGCTGCTTGTTAAGAGAGAAACACCTCATTTTTGTTGCAACCGCAATGACTCTTACTGCCATAGCATGCTGTTTACCAGGGATGCTGAGCTCCTCTCAGTCCAATGAAAAGGTTTTTACATTACTTGCAAAAGCAACTGTAACATGCAGGGCTCTTTGGAGCAAATCTAGAAGGTGCATGTGCCATGATTTATACCCACTGTGTGTTATGCTTCTCCATGAGAGGTAGTCACAGGCCAGGGATGCAGTGCAGACCTTTCTATTTAAGTCTGTACAAAGAAGTCAGCAGCCCTCAGACTAGTGCTTATAGTAAACGTAGTTAACAACAAATGCTGAAATGGTAAACACAACACTTCAGATCCTTCAGATGCTCATACTAACTCTAAAACAATTTCACCTCCACCATTGCATAGGGCTATATGTCTAGTCTTCTCTACCAAGAATTACTTCTGCCAGGTTATGTGGTATAATTGTACTGCATAACTCTGGTTGAGTTTGTTGGAGGTTTGTTTGTTTCTCTTTTCCTGGTGACACCTGTATTCATGAATATTTTAGCACTTCTGTCAGAGATCTTTCTATCCCTAGGAAACAACTATTATACTACAAGTGTACAGGTGAATGTTGGAATGCGTGGGGCCTGCTCAAGCAGATTTTAAGTGTCTGGGATGATTCAAGCTCTTAAAAGTCATACATGTATCAATGTACTTGAAAAACTTTAGACTTTGTGATTTGACTAGCAATAATCAGTACTGTGTAAGTGCTTGAGCTCTACTCACAGTTTTTTTATGCAAAACCTATTGTAAGTCTTAATGCTCACCTGGTCACTAGCCATTAACATTGAAATGTAGAATTGCAGGAAAATTGAGATCAGAAGGGACCTTGGGAGGTCTCCAGTCCAATCTCCTGCTCAGACTAGGGTCAGCTGTGTGACCAGACCAAGTTGCTTATGGCTGTATTAGACAGGCCTTGAAAATCCCCGAGGAGGGAGACTGCACAGTCTTTGTGGGCAATTTGCGCCACTGCTGGACAGTTCCCATGGGGAAAAGGTTCTCCTTACATCCATTCTGAACCTCTCTTGTTTCAATGGCCTTTGTTCCTCATCTTCCAACCATGCATTGCTATGAAGAGCCTGGCTCCATTTTCTTGATGCTGTCCCTGTAGGTAGCAGGGCCTGCTGTTTCATCCCCCCCGAAACCACCCGTCCTCCGGGCTGAACCAACCCAGAACCCCCAGTCCCTCCTTGCAGGGCAAGCACTTCTGCGTCCACCATCATGGCTGTCCTCCACTGGGCTTGCTCTGCTTTGTCAACATTGTTCTTACATTGTGAGTAAGACGAAAATAAGACTTAATTGTCAAATTTATCTATACTTAGGGTACTGATCTTCAGCACTTCTGTGGGAATACTCAAACGAAAGCAGTCAGAACTGGTGAACTCTCATTTGATTTACAAAATAAGATTTGAAAAGTGACAATGTGTTTTTGTCACTGTAAAACAACCCTCTCCTGGAGTTTCTGTACAGTATCACAAATGGAAACCAGCACTCCTAGCAATGTATCACAACGACAGCTCACAAAACCCTCAGTTTAGTGTTAACAGAATTATTTTGAAATACTTTTTGTTAATAAAACACCTCAAAAGCATTCCTAATAAACCCTTGTGCAGCATAGAATACTGCATTTTTTTCTGAAAATTAGCTTCCTAGTGGGTGGCCTGCTTGTTGAACTTCTAAACTTTGAAGTCAGTGAAAACAAGGGGGGTGGAGGAGCAGGAGATTACACACCCTGGAGGACAGTGTTACCTGAGGGTCATTTTTTGTTAGAAACCACTAGCCCAGATGTACATTGACTTGGTAGAGGGAATAAGCAAAGCAAACAAGGAAAAGCTACATCTTAAATTGCTTTTACTTTCAGGTAGCTTGAAGTGACAATAGTGAAAAATCAAGCAGCTCCTTATCTGACCTTTCAAATGCCTCCAATTCAACACTGAGTTTGTCCTATTTACAATTACTTTTTATGAATATTCCAGAAAATGCTGTTGCTGGTAGGAGCTTGCCAAAAGAGTAAATTTCATAGGTGGAAATTCAACTCCAGGAATTTAATGGGGCCTCATTTTTGCCATTCCCAGATGCCTGAGAAGAGCAGATTGGAAGTCATGATCAGTTGTTTGCACCTAAAACTTACTTTGAACAGTAACACTATCCAACAAGAAATCTTATGTTGTATGTGAGCAATAAAACTAGCTCAGTCTTCAATGACAAAAACATATGAAACCCAGCTAACTAGCCATGTATTCCCAAACTGCACATTTTGCAGACAGTACTTATAGTCTGTATCTCCTTTAAGATGTCAAGGGTGAAGACACCTTCACCTTTGCAAACTATTCTGGATTTCACGTAAGAGCTGTGCTATTTTTCAGAAATATTTTTTTCTTAATGTTAAATTTTCTCTGGGTTTCTCTGTGTTCTCTGGTTGCTTTGTTCTTTCTCGGTTTGATTTAGGAGAGAAAGTAGTTTATTCTTCCTCTGGCTTTCCTTCATTTTCATAGCATGCGTTCTAGCTTTTCATTGTTTTATTGACTTAACTTACTTTCTCGATTTTTTTTTAATACTTTTTCTGTTTACTTGGGTTGTATTTTTCCTTTGGACTGTTTTTCCCCCTTCCCAATTATATCTTTTTCTTTCATGCTGTTTTTCTTTGCTCTGGCTTTCCTTTTCATTCCCCTGCTAGTATGTTTGTTTTTCATATTGTGCAACTTCTTTAGGCTACGACTTCTATCAGCTGCCGGTACTGAGAGGAACGATATACAATGGACGGGTCCTCCGGGACCACTGTTTCAATGCACTGAGAATGCACCAAGGACTCAGGCAGACCTAATCATATCGCACAGTTTGATTGCACTGTGATTACCCCTGGAAGAAGGGTTGTTTTCTTTCTCCCACCACAGAGAGGTAGGTAGTCAGCACTGAATAAGAGAAAATTTGAATGATATCAGACAATTGAAATACTTTCTAAATAATGGATCAACATCTTGGCTATACAAACTAAGAATGTATTCCTATTATTGTTGAACTCCTCAGGAGCTATGCTGAGCCCTCAGAAAGGCCCTTTCACGTAGAAGCAGATGTGCAAAAGAAAGCATTTAAAGAAAATTAACTTTTTTTTCCCCAGAGTTCTAGAGAGTAGATGTAAAATGGCAGCATGGGAATTTACACTGCAGTAACTACTCTAGATCAGAAATGTGCTTTATATAAATACACTCAGAAGAACAGATGTTTATAAATGCATGGGTTACATCTTATCCTTATTTTAATATGGACCAAGATGAGATCCCCCTCTTTCTTTCTAGGAAAACAGAAATTTAGAGGGGGAAAAAAGGCTATCAGGAAAAGGCTGTTATTTGTTTCAACTGCAAAGATTTCTTTTAGGGCTGGTTTTCACTGCCCCATGTGCCCCAACTGCACATGCACTTTTAGACCTTAGGTCTCCAGCCTAAACAGAGGGATAAGACCTCATGCAGGTAAAAAGGCACAGGTCATTCCCTGGCAGCTACCATCATCAGTGACTGATGCCCCAGGCTACTGCTCTCCCCTGAGAAGAGCAGAGAGGAAGGTAGCAGCCAGGCAGGGAGGTGCTGGTAGAATGAAGGTAATGTTGATAAGACCATATTGTTACACAGAGTGTGACAATGCTCAGTGGTTAATGCAGTAGCATGGAAGTTAAGGGGTGTGAGTTTAATTCTCTGCTCCATTACCCACCATCGAAGTGGTGCTGGGAAAACCACAAAATCCTGTGTTATGACAATGTTCAGGTGCCTGACTACAACTAATTTCAAGGGGGATGAAATGCATAAATATTTTTCCAATGTCCGGAACTTGGTACCAAACCTTCCCACCTCTAGGACACAGGCTGACCTGGTGCCTTCTAGGGGTCCCTGGGGATCAATGTGTCAGGGACACGTCACAGAGGTGTTCAGCTTACAGCTGGTGGACATTCTTTTTTAGCATCTTAGATGTCACATAGAAAGTGCAGCTACACGTGTATTTACTAGGCATGAGTGAGTAGGGATATCCTTAAGCACCAAGCTCTCCCCAGACCTCCTCCCACAGGCCTATCTTGCTTGTGAGCACACTTTGACCGAGTACAACCTACCTAACAAATACCAACTGCCTTCAGCAAAGGAATTCTGTGGTCTTCCTGGAAGACCTCCAGGTTATTTCATCTGCCTGGTGTCAAGTTGTACCATCCCGTAAGGGCTCCTGCATACAAGGAGCTGACAGGGCCAGCAGGACATGTCGGAGGCTGTCCCTGCTGCTGCCTTGAATCACAGTGTGGATATAGAGACCCCCCACTACACAGCTATAGTTTAAAGAAAGGTCACTTACAGCAGAAAGCAATGTAAGTGTTTGGATAATCTGGCTTTGAAGTGATTCACACCAAAAAGCACATATGTAGGCTATGCAGCCAGGTAGTCTGAGGGAAAGCCAAATATTTTTGTCATCAGTAAATTTGTGGGCAACTGAAGTAATACCCAACTGTTACTTTATCTGGCTCCTGTCTCACAAATGTCATAGTTTTTGAGGAGATACTGAAGGAGAGGAGCAGCCCTGACAGTCATCAGATTGCTCGGGAAGCTTACCATTCCATGAAGGAGACAGGCACAGTTAGTGGAATTGATACAAAAGAAGCGTGGTGGAGCTCTACAGGATGCCCAGGTGAGAGTTCAGCTTTGCATTCCCTCTGACACAGGAAGGGCAATGGTGATCCATGAGGGTTGCTCCAGTTGAAGGCCTGCAAGATGGCAGACGGGACCATGTTGAGGGACTGGGGACAGAGGTTACTTCAGGGAAACCTAACTGCTACAGTCAGGATGGGACGGAAGAGCCATCCATATCTTCCACATTGTTCTTTTCTCCCCATCCCACAGAAATTATATAGTCTTGATGATTTACTTGATTCATGTGGAATTTGGGGCAGGGGGTTTGTCACAAATTGAACACTTTGATATCATTATGGCTTTTACAGGAGCAAGGAGGTTGTAAAGAAAAAGCATAGCTCTGCTTTCAATGCAGTAGCTATGGCAAATTGGGAAACAGTGAGATACAGATAAAATTCATATGACAGATAAATTGGTATTTCTACGAGAGTGTTCAAAAGAATTTTCTTTGTAAACGAGATAATCTTAAAATGACCATGCTGGGGATCACAGCTTAAAACAAATAGTAATAACATTTAGAAATTATTTGTGAGCATCCAAGTATTTTATACTTTTTCATAAACACTGCAAGCACAAAAAAAGCGAGTTCACTCATTTCCCAAGTATTTTTATTATTGCTTCTCTAGAACACCTGGGTTATTTCCTCATTCAGTTTAAGACCTTTCATCATCTCTTTATCTAATCTCAGAACAGCATGGAATCCTACTTCCATTCATCTATCTTATGAGTTTAGTCGAAGCTGATAGCAAGATAGGGAGAGGACTTAAAGATATGATTTTAATGAAAAGCAATGATCAAAATATTTGGTACACTATTAGGAGTACAAAATGATGGTTACAATTTAAAATGCTTCACAGGCTTTCTGTATGCTGTTGACTAGATAATGTCTACATAATAATGTACATTTTCTTCTTGGTCACCAAGGTGGCAATTTGCCACATGGATGCTATTGTTCAGTTGTTTCAGCAAGATTCTGGAATCACAAACTACAAGACAATCCTGAATGGCATTTGTTACAAGCTTTTCTTCCAATATATGAGACTACATGTACAGATTTCTTTTTAAAGGGATTTGGGTTGCCTCTGGTTGTACAAAGAGATTGATTCCTACGAAGGAAGAAAGCTCTGGTGTATCGCTTTGTAAGACCAATGTGACAACATGACAGACATGGCTTCATACGAACATGTTATTTATTAGATTATGAGCAAAGCTGAACTCTGTCATGTACTGAGGGAAGAACGTTATCTCCTTTCTAAAGGAAAACCCGGCTGTGCTGGTGAGCAGTAAGAGGGATCCCTGGGGACTTGCTGCAGGAGTGAGGCACAGTGGCTCTAGGTGAAGATTTTCCTTGCTCATTGTAGTGTTTGTCCACGCTTTATCTTCTTTCTGTGTACTGCTCTGTAATATTATTTTTCAGTCAAACATTTTAAAATCTGATTAGATTTGCAAAGATAGCTCATCCCTTGCATAGTAAAAAAGGGCTAATACAATAAAGGACAAAGATGTTCACAAGTCAGCTCCTTCTCTTCGGAGGGAAGATGGAACCCTATGGAAGGCACATATATTTCATGTTAAAGCCCAGGAGATAACTAATTTATAAAACTAGTGATTCAGATAACCAGCTGAGTAGAAAACAATTTAGTGCTAGATAAGATCAAATGTTGCACAATATTATAGATCCCACGTATTTCTGGATCTGAAGCCAGTAACCCTCACAGGGACCTCCATTCCCACGGGAGACCAGGGCAGGGCTCTGCCGCCCTGCCTGCACCCCTGCCCCCTGCCTGGGAACAGCCTTGTACCACTCCTTGGCAGAAAGCAGCTCTGACCTTCTCGTTTTAATTACCTGGCACCAGAGTACTCATGGCATCACGTTTTCTCCTATATTGCATTTTTGGACATAATGTCTGTATCCCATCTAGCAGCAGTTAGAGGCATATCCACACCGATATAAACAGGTTGGTGCCATCTAATTCAGTTAATTAACTGAAGCACTGTATCACCCTGATGTGGCTATGTTGCTTCTGGGTCCAGGGTTCACAGTCTTGCAGTTATTTAAGATCCCTTCATCCCACGCCACTGTGAAAGTGGATATACACTGTGTCTCTCATTAGTCTCAGCCAAAGATTTTGTTTCTGCAGCTCACCTAAGTTAGTTTTTCTATTATTTATTTACCTCACTGCAGTGCACATCTCATGACCATACATCCTCCTTATTGTTCCGTCCTTTAATAAAACCTCCACCAAGCTTTCTCTGTTGCTTATAGATTGTGTAAAGGACTCCTGAGTTGAATAACTGATCAGCTGATTTCTGAGCTTATTCTGAAGTAACTAACAGCAGAGCCACTGTTGTACATAACTAATGAGAGTGAGAGCCTTCCTCTGGGTCCCATCTGCACTCCCATATAGTTTACCCTTATTGCCATCACTGTGTTTGAAATGGGACTTTATTGCAGTGACTCCAATACTGTTAAACTCACCACCACCTCCGCTGCTGTCACCACCTTTGAATAACTAGCTTTGAGAAGTGCAGATGGGACCATTCCCTAAATTGTCCCTTATTTTCTCTGAGAATTTGTTATTCATTGGTATTTTCTGAATAATTCGGATGAGTAATGTTCAAGCTATAGACTGCTCACAAACCATCCACTCCCGCTATCAATGTTCATTACTCCGGTTGTGTGACTTGGCTGCCTAAGCTTCGGCTCTTTGATTTTTAAACAGAAGAATAACAACAAGGGAGTATGGCCATGAATTTTCACATAAAGCATCATTTTTGCTAAAGTTTGTTATTTCAAGGCACATTCAGTTCAGATACCTGAGAGGACCTGTGTTTTCCTCTGAAAGGACTTGCACCCTCCTCGCCCCTCCCAGGGAAGCTTACATTGACAATCCCACCAGGCTACAGGTCAGTGGTGGGCTTCCACTTCCTTCATATCTGAAGACATTTCTTGATGTGAAGCAGCTAAGAAATTGTTATTTGCTAGCAGCATGCATGCAGCTCTCTCTGCAAGGTGAAGAAAAGCTTGTATGCTCTCTAGCTCCTCTGCTTTTTTCTTCCCAGTCCATTAATCTAATAAAAGATGTTGCCTCTCCTTATAAACTCTGTTCCTTTTCGAGGGAACAGAAGGAAGCCAGGGCATTTGCATATTGAACAGAATAGAAATTGTTGCATGAAGCTCCCCAAAGAGCAGATGAAAATTCGAGCATTTATTTGCAGCTGCCAGTGAAACGGAGAGATATGAAACTTTGTTAGTGCTTTGCCAGGAACTGGAAATCAGGGGGGAGCAAGAGCCCTGAGAGCTCTTCCTGACACAGGGAGCAGATGAATGAAGGAGTCAGTACATTTAGAGATTCCATTAAACATTTGGAAATGCCAAAAAATAGTAGGCATTAGAGGTCTGCACTATCAAAAACCCTGGAGAAAGGGAAATGACACTTTACTGGGAGTGCATCTAAGCCATAAGAAAGTGGCGGGGTTGTGGTTTTTTTCCAATTCATCGTGTTTCCAATGAAGTAATATCAGAGTAACAACGAGGATTTAGCCAGAACTGTGAGCAGAAAATAAAGCTGCCACAATTAAACATCTGCATCACTTGTGAAGGGATGCAATGCTATGAAGCACCACCAGCCCATGGTTGAGCACCACTGGCAGAGAGCTGCTTCTGTTGCTCACATGCTCCTTCCTCTTCTTCAGCCAACATTAAGGTCCGCAACGGCTCCTCAGTTTCTGTGCAGGTCAGTCACAAAATATTCCTATCATTACCCTTCACCACTGTGGGAACAGTGTCCCTCTAGCAAATGAAAAATGATTCACCATCAAAATTCATAAATTTTGAGGTTGGTGATCGCTTGCAATACAGGAGGTTTTAAAGAAATTTCCCCACCTTGTTTTCAAGGTACATGAACCTGTTCCTTGCAGAAAGGCTTGTCTTTCTGTCTGGGAGAGTAACATGAGACTTTATGAGATGATTTCTGCTACAGACCAAACAAGGACTTTGTTTCTCTCAGGGATGTCTCAGCAGCAGCATATGGCATATTTCAGTTTGCATTTACCTAAATTTGATGGCAACTTTAGAGAAGCCAGAGTAAAGACTGTCTCAATATAGCTTCATATTACCATATGAATGATATTAAAACTGTACATATGCAAGCCAAACCTGCGTGGAAAAGATGTGCAGTAAAATTCTCAATGATGTTGTCATGACAACAATGAAAGTCAGTAGATCACCACTTAAAATCATCTGTGATTTGAAGCTTCACCTGGAAAAATGGAAGCTGACTACCCTGACAAGTGGTGAGTTTGTAAGAGTGAAGTGTGGTGCCTTTCTGGAGGAGATTGTACTATATTTTAAAAATTATATGTTGATACACTTGAAGATTACAAGTGGCAAGTGATGCCTGGCATCACAACTAAAGGACTCAAATCTCCAGCAGTTAGACTGAAATAATGAAGTTCCTAAATTTTCTGGAATCATAAGCTCCCACATAAAACTGAAATTTTTCATGGAGAACTCCCCATCTTGCCACTGAATGCATCATAAATAAATGAAATAATTATCCTAGTACTGAGTGGTTCAGAAATCTTCAAACTCAGTTTATACAAAAGTGTAGATGTTTTCAATGGCCAAAAATATTCAAGTTATTTAGCAATCTGGTATCAGATAAACATGGAAAGTGGAAAATTATTTGAACCAGAACTCGTTGACTTGCAATGAGGGCTGTGCAGAAGACAGATGTTCTATTTCACAACATATTTTGTGGTTTCCCATCTTGGCTTGGTTCTGAATCTAAATGAAATATAAAATATGGAAAGGAAAACACTGAAAAGTTTTCATTTCAGATTCATAAAAATATTTCCGTTTGCTTTTACCCATTTTTATTTTCCCTTTTACATCCTGAATTATCTCTCTTCCTCATCCTTGGCTGTGTCTATGTCAATCATCTGTCTTAACCCCTGATTATTCATTTTCTCTTCCTAATCTCTTCATTTAACTGCTCACTCACTGGTTCACTTACTGCTCTTCTTCCTCCACTGAGACCACTTTTGTCAAAGTTTTTATAGAATTTTTATGCCTTACTCCATCACCAGCTCTCCAGCCTTGTTCTGTGAAGCCTGGCAGCTACTTCTCACACTGTGAGCTCCACCCTTCTTCTCCAAAGCTTGTGCTTTCTTCACTTTGTCTGCCTTCTAACTACTTCTTCATAGCAAAAAAGTCCTCTGTGGTTACACCAAGTTCTCCTTTCTTTCCCTTACTGTCTATAACCATCGTCTCAGACGCAAACACAAGCATAATTGCCATGTTACATTGATTCATTCAACACATTTCTCTAATAAATCCCACTCTGTTCATCTACACCAACAGGGCTGACTTATCTTTGTATCCATCAATATCTCTGCACCTCACCCCGTAGTACAGTTTTCATGGCAACGAAGTGGAGGAGCTCTGCCACAATATATCACAAATTTCACTTGGCAGTTCCATAGTTTTACAAAGTCACATTTCATTTTAAAGTCGCCAATTGTCAATTTTCAAGTCATGGATGAGTGGAAGATTATCAAGGGGTAAACATCTCGTGAGTTTTACCTGGAATATTGCGAGTACTGTGCTACACAGCACAACATGCTTAGAACCTAAATTCACAAAATACAGATAAAAAAGAGTGTAAAAAGAAGATACTTACCTACAGTCACACAGCATCTCTGTACTGGATTGCTTTAAACCCTCCAGAGCCCTGAATTACCAACTCAAACTTACACAAGGAATATAACCCTGTATGCACAGATTAACATGTTGTTCTACCAACTCTCTACAAAGATAAGGAAAATAAAAAAAATATTTTCAAGCTTCCACCATCCATTGCTGAGAGCATTCTTGGAAGTAAAACCCTTGTTTTAGCATTTATGTGATGCCACAGCTCCTTCAGGGGCAGATTTGTAAAAATGCCCAGGCATCTAACGATGCTGACAGGTTTCCAACTATATTTCTAAAGGTGCTTTTATAAATTCTGTCATGCAGTTCTCTGTAGCATTTAGGGGCTACATTAATTTCCTTTCCCCTAATCTTCACTTCATTTTTTCAGAGTTATTTTGTTAATTTTATTTTTTGCAAGATATCATGTGGCTCTTGAGACCAAACTAGTCTTACAACACTGAGCAGGACTTTCAGAGTCTCAGAAAATCTGAGAAGAAATATGTCCATGGGGCACTTTTCTATCAGTAGAAAGAAATCAGGCGCCGCAGAAGTAACACTGATGAATGTCGCGATGGTCTGAGGCTTGAGGTGTAAACTTCACCACTGTGGCAAGGCTCTAGAGTAATGAATTCTGCAAAATAGAGTTGTAGGTGATCAAATATGATGAACCGGTCCTCAGCACACCCCGTGCAAAAGGTTTGTACACAGTTATCCACAACGCAGTGTTATGTGCAGCTGTGCTGGACCTTGTATTAACAAACAAGGAGGGACTGGTGGAGGATGTGAAGGTCGGAGGTAGACTCGGCTGCAGTGACCATGAAATGGTCGAGTTCAGGATCCTGCGTGGAGGAAGCAGGGCG
>Ga0065711_1005390_pt1 | contig 20371 bp, 14 predicted proteins | sample Hoacrofraction12_FD_59098 | JGI IMG/M metagenome (GOLD analysis project Ga0065711, IMG submission 59098) | Hoatzin crop microbial communities from Cojedes, Venezuela - Epithelial fraction 12 v2 (version 2) | ecosystem: Host-associated > Birds > Digestive system > Esophagus > Crop | place... | reverse complement strand
AGAGCAGCTGCCCGTTTCCGTTTCCACGCAGTATTCAGCTCTGAGGAAACTGTGTGGTCCTGTACTGCTTGTTGAGTGAGAGCACTGAAAGGACCTTAGGTCCGTTGTGTTTCTTCAATGGTTACGTTACACTGAAGATACCAGGTTTTATTGTTACACAAGTTTGATAAAATGTATGATAGTTCATTTTGGATTTTTGGCTTCTCCAAATCAGTTACTGAAATGTGAGTGGGTCAAATCAGATCTTATTTCGTCAGAAGCAATATGTTAAAAAAAATGGCAATGCCAAGGGTGTCAAAGTGTCACACTGTTCACAGCAAGCTACATTTCCTAACAATTTCGGAACAGAGCGCATGACTGATTAGTAATTACAATGATTTCAGTATTTCATAGCATTTATGTCCCTCATGCAAAATATATTTTTGTATTCATTTTTTGTTCTGTACAGGATGGACAGCAATAATTTTTTTGTTGTTCTGTCATTAGTGTAATGTCATATGTCACTAATAGAAGTCAAAAAGGGTTTTTTTGGAAAAAGAACCAAAAAAAACCTCAGTGTGAAAGCAAATAAGACTACAACAGAAGAATTCCTCTGTGTGTGTAAATAAAAGAACACCATTTTTACAGTCAGTTATTTCACTGAAAAAAATTCCTCCTTTCTGACAGAGTACGTATGATGAGTTGTATTCTGTAACTGCGGTATTTCCAACTGCACCTTTGTAATTGTAAGTAAAGTCGTCTTTGGAATTCCTTCTAAGATAGAGAAGTGTGATTGTGATGGACAGTGATGATCACTGCACTTAGACCAGAGCAGTCTAAACTGTGAGGGTTGCCTGTTGACCCCAGCTGTGTCTGGTACATTGATCCTCTTCTCAGGTGTTCTCAAGCCTACGGATGGTTTTTGTAGCTTTTTGAAGCCAGTTTGAGACCTAGTTTTCAGCAAATCGGATTTACATGTATGTATAATCATGGTGTGCCTGCATAATCACAGTTGGAAGCTACGTTAGAATTTTGTTCTGAGTAATCATGTTAGGTAAATTAGGACAGTCTCTTGCCTCTGCTACATTTTGAGGCAGTATTATGCTGGGTATGCCAGCTTGACCCAACAAAGTAGCTGCTATTGGTCTTTTTCTGAGCAAAAATGAATCGATGTTCTGCAGTTGTTCAGTTTTTTTTAACATTTTTAAATTAGCCTTGAATTTGTTACGTTTGTGAAGGTAATCTGTTGTGTAGAATAGGTAAACGCCTCAGTTTATCAAGCTGTTTAAAACCCGTTTTATATACTTATATTTTTAAATTGTCAAATGTTCAGTAAATACTGTAGAGTTATTTTCATAGTACTTCTTTTGAGTTGTATATATATAGGGCTGTTGAACTCTTTCATAATGTAAATCACATCAAAATCATAGTTTTATAGAATCTCAAAATACTTAGCTGTCTTTTAAGGAAATTTAGCATCTAAAAAGAGGAGACTTTACATAAAATGACAGATAATGCCCTAAGGGAATACCACTAGCTGTTCTGTGGAACACGTTTTGGGAACTTCTAAAATACTACCTTTTAGGGTGCAAAGCTGAGCTGAGTGTAGAATTTTAACTTATCTTACTCTTTTATTGGGAGTTACAGTTTAAATATACTGAGAGATGTTTTTTCACTATTACTTCATTATTATTTCACTGTGTAGATATTTTATATATTATTGAAAATTATATTTTTGTGTAAGTACTATTTGGAAAATAGTAGGTTTGTCTTGATAGTTCCGTGAACTAGCTGCATATGATTTTGTAATTGGAAATTTTCACTGGACGATTATCACCATTCTGCTGTCTCAGATCTGAAAAGTCTTTTTTTGATGTGTTCGCAGCGTGTGCCATGGGATACACACAGTCCCTTGTTTAAAATCTCCAGAACACCTGTTTAAAAGGGACTTCTTAAGAAGGAGATTAATACAAAATGAATGCATATGGTGTGGCCGTGAGCCCAATCCATCGCATAGTGAGATGGGAAAATTATGAACAGTATATCCCATTTTGCCAGGGAGGGGTCAGGACACGTGTAGCTTAAAGCGTACCCTTTTTTGTTTTTCAGGTTTGCGATATTCAGACCCACAGGGGATTGCCAGCTCCCGATCCGTGTGTTGGCCCTGCATGCACTATGTTGGTGACCTCATACCCACCACAGAACAACACTGGAGCTGGCCTTTAGGGGTAAGGTACTGTTCCACCACCGCCTCCTTTTTTAGTGTATTACAGTACAGTGTTACATAATTTGCTAAACATTTGAATAGTAATACTCCTATATCATAACCTACGGGATATAAAAGAAGTATATCGGACATTAGAAGAGTATGAAAAATTGTAAAACCACGGGACTTATCTTGCCCTCGTGTTATCCCTGTGGGCTCCTATGGTGGGTGTGGTATCACCAGCACAGTGCATGCTGAGGCATCCCATGAATGGGGAGCTGGCAATCCACGGTGAATCTGGACATCACACACCTGAAAACAGCCAAGGAAGGTAAGTTTCACATTGGAAGTGTGCTGAGTTTTCCTTTAAACCTTGTTTGTTCGGGAGGATTCAGCATATATTTATGAAGGTTCTCTGTTGTGTTTTTTCAGTTAATTTTAAGTGACGAGATAATAATGTGTAGTGCTTCTGGTGGATGAGTCAGATCTGGAAGACACTTTCATATTCCATTGACATAAAGTAAGCATTCCTGTTCCTGAGAACTACCACTGGGAAGTCATCAGAGAATCTAGCACTGATGGGATAGCGGTCTGTGATTGAAGTCATGTTACTTAGAGGACAGAATATTTTCACGATCTGCTGTTTAAGAAAGTCATAGTATTTTGGAACTTGACAAATGTTACATGTCCTGCTGTGTTGATTATTTTCCCCTTATCTAAATGTGTTTACAAGACAGATTGAAACCATGGAATTTACTTCATGTAGGACTGGAATTTAGGCAATAGCAATTGCGTGTTCAGTGTCTTTTGTTGTTGAGATATTTGAAACAAAAGGCAACATCTTACTAATTACAATCTATATCAGTATCGTTTTCTCAATCTAGTTTATATTTTTCAAATTTCGTTACGTTACACTTTTGGTTTTGTAGAAAACTGATTCCAGAGGCTCTGGATACGCAGGCTTCCTAATATGTTTCCATTACTTTAGCTTAAATTGTAGAGACTGAAGATCTTCAAAAATACACAGGATGGTTAATGGTGTGGGAGTAACCATTAATTTTAAAAATAATGTTGTGAGTTTGCCCCTCTAAGACAGGGTCCCTATTTTTTAAAGTATTTTGAAGATCTGGGGGCTTTACTTGAAATGGTGGTAAAACACAGATGTGAGTGTACATGCTATATTCATGTATTTTCCTTTATATTTTTGCCTGAAAGTATTTACTCCTATAAAAATTGTAAAGTTGGAAAATTCCTCAGTTTTTTGCCTTATGTAATCTTTGTTGTATTGCAGTTGATGTCCTGGTAAGGCAACATTCTAAAATTGTGTAGTTTTTTCTTGTGTTATTTCACCAGATACATAGGGGTGTACAGTCATTGTCACTCAATATTAGTTAGATAGTTGGAAGTTTTTGCCAGAAAGAAAACTTCTTATCCCACCCGTGTGATTACTCCACTGTTGAGTAGGAAGTTGCTGGTGTTAAATAACCTTCTAGTATGGAAATACTTATTTTCTATGTTAAACTGATAATGTATTGTGTTTATAATGTTTATTAGTTTAGAAAAAGATGGTGTTGCTTGAGTTGCAGATTTGAAAATCCTACCATCTACCAATTGTAAAATTACAGTAACAGCTTACAATTAGTGATTTCTTCCACCCAGCCTTTAATATTCTTTCTGTGTTTTGGCAGCCTGTGTAGTCATACAGCTGCATAGATCATCACTCCTGCCTTGTGCTGGTAGTTACCTCCAGTCCTGCAAAGACTCGTACATGCAGGCGAAATGTTCGTTGAACTAAAATTAAATATATGTGTAGCATTTTGAAGAATATGGAGAAGAAACTTTTATAAAAACCATGCAGAAAAGAAAATGGTGTTTAATAAATTCGCAGTAAAAGTATGGAAATACTTTTCCAAGATAAGTATCCTTTAGCATCTTCCCTTTTCCCATTAGTAGAGGATGCACCAGCCCTCTCTTCCAGTAACTCCATTCTGGCAGCATCAAAAATTTCACTTAGCAGATGCGGTAACGCTCCCATACTGGACATAAAGATGTACCAAAAACCTGATGCTGGGAACCTTCAGTGTCAAAGGAATCCGCCAGGTTCTCGGTTGTGGCTTTCTCGTCTGTGGTGCTCGTACTCTGACTGTTCTCGTTGTCCTGCAAGGTGACGTGGCTGCCATGCAGTACATGTCAGATTCTGACAGATTAAGGTGTTGATGTTGCTGGCACCGAGTTTAATAGAGATTTAGAGTCTTTTTAACTAAAAAGCAAAAGCTCTTTTCCTGAGGAGATTTTAAACTTTTTTTCTACTGATCCAAGTTTGATATTTTTTCAGCAATGCAATTAGTCTCTTATTCACAAAAGGAAACAGCTGAAACATAGCATTTTTTAATGTTTTCCATTTAATTTTCATCAAAATACATAATTTTCAGAGGTTCTAAAGTGAAATCAAATACTTAACTTTTACTTCCTCCATTATATCTATTTCTGCCCTCAACAACGTCTGTACTCTTCTGAGGCAGTCCAAGATTTGTGAAATAGAAAGAAGGTTCCTCAGTGTGGGGATGAAACACGATGTCAGTTGGATAGGGGTTTCCGTGGAATCCTGTCTGCGAGTGGGAAGAGCTTAGTTTGGGATTGCTGTGGTGGGTTCTCGCCCTGCTGCAGGAGAGGCGTCTGCTCCTTTGCTAGCAGGTTCTGAACCACCTCGCGTGACTGCCTGGGGTGTTAAGAAAAGCTTTGACTAACTCCAGCTCGCCTCAGCGCGCCGGGCTGTAGCCTGCGGTGGTTAAAAGCAGCTCTTCAAGAGCAGCCCTCGCTGCGCTGAGGGCAGGAGACTTAGAGGGGGTTTGGGAACCGCGGCAGCCGTCCCGAGGTAAGCCATCCCTTCCTGCGTAATCGGAGCCCTCCGTGTCCGCAGCGAGCAGACTCTGTTCTGAGCCATGAAACACGACTGCCGCTTCAATATTCATTTTAATGATTTTTTTTTTTTTTTTGCCTAGTATGCACATATTTTAATGCTATATATGCAGTAAGTTGCTATTTCCCTGGAATGCATTTAATTCAGATTTTGTTGACATTTTGTGGAATTCTGCTCTGGTTAGAAGGCTTCAGTGGGTGTTAAGCATTGCGCAGGTTTGTGCTGGCCATCTGCACAGGAGCTAATTTTATCCCCTGAGAGAAGTGTGTTGGCAATACGTTATGTCAAAAAGATGCTTAGTTGAGTGGCCTCCGTATTGGCAATGTGGGGTGGATATATCGATATCTATGTGAATACCCTCTTTACCAAAATAGTGTTACTTCTACACTTTTAATGGTTTGAATGTAATTTTTGTTGTATAAATAAAATGAGCGTTTTGAGTATATAGATCAAAGAAGTAGAGTGACTAAATTGCATACATAAGAGAGTGAGAAGTCAATTTCACATGGTAGTATCTGGATGTTTTGTCACTGCATCTTTTAATCAGCCATATATTATACAATAATCTTCATCAATTTTTAAGTTTTCAAGCAATAAAGTGGATAAAATCATAGTTTCTTTTAGGGTGAAGATGTAGTCAAATTTCTGATGCACACTTCTTTCACTGGGAATGTACTCTGAGTCGCCACTCTGCAGCTACTCAATTTTAGTCACCAGTAGCTTGGAGTAGTCAAGCTTTTGGGGATGCTTAGACTGTAACAGGCAATCCTGGGGTGGTGTTTAACATTTTTTGATAGATGTTTATTTTTACTTCTTGATGCGTTACTGCTTTAGAAATTGAATAGTTTCAGGCACAGCCAATTACCACTTTGTCTTTGGTGACAGGCTCCCTCTTGTGTTCTTCATTCTGTAATTCTCGCTGTGTGTCCTGAGTTGCAATCAAATGCATACTGAACTTCTGGAATCTCTTGTAAAAGTGTCTTGAGATGAACTGTTTTGCAAAGGCCAGTTAAGAATACAAACCTTTACTATGCATGGGGATAATAGTGGAGAAAATCATGCTGCTGATTAGTTTGACTTTTAAAAAATGTGTTTGAACCTCATTATTACTCTCTTATCTTTACAGTGGATGATGTTGGAGAAAAATTGGACCATATAGGAAGCACTCCCTTGAAAATTAGTACCGAGGTGACAAATGATGATGTTGCTAAAGATGACGGGTTTGGTTCAGAAGTTATCAAAGTGTACATATTTAAAGCTGAAGCTGAAGATGATGTCGAAATAGGTACCTTTTAAATTCTGTGTATTCTTCCAGTAGTTTGGCGTATTTCAGGGTCTTTTTGTTTGTTGTGCTTAATTTCATGTGATCCACTGACTAGAATGTTTTGTAGAATGTGACATTCATGGAGGCTGCCCATACGCGGTAGAGATCGGATGTGTGTTAGTCTCAGGTTCTTTTTTGATTGGCAGTGGGTTTTTTTCAGGCAACCAAAGCCCAAAGGTAGAAGTGGTTTGGTCTCTGCAGCTGTTTTGCGTTTCTCCGATGTTGCGAGACTGTGTGTCAGCACAGAACAGCTTCTAGAGTGGATTCCTGTCATTGAGTGGTCTTTGGTGGCGTTGATACAGAGAGAGGGGCAGCTTGCTGGGACTTCAGGCATGCAGTCATTTCCAGACCTACCCAGGAAAGTCAGAATGGTTCTGCAGTTCTCTTTTGCAGAGATAGATCCAGCACCTCCAGGCGCTTTGTAAGTGGACACACAGCTAACCCATGTTCTGTTCATCGTAACTGGTGGAAGCGGAGCCCCCCTTACAGTTGTTCTCAGAGCTGAAACCTCTGGCTCCTTCCACTTTACCCTTTGCGTTTAGGTAGTGAAAATCTGCCTCACTGGAACGTGTCTGGCCCGGAGCCGTTCACAGGGCAAGTCAGCCTGACTCTGCTCTGCCGGAGTGGAGAAGGGCGATCATCTCCCACAGACTGGTAGCACTGGCCTGGCTGTGCTGTGAAAATCTGGAACATTAGGCAGAACTGTGGATTAGAGCAACAAAATCCTCCAGTTAGTAGCAATCCTGGTGCTGTTTTTCAAGCAGCAGGAACAGCTGCTGCAGGAAGTTTTTGGCTGTATGATGCGTTTTATTTTTCTTCTCTGAGAAAGAAGTAAACTTTCCAGCTCAAAGTAGTGGCCGAAAAGGATTGTTCAGGGTTGATCAGACTGCTAGCTAATGGGGCAGTTGTCTTTGGTTTGCTCTGTCTCTTAGGGTAGGTTCAGAATTAGTTGACTGTTGTATGAGTTGCTCGGTGTCTGTTGCAGCATGATACAGTGTAGATTTTGGAGTCTGTTAATGAAGTCCTTCACAAGGTTGCCAGAGTAGCTTAACATATTTTACTGTCTTATTTGGCATAGACAGTATCTGATTCAGCTGAAGGTTACTGGGTATTTCTGTAAGGCCTGTAAGTCTGCCAGGACTATTTGTAGTAGCAAACAAGGACTCTTGGTATACCAGAAGTTAGTCTGTTCTGCCGTGATCTGCAGCTTCTCTACTCACTGTTCAGTCCCTGAGATGCATGGCAGACTTAAGCATCAGTATTTATCTGCCACCTCTCTCTCACTCAAGCATCAATATCAAGTTCCAGATTGGAACTTGTTCTTTTGCCTCTGTTCAAGTAAGTCGGTGGGCCAAAGCTTGTTAGTCACCCGGAGCAGGATGATGTGGGCAGTTGTCCTCATTGCCTCCTTTCCAGCTGTTACTCCTCAGATTGCAGTGTCTCTGGGGATTCGGTGCAGCATCTTATGTCCCTGCTTGTCTGCCCCTCAATGGTCTTGTTGAAACTATTGGTGGTAGCAGTTGCTCTCTCTGTTAGGTAAGTTGCTAGTCAATCCCATGTAGTGAGTCTGGGACATGCGCATTAGAATCTTTGTAGGAAAAGTTACCTAAGATTCAGTTTTTGCGAGGTGAGTAAATAGGATTTTGGGAGAGGAAGAGGGAGAAGAATTAGCTGTTCATATCTCGAGAGAGAATTTAAAGGCTGTGTTCTGGGCAAGATTAGAATTACAGTCATTTTTTTGGTGGGCCTGGGCAGGTGTGTGGTTCCAGTCGCACCTGAGCTCGCTGCTAGCATGCAGAAAAGGCCCCTGATCCTTCTGGGATAGTAGTTGTTCAGTCTTTAATTTATCAGGAGACGCCAAGAGAACTTTTTTCTGATCTGCCCAAAGTATCAAACTTCCACGATTTCATGACCTACATGGATGTCAGAACGTTTAATTGGAGTTTTACAAAATAGCTTTGTTATAAATGAGAAAAAAATACTTAAATCTGAAAGTAATTGAACAGTGGTTGTTTTACGTTTACTTACTGTGTTTAACTTCTTTTCGTTAAAGGTGGGACAGAAATTGTCACAGAGAGTGACTTTCACAATGGACATTCTGTAGCTGGAGTAATTGAACAAGGAGGTGTTGGTAGAATGCAGCGAGAAAAAATGGTTTACATGGCTGTTAAGGACTCTTCTCAGGAAGATGAAGATATTAGTAAGCATAATAAGAAACATTTTTGTTTCTCATGCTGTTTTATACAACAATATAAAGATCGTTCTCAAGGACTTTTTTAATTTTTCTGAAGGATTCTTCAGCCTGAAGTAGTAGAAAACTAAGCTCATCTTCCCTAAAAATAAAGAGCAGGCTATAATTATTTTAAAGTGATGTGGATAAATGCACTTTGTGCATACTGTATGCAATCATTTCGTTATTTATATTAAATGTAACATGTCCATGGATGAAGTTAATGAGGTTAGTCAAATTTCTCATTTTTCTGTTTTCCTACTGTGAATTGCCTTGTTCAAACAGCTTTCGGGCAAAGTGGTGAATAAATGTCATCAGTTACAAGTTTGTAAGTTTGTATATTTGAATTTATGTTGGTATTTGTTTTTGATTTATGCTTACTGATACGTGCTTTCTCTCTTTAAGGAATGTCTGAATAAATAATGATCCGCTAAGGGAAGGGGTGGTTCTAAATGCCAAAGGAAGAAAAGTAATTTATAATGGGTATCAATCAGAGTGAGAGCAAATTAAATGAAGGAAAATTTGTGATGAGCAGAATAAAATTAAAGATTTGTTCTTCTCCTTTAATCCAGGCTGTGCTGAAATAGCAGATGAAGTTTATATGGAAGTTATTGTAGGTGAAGAAGAAGCTACATCACTTCCAGATGCACAGCTTGAGGACTCTGGCGTGAATAAAACTTTTGTCCCTGTTGCTTGGGCTGCTGCTTACGGTAGGGATCTGTATGCTTATTTTCTGAAAATCCTTTCCATTATTTTCTCCTTAATCTATCTTTCAGAATCTCTGTGCAAATGTGATAATCTCTCACCTTCCCCTGTGGGTCTGGAAATAGCTCCTTCTGATCTAGAAGTGTCAGTTAGTGGAGTTCATTAAGTGATGTGAAAAATTATGTTGACGTCATTCGTGACCTTTTACGCATAAGGTCCTTAGTGTTTTTGCAGTTCAACCTGAAGACAACAGTTCCATTTTTACACTGGTGGTTTTTTCCCAATGCTGGCCTGTCAAACAGTTACAGATTACTGTAGTAGTTGGTTGTCTTGCATATAATGAATGGATTGCTATATGTTGAGTTCTGTGAAGTAGAAAGGAAAGCTGTTAGGATAATTTCTACATGTTGTTCTTGATTCTGGCTCAGATGTATAGCGTGCGTGAGTTTTAATGGTTAAGTTGGCTGTTGAAGATTTTACACAAACAAGAATAGCCTGAAGTATTTTACAGTAGCTAGGAGGAAGGGGAAATAACTTTAAAAAGTGAATAGTAGGAATAAATGTAAACATGTTCCTAATAATTTCAGTTTATATACCTGTTTCAAGCCTCTTAGTCCTTCAGATTAGAAACAAAAAATAAAAGGTAATTTTTTTCTCTGCAGCCATGCTTCACATAGTACAACTGTCTTATCAGGATATATTGTGAATTCTGAATATTCTTTTCTTTCCTATTTATTCTTTTCTCAGATTTTAGCATGTTAAATGCATATTAAGAGGGTATGTTAAATGTATATTAGGAGGGTATGACATCATCCATGGTTTATAGAATTAGTCAGTTAAAATTCATTGGTTTAATGCATCTGAGCACAGTAATTGGGCTGATGAAGTGGTTTAGAACCAGAGAGTCTTGGCACATCGCAGTAAACACTTTGAATCCAAAATGAGGAATACACTCATGAGGTATTACTTCTCCGTCTCCCAGAACTTTGTAGCGCCTCATGTAGATGAGTTCTGGGCGTCTGATCAGGTGTAAGTCTTCTTACCTGCCTAGTTCTGCTCCGGAGAGATAAAGTACTTCAATCTCAGGAGCAAATTATGGCCTTCAGATAACCCTGTTTCTGGATTGCTATCTGAGGTTATTTATGAGGTTAAAGGTTTGCAGAAGCAAGCTTATTAATTATGAGAAGCAGGAAAGGCAGTCAGCATGGTAAGCATGCAAACACAGCTTTAGTAGATATTAGCTCTTTACAAAGATGTGGTTTTATTTCCTGGGGCTCATAATTACAAAATACTGAACTGGTTGTGAACAGCACATCTCAGTTTGGATAGAGTTAAGCTGTTACTTGTTAGCTGAGTTAGTTTTCTCTCATGATCAGACTTTCAAAGCCATCATCTTTAAAAAGAGTTCTAATTTATAATGACTAAAATACCATTTTCTGCAGGAGATGAAAGAAGGCTACCCAGAAGATACGAAGATGGTCAAGCGGCAGGTAAGAAACGTAACTGTGCTTGGCACAGCATTAAAACGAACTTGCTGTCTTTGAAAATATACACATTTCTGTGTCAGTTCTCCTAATCGGTGAATGCAAAAATTATCCATAAAGTATCTATTGAAGGACTCCACAGTCTTTCTCTGCTGTTTTGAAATGAACGCAGTTCTAGATGGCTTAGAATTGTAGCATTCACAGATTTCTGGCAGTTCTAGTAGGCCTTCAGAGTGGGTGGGAGGTTGGGAGGATCTGCCAGGTTTCTTAGTATAGTTTTGTAGTCAAGAAAGAGATAAATACAATTGTTAAGAAGTAAAACCAAATTAAATGAAAGGAAACAACCAGCATAACTTGTAAGAAATTAATGTCTTCACAAGTATGAGAAAGCAAGGCATATATCTGAAAATTAATGAGTGTTTAAACAGTTATATATTTGACTTTTACCAGCAAAGATAGATAGTGCTTTATATTGGCACTCTTCCTTTTTATATATGTTGATTGTAGAGGAAGGGTAGTATTTTTTTTAAAAAGTAGATATGCTGCTGTGCAATTCCAGTCATCAGTCCCAAAGAAAAAAGTTGTTTAAGGTTTTTTATGGTGTCTAATTTTTGTTTCTAGGAAATAACTTGGATACACGATTAGAAAACAAAAACGGTAATGCAACACAATACCTGCAGATTTGTGATAGCATTAGCACTAATAGAGTGCTAAAACAAAAAACCAAGAAAAGGAGGAGAGGAGAGGCCAGGCAATGGCAAACAGGTAAACACTGTATGGTTATGCGTATTGTCATGGAGTGGCACTTGCTCCTGTACTATTCCTTTTTTTTTTTTTTCTCCCAAGCTGGTGCAGAATTAAAAAATACAAATGGTGATTTGCGTATTTCCTGTGTCCTTCCCCCTCCAATTCTGTGCATAGAAAATGTGGTGATTTGTGCTATTCGAAGTCAGTACACTTAGGGCTGATGCGATTCGTTTGAATTTTGCAGGCTATTAAAAAGTAATTATGGATGTATTCACTGCACATACGATATTACTGATCTGTTTGAGCAGTTTCTAAACCACAACTATATAAACTGTAGGTGCTGTGGATTGGTTGTTTTTAAACTACTGAACCATTCTCTGTCTGCTGCAAGTGTAAGTGCATGAATCTGAACAGCAGTTGGCTGATTTAAAACTTCTTAATCAGTAAATTTGTTTCCTTCATAACTTGTTTTTGTTTGTTTAAAAACAGCTGTTATAATAGGTCCTGATGGACAGCCCTTAACAGTTTACCCTTGTCACATTTGTGGGAAAAAATTTAAATCCAGAGGATTCTTGAAAAGGCATATGAAGAATCATCCAGATCATATGATTAAGAAGAAGTACCAGTGTACAGACTGTGACTTTACAACTAACAAAAAAGTAAGTTTCCACAATCATCTGGAAAGCCATAAGCTTATAAATAAAGTTGATAAAACCCATGAGTTTACAGAGTATACAAGAAGATACAGAGAAGCAAGCCCGTTGAGCTCTAATAAACTAATACTGAGGGACAAGGAGCCCAAGCTACACAAGTGCAAATATTGTGACTATGAAACTGCAGAGCAGGGGCTCCTCAATAGACACCTGCTTGCAGTTCACAGTAAGAACTTCCCCCACGTGTGTGTGGAGTGTGGGAAAGGATTCCGCCACCCGTCAGAGCTGAAAAAGCACATGAGGACCCACACTGGGGAAAAGCCGTACCAGTGTCAGCACTGTGTCTTCAGGTGTGCTGATCAGTCCAATCTGAAAACTCACATCAAAACCAAACACGGGACCGATTTGCCATTTAAATGTGAGCACTGTCCCCAGGCGTTTGCAGATGAGAAAGAACTGCAGCAGCACACAGAATTATTTCAAGGGCATAAGACTCATCAGTGTCCACACTGTGACCATAAGAGCACCAATTCGAGTGACCTGAAGCGACACATTATTTCAGTTCACACAAAGGATTTTCCCCACAAGTGCGAGGTATGTGAAAAAGGCTTCCATCGACCGTCTGAGCTCAAAAAGCATAGTGAAACCCATAAAGGTAAAAAGATACATCAGTGTAGACACTGTGACTTTAAAACATCAGATCCTTTTGTACTTAGCGGGCACATCCTCTCAGTTCACACCAAGGACCTGCCTTTTAAATGCAAAAGATGTAAAAGAGGATTTAGGCAGCAAAATGAACTTAAGAAGCACATGAAGACCCACAGTGGAAGGAAGGTTTATCAATGCCAGTATTGTGAATATAGCACTACGGATGCGTCAGGCTTTAAGCGGCACGTAATATCAATACACACAAAAGACTATCCACATAGGTGTGAGTATTGCAAAAAGGGATTCCGTAGACCGTCTGAAAAAAATCAGCATATAATGAGGCACCACAAAGAGGCCATAATGTACGATCTCAAGAAGGAGGCAATTTAGAAACTGTGATATGCTAATTGGGGAAAAAAAAAAAAAAATCTCATGAACTGTTTCTCCTGGTTTCAAAGCTTGATATTAAATCATAACTTTACATTCTTTGTATTGAAAGTCTTAAAAGTATTAGGGTTGACAGGGGATCTCATAGCCCTATGATTGTTGCTTATCGGAACCTAAAGAGCACTATAGAATGCAGGATGGATGAATGTCTCAAATTTGCAGAAAGATGGATGAATGTCTTCAAATTAGTAATATTACACGTTAAGCTACGGAGGACAACACAAAGATGATTGTGATACCCATTTTGTCAGTAACAGCGTTTGTCTCCAATACGAAAACAGTTCAGACACATGGTGGGGTTATTTACAAATTGTTTGCAAAGGCAACCGAGTCTAACTTCTCGTCAGTTTTGAACGGAGAGTGTTAGTCACTCGATCAGAACGTTTTTAACTCATGCCTGGGAATGAAATTCCAGAACTGGTCAAATTTGGGGGGGTTGTCCCTTGTTTTTAAAAAAAACAAACAACATTTCATTGGGAAACTTCTTCATTTCCTTTATTAGTTTAGGTCCAAGAAGTACTTTTTTAATGGTTTTCAAAGCTGCTAACCTGTTTTATTGCAGGATATGATGTTTGAAGTACAGCATTATGTTATGATCTCAGAGGTGGTGTTCTGGTGCTAGGGTTAAAGATGTGTATGTATATAATTTCCCTTTTTTATCTGAAACTATGGTTGAATGTTGTTCAGTATGGCACATATAACAAAATTAACTTTGAATTTGACTTTTTTTTAAGGATAATATGGATGCAGCTCATAGTGTTGTGACTCAACACTAATTTTTTTTCTCGCTACTTTAAAATCTCTAAAAAGAGTATTAAAAATGGAGTTGAAAAATGTAGGGTGTTTTTGAATTAAAACTCAAAGTACTTAGAAGTTCTTTAGGGCAGTGTTCTTAACAGGTATGACGACTATTGTCCTACCTCCTCATATGAAATTTTAAATATAAACATAAAATTGCACCTTTTAATCAATTCTTTAAAAAAAAAAATCTATACCATACTATAAACATGCATTTTCAATCTGTAAGAAAGTATATATGCAGTATTTAACCAGAAAAGTATGCTGCCACTAGAGTTTGGAGGTGGATCTTCAGTTTACAGTGTATACATTTAAAATATGCATCCCTTTAAACAACGCTTTGTGTTAGCATGCTGCAGATCAAATGGCGCTTAATATAACGAGCTGGTCTAGGGCTATTTAATGAAAAACCTGTTCATAAATGTTATGCATATAATGTGTATTTTTTACTTTTTTAGTTGCTTCATGTTTGCACACAGCTGTTCACATGATAAATTGTAACTCCATGCTATATTGTGGCTTTGTGTTTCAGATAATGTTCATATTTTGTTTTTGCACCAGATGAGAATCAGTTCCTTGAGAATAAATTTTTTTTATATTTCTAAACTTCAGAAAGTTAAATTTGGGAAATCTCTTAGAAAAATACGTGTTTTATGTGGCTGTAAAAATGATGTACACGCTGTAAAATAAGATTGTCACTGTTATGTGGGATTATTATTTCTAAATGTGTTACTCATCGTAACGGGCATACAATAAAACGCATCTCTTGCACTCCAAATTTTGGAGTTTGCTTTTCATTTATGGTGTTTAGGAAACTCATTCTGTGTAAATTTGCTGAATATTTGTAATTAGATTATTGACTAATTAGTATGGAAAAACCTGCCAAGTAAGCAGCTTACCTGAGGTGTGTTTATCGGACTGTTGAGCGGCGAGTGGCAGGGCTCTGTCCCACTGACCCTTTGAAGTTACAGGCAAGGCGCTGTGCTTGTTGCTGCAAGAGCTCGCCCGGGTGACACTGACACTCCTGTGAGATTTTTTCCTTTAAGTAAAGAGAACAGAAAACTTCTCACATATTTTGGGAAAAGCCAGGTAGGTTTTGTCGTCTTATCTGTGTAATCAGAGCAGCTTGCAAAACTGAAATACTAAAAATGTTGTTATCTTAATTTCCCTCTCTTTGTAGAATACTTGAATTGTGACATCAGTAATAGATAAAAAGCTTTAAGAAGAGAGTTACATTAAATGAACTCTTCATCAAGGATTTCGAACACGCTTTTAGCCATTGAACTCGTGGGTTTTGTACTAAAAACCAGGAATGATGCAGATGTGAACATATTCATCTGGTTTTCTGTTTGTGCTGCTTTTTTTTGTATGCCCAGCAATCAAAGGAGGAGGCCGTAGCATTCAAAAAATGTGAGAGATTAAAGCTGTGGGGTTATTGACAGTTGTAATGCTTTGTTCCTGAAGATTGTATTGCATACGTAGACTGAAGGAGTTTCTTCGTAGCAGACTGAGGACGGTCACTCTGCCTCTGTGACAGAGCACACAGCCGCGCTGACTCACTTTGCCACCTCGCAGATGGACGGAACGATCAGGTACTTCGGTATTTCAGACATTTTCTATAGCAGCTTTCTACAAAGACTCAGTCGCAGGTTGCCTAAGCATTCGTCAGAGTTCGTGAGTTACAGAACAGGACGGGGGGCTAGAAATGACAGAAAATAAATGTCTGGAGAGCCGGTGTTTTTATGAACTCTGGATGCAGTGCTTTTGAGCATTACATTCAGATCACATTTTGACACCTTTTGTTACTCATACTCGGTGTTTACTGGTGAACTGTATTCACGTTTACATTTTACAGTGTATGTTTGGGGATAAGAGTAGCGTTTCTTCCAAGCAGGGCAGTGAAGAGCTTTGACCTTTGCGTGTCTGGCAGTTCGCATTACCTCTGTGGGCTCTTCCTGCGGTGACCAGTCGTGCAGGTGAGACTGGTGTTCAGTTCGGGTTGGTGAGTGGTATTGGCTGTTCTTAGGAGCGTGATACGCTGTGTGGCATCAGTTTTATTACCTGGATTTTCTGTGGCAGCTAGTTTTTTCTTGCCTTAAAACAACCATAAAGGGCACAAAAGTTTTTTCAACATACTTCATGATACAAGATGTTGTATGGTGGATGCTGGAGAAAAGATTAATTTATTTACAGCTTCATCATTGTATTAGAGAATGGTGTTCTGTAATTTTGGATTGCTGAAGTTGAAATTGGTGTTGAAGTTTAAGTCTGTAAGTCTACCTAACGAGATTTCTTTATAATTAGGGGGAAAAAAAAAGTCACACCTTTTGGAATATTAAAATCTGCGAGGAACGTCTTTTTCAAGATGTGAGGGAGGGAATAGTGGTTGGAAAAAACACAACTGTAGTTGGTTGTTATCAGCTAAGGTACAAATACAGGGAAGTATGCAGGACTTGAAGGAGGTGCAGACACGTACAGTCTCCCGTGTGAGCCCCGCTTTTTGTGGTGGCTGGGTGGAGGGGCTGAGGTGTTCAGCTTAGCGGGATGGTTACAGGCGGCCTTGTCCAGTGTGAGGTCTCGGGGTGAGTTACCGCCCTTCTGTGCTCAGCTTACTGCAGGAGTTTTGAACCTACCTCTCTTTATATTGATTGTTTGTCTCCTCTCCTTCTCTTGGCAGTGTGTGACGGTGGAAGCTAGCTGAGAAGAAAGACTGGAAACCAGGTCTGTCAAAGAGAGGAGAAGCCTTGAGACTTAGCCCACACAGTATTAAGGTTACTGGATTGCTGCCCGTATGTTGTGAAATGCCAAACAGTTGAAAAAAGTAAGTTTGTTGGACTCTTTTCTTGAGCAGTGGTTTTAAAATTCAGTAGCTTCTGATATTGCTGGGAGAGTGTGTGCTGCTGCCTGGCCCTTTGCTGCTTCTGGCCGGTGCTGCCGAGATGCTGATGCCTCGGGGCTGGACTTGGCGGTGGGGTCTGTAGTTTGAAATTCCCACCAGTGCTTCTGCTCCTCCTTCAGAGCTGGCGCCTTTCTGTACCGCTGGGGGTGTTGCCACGCTGGGTGGTGAATAGGCGGAGGAGGGGGGTGGAAGATCTTAAGAGGGCTCTGGTGATTTGAAAACAAACAAAAAAAGGCAATACTGGGATGGAGGGAAGGAGGAAGGAGTCAGCAAGAGAAGGCCTGTGCAGTGTGTTGGAGGTCTGACGGAGGGGCTGCAGAGGAACAGCTGCAGAAGTTGGGGTTAGAGAAGAGGAAAATAAAGGAATGTGCCTGCTAGACCAAGAGAAACGTGAGAGGAGCTGGTATTATATGCAGTGCTCTTGCTTTGTGTATGTTGTTGGAGTAATTTAGGAACTTTTTATATATATCATCTTGTTTGTTTATTCATTAAACAGAAGAGAAGACTCAGGTAGAACCTCTTCCCTCCTCCCCTCTTTTTTTTTCGTAGAACCGTCTTTCCCCAGTAACTGAAATTCTGCATTACAGCAAACAGTTGGCTGGTGTTCTTGACATGAGGTTTTACTGGGAAGTGGCATTTTAAATCTTCGGAAATGTAAGAACCAAATTTCACCCAATCCCTAGCAGTGTGAGGCACAGTTCCTATGTTCTTCTCTGTGCACTTTCCCATTAAATATTTAAGAGCATTTGTGAAGGCTGTTCTCTGGAGATATTCAAGACCCGCCTGGACGCAGTCCTGTGCAGCCTGCTCTGGGTGACCCTGCTTGGGCAGGGGGTTGGGCTGGGTGACCCACAGAGGGCCCTCCCAACCCCCACCATTCTGCGATTCTGTGATTCTGTTGCATTGCTGCCACGGAGGTGTCTCAGTGCTTCCACAGGTCCCTGCTGTGCATGGTCTGTGCTCCTGTGAGGAGAGACACTGCCACCACCTCGTAAGCCTTGCAAGTCTTTGGCCTTAAACATGGCATGGAGTGGTAGCAGTTGGTGATATGATACTCGGTGACTTGTCCTGAGACCTCTGAATGACATTGCCCATCGCTGTTGTGAAGTTGCATGAACTCTGTTCTTCTCAAGGTGCTCTCCAGGAGACACGATCGTTTGTCACGCGTACACGCTGTCCTCGTGAGGTTGATGTCGTAGTCTTCGTCTTTTGCCACATTTTCAGCAGGGCTTTGAAGCTGGTTTGTTCCAGCAGCTTTTGCTTGTCAGATTGTTCCAGCTCTGTCCCAGCAGCAGGGTGAAGGACCTTTCCCCGCAGAGGTGATGTGTGCTGTCAGGCTGTTTGCTACCTGGGAGCGCAGCGCTGAGGTGGTGCAGCTGTTCTTGGCCGTGCCTGGATTTCCCCTCGTGCAGCTCCTGTGCTGCTGCGTGTGATGTGCAAACGCATCTCGGTGACCTGAGCAAGCAGCGAGTGTCACGGACACCTGGAAGGGTTGCTCTGAAATGTCAGCTTTGTTTACTGCATTTTCTAATGTGAGTGATGGACTAAGAACTCCTAATAGACAGGAACAGTTAAAAATGATTCATGTCTTGATCATCATCTGTGTGTGTGTTTTCGTTAGGTTTCAAATGCCCGCGATCAGTGAAATGGAGAAAATACAGAAGAACACCAGCAGCGTCCTCTCAAGGCAGAGGTAAGTTACCTTGATGTCGTAGTCAAAGGCTCTGTCGGCGCATCGGACAGAATGCTAGGGGTGTAACTTTCAAACTAGGGCTGCACTTGGCTTTTATTTTACAGCTGAGACAAAGTGTTCCACATCACATACCGGGTTGTGTGGGAAAGTCAGTAACAGAAACCACCTCTGCACAGCAGGTGCACGGGTGGAGCGGGGTGGAACGGTTGGTAAAGGGGCTGCGCAGCAGGAAGCGCGTCCATCGGTACCTCGTGTTCCTGCTGTTCGCAGCTGCGTCCGAGCTGTTCGCGCTGTGCTTCCAGCTGGCCAGGCCCAGCCGAGAGCACAGCAAAGACCACGGCAAGCAGCGACGTACCTTCCGTCCCCTTCCATCGGGATGACTGCGCCCGGAGGCACGGGTAACAGCGCGATGGCGTTAGCGAATGTGGTGCTCTGCCTCAGGTACTGCTTTTTATTGTTCAGGTCACCAAAGGTGAACAGTCACCAGATGACGGTGTAACTGAAATTAGTGATCAAATTATTTATCAGGATAGAACACACTGACACTGGCCTGTGTCATTAGTACGTTAACTCTGTCTGTGTGTGTCTGTCTGTGTGTGTGTCTGTGTCTCTGTGTGTGTGTGTGTGCACGTACCTTCTGTCCAACCGCTACACAGAAATGAGTGGGGCAGTTTAGCATCTGGTAATTACTGATTCAGTGGGGGAAGGCACTCCTCAGTCAAATGAGGTTATTTCATCTTTAACTGATTAAAACCCTTCTATAGAGCTAGGCAAGCGCGATGGTCGCTTGATGGCGCGGACACTTACGTGGCTTCTGGACTTGCAGGCCACCTCAGGCTGGGCGCGCTCAGAGCAGTGCAGGGAGGGGGTTTACCCTTGGCTCTTCCGCCCAGTTGAGGTCATCTTTGACGTCCGGCACTAACCAAGTGGAGGACTGGCATCAGTAGCAAGAAAAGGGACCTGACACTACGCCCTTGCTTGTAAAGATTGATTTAGAGGAACATGTTGTCTCAAAAAAGGCGGTATCAAACAAGCCCCACCAGCCTAGCACGTAGACAAGAGATGTTTCAAGTACAGACGCACGTGCTTCAGAAAGTTACACTTAGGTTTATTCCGTAGTTACACATAACCTACAGCGTTCTTTCACCATTAAACATTGTCTATGGTCTATTATTATTTGTGAATAGCAATACATGTCGGCAGCAATAAAGCAAAGCAAGAACCCCAGGATGAAGAGCCAGCACCCTTTGATTGCATAGTTTAAAATTTACCCTATGATTCTCTGCCCTGTGTTGCTTAGACGACTACTTAATGCCAAATCAGTTTGAGAGAATTTCTGTAAGGAGCAAAAACTGTAAAGGGCAGCTGGGTCTGACAATGAACTTTAGTCTATGAGCTATTTTCATAAGAAGTTTTTCTATGTAAAAAACATACCAAGTTCTTGAACTTTTCAAGCACAGCAAATAAATCTTTGTGGCTGGTTTGGGGGCTGACAGAGGTTCAGCTGAAAATACATCACCTCTGAGGTCAAAAACACCTCTCTAAAATCAGCATTTGCCCAGTCACTTCCCTGAAGGCAGTAACTGGTGTTTGCCAGTTCAGCAGCCACGCGGGAGGAGGTGTTCGGGGGGACAAGTG
>Ga0065711_1036950_pt1 | contig 20372 bp, 12 predicted proteins | sample Hoacrofraction12_FD_59098 | JGI IMG/M metagenome (GOLD analysis project Ga0065711, IMG submission 59098) | Hoatzin crop microbial communities from Cojedes, Venezuela - Epithelial fraction 12 v2 (version 2) | ecosystem: Host-associated > Birds > Digestive system > Esophagus > Crop | place... | reverse complement strand
AACCCTCCTGCCGAAGCAGGGTCACCTACAGCAAGCTGCACAGGACCTTGTCCAGGCGGGTCTTGAATATCTCCAGAGAAGGAGACTCCACAATCTCCCTGGGCAGCCTAGGATGTATGCCATCCCTTGAATTGCTGTTTGAACCGAGAGCAATATTTCGTGAAAGGCAGATGGCCTGATGGTTAAAAGGTTAAAAGCTTTGTTAAACATATGTGCGCATTTCCATTGATTGTGGATTTGATGGTATTTAAGTGTACTTTGAAAGGAAACCACTGATGTAGGGCCCTCTCCTTGACATCCTTACTCAATCCCAGTGTGAAACAGCCTAACAGATTGTCAATTTATTAATTGACCACAGATTGTGGGTCAAAGGACTGAACTACACAGGTGATAATTACTGTGGTTTGATGAATCTGGGCACGTGAAAGTTCACTACAGCTTCAGTGTAACTGTTTATGTGGTGAGAGGACTGACGAAAATCTGAGTTTGTGTCGCACATTCAGTATAGCTGAATGCCAAAAAATCTTTTAAGGTCATTATCATTAAAACTCTGATCTTCAGATATTGCTTCAAGAATTCGTTTGACTTGGCAGGCCAACATAGACTTAGCCATGTGTGGGAAAAAATGTCACCATTCTGAAAAGCAAGAAAGGGAATACTAAGAGTATGATCAGTAAGACAACAGGCAAAGCTTTTACCATCAGTAAGAAGATATGCAAATAGCATGAGAGTTTAAAACCTTGTAGGACTGCCTGAAGTTTACTGTTCTTTTTTTGACCTGATGTTAAAAGATATTGTTTACTTTTCTTCCTCAGGTGTACATGGATTTCTAAAATGTGTATTTAGTTTTGAAGGTAAGATATATAAGAAGTAAATGTAAACAGCGGTAGCACAGGTGATATACAACTGATGGTATTACAAAATGAGTTTGTGATTCAACTATTAATAGATTATTATTATGATAAATCTGTAAAACACATTTATTTACAATAAGATATATCCATTACATTTTTCTTCCCACGCATATAAACCTCTATAGTCTAAGAAGCCTATGTAATATATTTATGACATTAAGAGAATGAGTGTAGCAACACTATTCCAGAAGACATTGGTCCAGTTAGTATTTTGTAAAATTATCTAAAATCAACTCACTAACACGAAGTGTGTTATTTCTGTCAACCTAGAAATGCAGACCATAGGCACAAGAATGCAAACAATTCAAATCTGACAAAACAGAAATCACACGCTTCTGCAAGCAAAGCAGAATCCATTAAAATGTGTTTTGACTGTTATTGCGTTTGAATTAAGTTCCTGTTCTTGAATATCTGGGATGATTCCTGAGAACTCACAGAGGCATATGAAGACCAATGTCTTGATAAAAACTTGTACAGAAGTGCAAAAAGCAGGCTGCTTCTTATCAAAATGGACAGGATTTCTTCCACTTCCTAAGATACAATGGTTTTGTGGAGTCACCACGTGCATGAACGCAATTGTCTGCATATCCTGAGCATTACCCATGCTCGTGACTCAGTTAAACTGAGGAGGCTGTTCGGCTGCCACTCAAGGGGTCTTGGAAAATGACGAGTAGAGCATATTCTGGGCAAAGGAAAAAAAAAAATTGGAAATGCCTCCTACTTGAGCCTAAACATGAGGAGACTTCACAAAATCAAGGGCTTCTTTGAGGATTTACAAAGAGACCTGAACACAACACAGAGCTGGCTCAAGTGCGTAACTACATAGCATTCAGCTGGCAAGGGCAGGAAAGAGCAAAGAGACCCTTTGCCTCAGGGTGATAGTTATTAGGCTGTAGAATGATCTCCCAAGAGAAAATTGCTGGAAGCATCAATAACTGGCACGTCTAAAATCACGTTCAATAAAGCACTAGAAACTCTGCTGCAAGGAGCAGACTTTCACTGGCATGCTAATGTTCTAATCTTCTACCCTACTGATGCCCTAAATCATAATATCTCATGTCCTAATTCCCAAACCTGTGACCTAACACTTTATTTCCAAGTAATTTCCACGTTTACATAAGTATAGGGTTGGGTCCAGGGTTGTTTGCCATTTTGCTAAATGAGAATTGTTCAAAATTTTTCCTGCATTTAAAAAAACTACTGCCTTCCCGGAGTAGTGAGGGAAAAAAATGAAGGAGCAATTCATATCTCCATAAAGTCCACTGCCTTTTCTGTTCCTTTTCTTGGGTGTCTTCCCTTTGCAGAAGACAAATTCTGACCTCCCAGAGCATCCCCTAGCTTTTTACTTATGTGGTGTGCATTGGACCTGCTGGATTTCAGACACTGAGAAAGTGGATGTACCTAAACGGAAAATTGCCCAATGGGTTGTTCTAGGCACATAATTGACCATTTGTCCTTTAAACTCAATCTCAGTCTAAGGAGGTGGATTCTTTTGAGGTTTTGCGTGCGTTTTGACTGCAGAGTGTAACAGCATTGAGAAATGCAAAGTAACAAGGAAATACAGCAGCGTTTTGACCCCTGCTTAAAGGAAAACAAAGCAAATAATAAGAGGAGTATGCCAGCTGCAATCAGAAGAGTAACACTGGAGTGTTCTTAATAGAGGCCTGGGGCACCGAGTAAGGCAGGCTGTGCCAAGACTCCAGAGCTATCTTTATTGACAGTGTCAGTACCTTTTTGTCTGGCAATAACGGCACTAAAAACTGTGCTCCTCACAAAAGATACAGTAAGACAAAAGGCCCCACTCAACAGCGAATTACCCTACTTGCGTGTCATGGTAACTCCTCTGAAAACAAGTAGAGGCAAAGGATGTAGCTGGGAAAGCAGAGCTGCTACTCTGGGTCGTCTCAAGGCAAAGATTTCCACTTGCCAGTTTTGTTTAGTAAAAACATCTTACTTTGCTGAAAAAGAACATAAGAGAATATTCCATAGTATATTTTCTACACCACATTATATTATAAAAGTTGTAGCAAACTACAGGAATTACACCCTACCTGTGTTTATTTTTTGTGGCAGTTGTCATCAGGGACTACCAATACAAACTTGAAAATACTTTTCTTAGCTTACAATGAAAGAAGATATACTGTAGTTTGCAGGAGATTATGTATAAAGGCAAGCAATCTAGATAGAAGAGCTTTTGCTTCTATCTCAAAATGTAGGCAATTTCTGAAGAAAAGTGGTATTTGAAAGTAGGAACAAGTATTGTTGCTGGATTGATGAAAGGTCAGATGGCTACACGCCATTGAAAGGCCTTTAGGCAAAGATGAGCATGAATACAAAATACATGCCTTGGAGTAACCCTAGACTTTGTAAATCATTCATTTCATCACCTGAAAGACCCCAGGTATGTGATACCTCATACCAGAAGGGCGTTCTGGGATCACAATGAGACACAGACATTGGAAAAAATAGGCAAAAGTGTTAGACATTTAATTATTTTCTGTGAGGCTGAAGAAATACTGTAGAGATTATCCCCTGTAATCAAAGGCACTTACTTAGTACAGGTACTGAGTTCCAGGCACTCCTGAGGGTTCACCTGTGTAACCTTTTGTCATGGTGCTGAATGGTGGGTGGCCAGAGCAAAACCAGCAGGGCTCATGGGATAGCTCCTGTCAGAAAGAGTTGCCGAGATAATAAGCATTCCCTAGCTGAACCCAGAGGCTCAGAGGTCCCAGTTCCCAAAATTCAGTGTTTATCAAGGCTCCTAAATGCAATGCCGAGTAACTTCCGAGGGAAGTATAGCTGAGTTCAGAGCCAGGTTACAAGCCCAGAACCACTGGGGTCACTGTACTCAGATCCATGAGCTGGTTTGTTGGTTGGCTTTTTGTTTAATTTTTTTTTAATTTTCACTCTTTTTTGCAAATAGGCATATTTTCTAAAAGCATCATTTTGTCCCATGATTGAAGCCTCTAGCTCCAAAGAAAAACATTCCTACAGCTCCTCCCAGCAGACTAAAGGGAGGTGTGGTTTGCAGCATATGAAGTCACAGAATCAACATCCCTAATTATGCTTTGTCGAGGAAATTCTGACTCCTTTGAAACCAACGAGAAAATTTTCACCAAATTTGGCAGTATCAGAATTGAACTTCAGTCGCACAGGACCAGTGTGAAGCCAGTGAAATTCTCCTGCAAATTTCAGGGGCATTGATGGACTCTATTTCTTAATTTTTTTAATCTTTCTTATAGAATGCACCCGAACCATGAGAAATTAACACCATCTCCAAAAAATTTATTAAGTTTTTTCTCCATCCCTGAACCCCATTCACCTTCAATACTTAGAAATCACTTGGGACACTTTAGATCTATTTCAGCAGAATGGTTTTTCTAGTGACACGGTCCCAAGCTTTGTGTGCACAGCATTCCTATTATCCTGTGCAGACTAGACCTTGTAACAGTAAGAAATAAAAGTTCCCATAAGTGTAGATCAGGTTTCTATCTTGAGAGAGCAAACTCATGGAAATTTTTATAACTGTATCAAATATTGCTTGCCTGTGCATGGTGTGATTCTCTGTCCTGGATCAGACACCGGGAGATTCAGCTCACAGACTGCAAGCTGGCCTCCTACACAAAGCTGACATCATAATTAATTAAAAGGAAGTCACTGTACTACTGGTATTCTTGAGATGAGGCATTAGTGTAGCACATTCTGGACAGCATCCACTCCTACAAATGATATCACAAGTTGCTTGGCACCGATGCAAGCTGCCATCATTAAGGGAGAGTGCAAGAATGCTATTGGGATTCCTGGCATAGTGTAAAAGCAAACAGAAAGCCCCCCATTTATTCCATCATCAAGGATGACAAGCTCGGAGACTACGTTAGCGGTACCTGGTGGCAAGGTATAAACTGCACCAGATTGCGCCAGACTGTGCTCAGAGGTAGCAGCTGCCAGTAATCCCTCACCAGAAATAGGAAGGCTTTCTGTGTGTCCCCTGAAGCACTTGTGCTCCTCTCGTATCACCACTTTTCTGTAACATGATATGTTCATTCATTCATTTCCCAGGATGAGGCTGAATACCACTGACATATTGCTATTGATTCGTTTATTCTGTATTCCTAGTCATTTTGTTTAACAGCGATAGCAAATGGGTGAATAATACTTGCTGTCTCTTCTCAGCTAAGTACTCGCAGCTCAAACTCAGTTACTTTTGCAGCTGTCTGCACTCCCGTTGGTTGATCATCCGCTGATCTCTGTCATTTCTTGTTTTAGATCAGGGCTTCCTGGTAGGGCTGATGTCTGCGACAAGCCGCCTTGACTCTGTGATTCCCAGCAGACGTGGAGAGTGGACACCCCAGTGACTATGACTCATGCTTGGAAGCTGCTGTGGGTCCCAGCTCAGAAGCTCTCCATCTCTTTTGGCTTGACTTATCAGCGGTGTAAAACAATCCACAATCTGCGAACACTGCTCGTGACAGCCGAACTGGAAAGACCAAAGAAAAAAAAAGCAAGCTCACTTCTGTTAAGAGCTGTGGTTTCACTGCAATAGTCAGAAGTCTTGTTTCTCTGCCATACTTTGGTTTTTTTTCAAAAGTCATCCCATGTCCTGAACTGGATAGAGATTCTAATTTCTGAAGGGAATAGACCTATTTCTTTAGTTGTTGTTAGGGGATAAATTTACTAAAGCAGCTCATTAAATGAGCTGTTTCAGTGTCCTTGATCTCCTTTCTGTTCTATCTAACGTGCAGAGAAAAATTTGCCAAAGCACAGAATATTCTGGTTTTGCTCACTGTCTTTCTCAGTCAATAATTCTGTTAACGTGTAAGGTATGGCATAGCTGTGTATCTTGTATCTATAATCATAGGAGCAGGTCATAGGTGCATAGGAGCAAGTCATAGATGCATAAATTTGCAGCTTTTCTTCATTGGGGTAGTAAAGGATGACTGGTACTACTGCATTACAGACTGACTAATGAGGAACATCTATGACTCACAGGCGTGCCCTTTGGTGTATACCTTTAGGGAAATACTAGACCTGTTGAGCCATCTCTTGGTCAGGAACTGCAGGCACTCTTCCCAGCTCTTTTGCCAGCATGCGCACTCCAGACACTGGAGAGCACCAGCCACATCCTCCCTGCCTTGCGGTTCTTGGTGTCTGCAAAGGAAAACCGAGGCACAGCTCACCCCAGAAGGTCTCAAATCTGGGCAGCTGGGGTCCTCCAGATACAGCTATGAGATCTAGAGTGACAATCAACATTTTGCCTCAAATCCTGATGGTAGCTGGGAGGTGGTGCTGTCCTTCACGCCTGTGATGTTAGAAGTCTCCATATTTCTTGAGGTCCCCTGTAGTTGTGTAGACCAGTTCAGGATGAGGAGAATGAAATGAAAAAGAAGGAGGGCAAGATTAGAAATTGTTAACATGATTTCATATTCTTAAAGCTCTACATTTCTTCAGTTGCTCAAAGAAGGAAAAGAGAAGTTGTGTAGCATTTCCTTAAAAGCACACAGAAAATTATATAAAATAATTACTACTTATTTGAAGGAAAATCGGCAAAAGGAGGTTTCATAAATTACAACGTATGCCCGGCACATACAATGTTTTAAGAGATTTACATTTTCAAAGCAGGCTTTGACTCCGTAGTTCTCTAGAGTGGAGTCAAAGTTGCTGTCCTGCCATAACAAATTCATTGTACTTATGGGATTTTAACAGATAAAATTGAAACAGGAAAAGAGAAAATAATGAATAACAAGTTATACTTGAGACAGAGAAGTTTTGTTTTGTTTTTTTTTTTGCTAAACAGCACAACTGTAACACAGTATGAAACAGCTAAAAGTTAAACTCAGCCTACCAGATAACCTGTTTTCCACTTCTACATTTAAGTCACAGCCAGGTGATGAGTCAAAAATACCCAGAGATCTCAAACTGCTGATAATGCAACTAAAACTTCTTGACAGCTTTTAGTCCACCAGTTCATTGCAGCGCTTTGCAAGACACAAGGGAAGAAAGACGGTATTTCAAGCTATGGAGACAACTTTACTGTTCTTTGATTTTCTGTCTTCTGCTTCCACTTCCCTCCAGTGGTTTCAGCGTTTCTTGGGGGGAGAAGGGGAGGAGGACAATGAACTACAATTTAAATGAATTAATTTCCACCTTTCATTTTCCCAGTACCTTTCACCTAGGTAAAAATTTGGTTTAATTTTTCTGGAAGCCTCTAAAATATCATTTAGCTGGCATTTAGAGTACTTAGGGAACAGTGGTAGCAAAGAAGTGTCTGTGACTTCCAGTAAAAATTTAAACCAAAGTGTGAAATGGTATTAGCTTGTTTTCACATCAGATCCAGATAGTTCAACAGAGTCCATGCTGTGTGTATATTTTTATTCTTGTTAAAAATTTAAAAGGCAAGCTTTTAATGTCTCAGCATTAACTTAAGTTGTAGTCAGTCTGTAAAACAATCAGAAAGATGCTATTAAAACTATATTAATAATAAAACAGATACTTTAAAGAAAGCTCAGTATCACTGCAACCTCAGTCCATTTTGCTTTCCATGTAGCGGGCCTGGCTGAGAATTACTATGCTTCAGTCAAGCTGAAGACTGGAGCTTTGGGTGGACGATTCCAACTTGTCCCTAAAATTTGAGGCTGGAATATCTGGTTTATGTGACCTTTTTGGGGGAAAAGAAGCAGAAGTTTCTTTGGTCTTTGGTTTAACTCCTGAAATCAGTTACTGCGGTCATAATTTACTTCTAAGGAACACTGAGATCCAAGTATGAAATAGCCATCCATGGAGGATCAAACAATAGCATCTCAGATGGACAGAGGTTTTTGCTATCAGAGAGTTGTGGCAGAAGAAAGAGAAGTTGTGATTGTTAATCCCCAGTAGTTTCAGCAGCAAGAATGTTCCTAGAAGTGACGCTTGACCCCAGCTAGTCCAGGATCTGAATATCAAGGTGCAGCAAGGCCGTCCTATTGTAGCCCATCCTAAGCTGTAGCATCCTTAGCCATGGCCACAGATCTGCATTTACTCCAGAGTCAGGGCATAAGTAAAAAATTTTAAAGACATCTTTAGAACCAATAGTATTGCTTAGAAACACCTACTGTATCCCTTTTCTCACCAGCTTCCTTAGCTATGGTAAAGGTGCTCTGTTATATTAAAACTCTATGAAAATCCTACACTAGATTTTAATAGAATACAGTGACTATTTCCGTATTTCCAGTACCTTTACTACACCTTTTGTGACACCCAGCCTTGTCAATAACACATACGCACACATTACTTCAGGAATACATATACAGTTGTACAGATGCAAAATTAGCAACTCCATATGCATTCTAAAGAAAAATTCTGCATTGTTGATAGCACATTGTTGTACATCTGAAAATGAGATCTATTAGAGCACATACAAGTTCATGATAGCTATCTTTACATGTACAAATGTCTCTGCTTTGTTCAGATTTATACAGACCTATTTGCTCTGGCTGCTGTTGTCAGTAATACAGGCTTATCAAACACAAGCACAGGGAAGTTGTGCTGAAATACCTATAAAGCTTCTTACAAACACTGAGGCAAAAATTTATCTATGAAAATTACAGGAAATAAAGTCAAAATATCAATACTTCCCTTTCTAAAAGAGGCTGGATCCATCTCAGTCACAGAGATCTAAGTTACTTAAGTTACAGAGATTCCTACTTTTCAAGTTATAGATGCAAGTATACAGTAAATAAGTTTTAGGCAGAATGATCTTCGGGCGATTCTTACAACCACGATTTTCAGGGCTTCAGTGAAATTGCTTATCACGTTTGTAGTAACACGCTGCCTCAGGCCTATAGAAGTGTAATACACACAGATAATGCCTTCATAAACATAGATTTATATCCTGCCTCTCTTGTAATAGCTTTAAAGAACAATAGAAACTAAGCACATAGTTCTAAAACTATTGGACAGTATCCAGCTGACCCAGGGCAGCTCATGTTTTATGGTAAAAGTATTCTTCAGTATTCAGACTAGATGCCAGCCTTAAATTGGTTCCTCCTCTTCTTTCACATCTGATATCATATTTACTACAGAGGCATGAGTTGAATGAAGATACAAAGCTCAGGCATGAGCCAAGCACCGTCCTTGGCATACAGAAAAGAAACCCTCTTCTCCCTCAAGCATGTTCAGGACCTCTTCATCCTCCCTAGATGGAGAGACAGGCTCTTTATCTCCAGTGAACTTTCAATAGCAGCCTTCTCTTCTGCTCCAGCACAATCTGCCTAATTTGTACAGTCTGTGGGCTAAACACTGGATAGAGCCAGGGGAAGCAGAGGTCATTCTAAATAAGAAATCAACTTCAAATTATTTCACACTGCACGACCCCTTGCACTGGCCCTGGGGTTAAGCAAGCACGGGACGTAAGACTGGACCCTTACTGGGAAGGCCCCCGGCTCTGCTGGCTGCGCTGTCATGCCCTGCTCCCGGCTCACCTCGCTGTGCAGGGCAGCCGGCCCTGGCTGCTCCTGTGTCTACTGCAACATAGGGCCTCACCTCGGTGGAGGGTCAGGACACAGCCGGGGAAACACACAGAGCCGCCAGGATAGAACCAGATAAAAATCCTGTGACTTTGGTCATCAGAGGCAAGAGACTTTCACTTCTTGATGCTGGCTACCAGGAATGATGCATAATCTTTGTAGCAAGCCTCTGGGCTGCGCACATGAAATACAGGAGCTTTGGGAAGTCTGGACACTAAGCAGCTGTGCTAACATCACCAGGACTCCAGTGTCTAGCATATCCCACATTTACTAGTCATACTGTAGAAAATATTTATGCCTTGTTTCACATTTGTATGTTATCAGAAAGCAACAATGAAAGGGATCCCAGACTCTCTTCAGATCAGTGGGTAACAAGCTAAAAGAAGAGGTAGGGTCCTAGCAAATACTGTTCATAAAAATAAAAGTCTGAACATCAATAAGAGGGCTTTGCAAATGGTGACTGATCAAGTGATATACAGTAATCTGTGGTGATCTCTTTCTCCACCTCACCACCGAATGCTGTTAATTCCAGAGCCAGCTATCACTGGTGACAAGGCACTCCAAGCAAGTTTTGATGGATAAAGTGACAGATGCTTTGCCAAGTACCTGCTGTCTCAGGAATTGTTAAATACTTAGCTGTAGACCACATCTTACCATTTTCAATTGCATAAGCCATTTTAGCTTTTAAAAAGAAAGTAAAAGACTGTGCTCTGCAGTTCTTCAGTTACTGGACTTAAATTAGAAACCATGTCAGAGACAAAAGCCCTGAAAGGGAGTTTAAAACAATGAAGTGGCTACAGCAATGTACGCTGAACTTCCCAAAGAGGAAGTTTCTGTTGGTTTCAGACGCAGAGTTTGTCTTCAGAGCATCTCTGTCCTCTGCTTCTCCTTGGGGTTCATTTGGCTTTTCTCAGACTCCGTGTGTTCTCAGATCCCTTACTGTCCCTTGTTTGGAAGGTAACGGCAAGGTCTGGCCAGTACACCATCCCTCCAGCGCATGCTTTAGGCCAGCTTTGTTTACAGGCTGACTTCGATAGGTAATGCCAGCGCTGGGAGACAGTCCCAGGCACTTTAATGGGCCAGACAGAAGATCTCACATCATCTCGGAATCCAAGGACAGAGAGAATCGCTGTTCAGATACACAGAAGTATTTGGGGATTCAGATAATTACACAGTCGTACTCAAGAAAAACAAGTAGAGAGACTGCATTTTTCACAGTTTGAACAAAACAGAAATATGGTATAATACGCAAGCACAACATCACAGAACTAGAATTTTTTAAGTTGAATAGGGTTAAGCATGGTTTATGTTTGTATTTTTAAATACATATTTTTACTGTTCCTCATAGCCAAGAAAATCTGAAAAGTATAAGGTGGTGTTGAAGGACTCTCTTCCTCCGGGCCATCCCTTCCTCCCGCTCTGAATGTCAAACTCTTACGGGCTGTGATGGGACAGGCACAGGCTTTCCTTTTTTTTAGGGGGATAGCCAAACAAATCTGCTCCCCTTGCTCCTGGTCTCCTTCACATCACTCCTTTCATGCCTTTGGTGAGACACCAATACACTCTACATCAAGGGCCTTTCATAACTGAGGGGGGGTTTGTCAGGCTTAAAGAGAGGATGTCACTATCTCTTGTGGGTTAACCCAGCACTGCTGCATTTAAATGTGAGAACTTCAGGATGCAGTGCATTCGTAACTCACCTTTCAAGAGCCAAATTCTACATTTTTGGAGGGAAAAGAGAGAAATGCGGCATTCTTACAGAAATCTATTCTGGTGAAAAGCAAAACAAAAATAAGACACTAATCTTTTCCTGGATTGCATTACATGCTGCTATTTTTATGAGGATTGGAAACTTTATCTGCAGCTTACGTCTGTAAGAACTTCCAGGAGAGTTTTTAGAACACAAGAATGCGATAGTACAAAAAAAAAGGTTTATAATTATAACCAGCTATATTTAAACCTAACTGCTAAAATTGAAGGAGAGTACAGCTTTTGGTTCTGTGCATAAAAGACACTGAAAATGGCAGGGGGAAAATATTTGTAGGCATGTGATAGCAATGCAATTACAGTTACGTAACAAGCATGCAAACTCAAAAAGAAAATTCTCAGTTTTCTTCAGCAGAGTAAATAGATGAGCATGGCTCAAGCTGTCTTTCTAATCAGAAAGCATACTTATGTACAAGGTTTATAAAGCATGAACTCAATGAAAAAAACAGCCTTTGATGTTTCTAGATAACAGCTTTCATTTAGAGTTATATAAAAAAACTCTAGTGTGATCATATTCAATATTCATTTACTAATTAGTACCAATTATAATGCATTCCAAAATTATTTTCATAAAAAAATATTTAATAGGTATTTTATGTATACACAGGTATCCTGCAGAACTATTTTCTTCTCATTTGCTCTATTCTTGATTTTGCTAGTAAATCCAAGGCAAACTGTAGGATCTAAAAAACGTAGGTGGAACTTTACAGCAGGAAACACTTGTACTGACATATAACCACCCTGTAGATTGTAGGCGCCTTTCTATTTGTTGCACTAAAAAAACAGCCAAAAATCCTGTGACTGAATCAAACAGTGACAGAAGCCTGAGGACACAGAAGACACTCCTGGAAGCCAATAAACTTGCCAGCTTCACTCACACATGACTTTTCTGGAAGTCAATGAAATTTACAAGTTCTAACCTAATGCAGAAATTCACCTTTATGATAGATTGACTCTGTCACTCTATGCTTCTTTGCTCCTTCCTTCTCCATCCCCCATCTCAGTTATGTTTTCCTCAGTTCCTCTGGGCTGCAGCTCTTCAGAGAGCGGACAATTTTATTGCTGCACCTCCACAGCTCAGCACAGCTGGGTCCTGATTTTGACTGGGCCCTTCGGCTACTAGAACAAGGTGAGATTGTGCTAGAAATATGGTTTTTTCCCCTCAAAAATCTTTCCAAATGATACTACCAAGTGGTATATAAGGAAATGTAGTCTCCTAGTACCCATACAAAACGCATCAAAACTACAGCTCTGACATGCCAGTAACACTGATTCATCCATCTGAATTCCCTTCCTCCCATCTCTGAATACTTCTCATGTGATCCATCAGTTTTCAGACTGAGAATCCTTCACATCTTGTTATGTTACACACTGATTAACTCAATGTCTTGAGATGAAATCTGAGAAGATGAAATATGGTATGCACAAGCAGGCATCTTTGTAATAAAGTACCATGCTTTCTGTAATGGAAACTTATTTTTAGAAAGTTAATAAAGAGATTAATCTTGCAGACCAGAGGCAGTAGGGAAATTAACAGTTATTTAATCATGCAGAACAGTAAGATGCTGTACAATGTTAAGTGTAAGACTAGTCACCGACCCCTTCTGGTGAGTGAATGGATTATTAGGTTCAACATTTCAATTTAGCCTAGTACCACAAGTGCATAGTAATTGTGATTTTATTATACAGTCACATAAATAATGCAATATTTTTAATGATCCATAGCCTTCAGAACACCACACTGAAAACTGTCTAATACAATAAGAAGGTACTATGCACTGTTTAATTTTCACTGACATGAAGTTAGTAAGACATTAAGAAATTTCAATAGCTTTAAAGAAAAAAATCAACAATGAAATTGTCTAGCTGTAACACAGCATATGTCAATAGATATGTGTATTGTTGATTAGGAAAGGAATCTGGAATCATAAAAAGAAAGTAAGTACATTGTAATAATAAAGTCTGACTTAACGTAATAATCATTTTGCCGTTATACTAAAAGAGCTTGTAATGCATGTAGGGTATTTTCAAATTTAACAGTGCAAACAGTAAACTACTAATTAATGAACCCCGTGTATCTCATTATTTTCTTTAACTCTTCCAAAAACAATACATTCTCTTTCTTCTCCCCAGAAAGAGCAATTATTTTAGCGAAAATATGATACTGAATAATTGCCTTTAAGACAAGACTCTCTAGGGAGACTCTGTTCCACTCTCCAAGGAAACAGACCTTTCTGGTTATTTTGTTCCTAGGAAGAAAAAAAATTCTGAAAAGCAAGAGTGCCATGCAGTGAAAAGCGTCACAAAAGGAGGGCTGGATGTAGCCGTACAGTAGTGAGCGTGTGTTATCTGGGCTGTGAACACAACTAGCCCCGCTCTTGGGCTTTCTCTGTGAACGTCTGCCTTTCAGACTGCCACGGGCCGGTATGCGTACTTGTGCTTCAACCACTTCCATCCATGCACAAAACTCTTACCACACAATAATGTGCATATTGAGTCAATGTTGCCCGCTCAGCTATAGGTACAAGCAGAAGCTTGTGCTGGTGTTGAAGCACAGCCCTACCCCTTCATTTTGCACTTACCAGAAACTAAAGCACATATATGTGCATTTCTGATACATTTGCAATTCTCAGAGCCTGTCTCCTGCAGCTTTCTAACTGCACAGCCACCCTCTACGGGCAGCTTGCCAATTTATTTAAGTGGCTGTAGCCATCTTCTCAACAGGTCAGCACCACCAAGTGCTTTTTCAGGCTTTTCCAAATGTCTTCTGCACTTCTGAAGAACACTGTCTGTTTGTTTTCTCAGTGTATTTTCTTGGTTTGGTCTTGTCTTGTTAGACTGATCCGTGAGCACCCAGTCAGTGACTCGCTGAATCAGAAGTCTCCTCACCAGCAATCCCAGAGAAGCATGCTCTCTATGCCATGACTTGCACAGAATCTTATTCCAAAAATTAGCTAATTAGCTAATCAATTAACTAATTTGGGTATGTTGAAAGTGCAGGAGAATACTGCTCTTTGATGTTAAATAGAGATCTTCTTTGTGAGCTGACAAAACCAACCACAAGTGTTCCTCAGCCTCCGTTCCTCTCTTGCTTATTCTGTGCATCACATCTGTTTCTTGCATTATAAACCTGCTTCATTGTCAGAGTAGCTCCACTAAAACATAACCTAAGCCTATGTCTGATCTTTAATTTCTCCATGGCTGATTTGGGTTTTTATAAATGCTGTCAAAAATTATAAAATCTGAAATGAAAGGAACGCAAGAAATATAGCCACATGCTCTTGCCTGAGCCACATAAAATTTAGATTTCTGAATGATCTGTCAGTACAGTATCAATGATCTGTGAATAGTGATTTTAAACATCACCTTACTGACTGTTGTGCAGCAGCTAACTCTGGACATGAGCTGCTTCCTGGGAATGTGTGCATGCTACCAAAGTAATGTCCACAGGCACTTCAAGATGTCCAACTCTAGAACCAGAGGAAAATACCTGCATGGAGGTGAGACAGGGAGTGCGAACGCTGCCTGCTGCTGCCATGTCAGAGTTGCAGACACAGAGCACGACTGGCAGGTGAGTAATTCTAGGGGAAAGAAGAGGCATTAATATGGTTTTTTGAACTCTCAAGACAGGGGAATGTGGTGGGGGCTGTTGAAGTAAGAGATCTTTCTTGTATCTAACCCAAGGACTTCTGTAGCATCTTGTTACTCTGACAAGGAGTACAAAAGTGAAATGTAACTCTCTCACTTTTCACAGTTATCTCCATAATTAATACTACTGTTTCAAAATAACATCATTTATCATTAAACAGGAACAATTCAGATATTTTAAAAACACAGCCCTCACATGTCCTAATTTTCTGTTTCCCCTTGTACTACTTTAGTTCATTTCTAAACCCCAAGATAAACAAGTAAATAAATATGCAGAAGTTACACCCTAATATATCCCATCTAAATATTGTGATGCAGAGACACAGAAATTGTTTCTTCAGGTTCTGATATTCACTAGCTTAACAATATCACAATTTTAAACTCTTCAGTTTCCTATCAGCCCTAAAGCAATGGCAGCCATGTATAGCCTGTCCCAGAATATCTTTCAATGTTCATCATATATGCAAGCCTAATGAATTTTGAGATACTCACACAAGTGTAAAGATTATGTCTTTAAACTACTAAAGAATACAAAAGGGAACAAGCTAATAAGTTCACCTGAGGAGTCCGTCAGGGCTAAATCCAAATTCCTTCAATGTGAGCAGGAGTTTTGCCATGAATTCAGTAAGGTCAAGAGCTCATGAATTACTGGACCAATCATTCTGATGGCCATATAAACTGACAGTAGATTTAGAGAGTTCTTCTAATATCTCTCCTTTTCCTACAAGCACAATTTAACTTGTGTTTTACTTCTTTATTGCCCCTTGATGAACTTGGTCTTACGAGATTTGAGAGAGGTTTTTCTATGAAGTACAGCTGGTGGCTTTCATTTGGAATTAAAAGACACAATGACTAAACACCCCTATTTACTCTATTTGAAAAGGCCAGAAGAAAGTGAACTTCCAAATAATGCTCCTGCTTGTAGACTAAAGGGATTGAACAGAGTAGAACAGAGTAGATAACCCAATGCCCACACAATCCTTATTACTAAATCTGCTAAATCTGCCAGCAGCTGTGCTGGGTTTCTTGGATAGTTTTAGAGACACAGAGAAATTGGTCAAGGTGATCATGTCTTTCCATGAACACCATTTGATAGCAAATATTTTTGTCTGTAGCAACCCGGCCAGATTCAAATCAAGAGAGGTGTTGTAGCTTGTTATAAATTGCCTAGTTAGCCATTGGTTTGGTTTTTAGTTTTCAGGCTTGATACTTGCGTGAGATTTCCTTTAGTCCATAACAAACATCACAAAGTGCTTTATACTCTAAACTAAAGAAGTCATTAAATGATTTACACAGTAGAGAAATGCAGAAGTAAGAATCAACCATGACCTGGACACTTTGGACTACACAGGTAACGAGTTACATGTGTAGTTCTGCAAGTAGTTCTGGGCTGATAAGTGACTTATTTCTTTAAACTTCAGATAAAAAAAAATGTCCCAGCTTGAACGTGAATTTTCTGTAGCAAAGAATGCTTTGCAACTCCAGAAATCACAGAGGTCATTAGACAAAAGAAAGAATGAAGCAAACAAAGAAGTTAATTCAAAACTTGCTTTTCATCCTATTAGTTGCTTAGTACTGCTTCCAATTCACTATGCTTCTGCAACATATGAGCCAAACCTAGTACTGGTTATGCTAGAGTATCCCAATTCTCTTCAAAAGTGTTAATATACATACGTGTTTGTGTACCACAGAACTCATTTACATGCCAGGTATTAAGATCAGGGCAACTTCTGGATATTCTGCTTGCTAACCAAGCTGCTCGTTGAGTATTATCAATATCTGACTTCACAACAAAAATACACAGCTTGTCTTTTAACTTAGAAAATATTGTTAAAATATGGTTGCTAAATGAAGCATTTCTGAAAAAATCTGATCGGTATTTTTAATTCTCAGGTTCTTGTCAAACAACCTCATGGTTTGCAGTTAGGGGGAGTAAAAAATCATTAGTTGTTTAATCATGTTTCAGAGAGGATTCCCTCATGTTGCACAAAGCAAGTTTAGCCTTGATAATTCCTAGCCCTTTGGAATGCAACAGTTGCTACCTGCCAGATATCAGAAAATATAATTTCATTTATTTTCCACTTTTCATCCTTATATGAAAAGTTACTACATCCATGTGGGAATCTTAAGAAAAGTAATCTTTTGCTCCTCATCTTTTAATGAGTGAGCAGGAGAAAAAAGATGCACATGTCACAGAAAGCAGTGTGTGAAATAAGGAGGCTGACCATTCAAGTCTCCCAAACTAGCGAAGTTACAGACAGCTTCTCTTGTATTTCAGAACAGGAATAGAACTGGTGCTGTTGACTTGCCCCTCCACTGAAACTTATGTTATGCCCCCAAGCTCAAAGGAACCCATGTTCCTGGGTCTTTTTTACCTGCTTAGCAACAAATGCAAGGAAACAGCATTAGGATAAATTCTTACAAACAGTCAAATATGTCTAGGAGATGTCTCATATTCACAGGCCCTGGTTCTCATAGAGGGCTTCAAGAACCTGGATGTGGCTGACCAGCCACCTGTATTGTCCGCTGAAGCGACAGTGCAGCAAGGCACAAGTAGTCAGAAGGTTTCCGGACTGTGCTAATGGCAGTTTCCTGGCTGGTGATCCAGAAGCCAGTGAGGGGAGATGAACTGCTTACAAACATGGAAGAACAGAGCAGGTATGTAAAGACTGGAAGCATCGTTGGCTGCAGTGACCATTAGATGATGGCTTTCAGGATCCTGGGAGGACAAAACAAGACAGAAAGCAGGATCACAACACTGTACTTCAGGAGGGCAGACTTTGGCCTGTTCAGTGGATCTGCTTATAAGAATTCCATGGGATACTGCCATGGAGATAGAGTGGTCAAGGAGAGTTGATTGGTTTCAAGGATCACATCCTCCAACCTCAAGAACAGTCCATCCCAACATGAAGGAAGTCAAGCAAAGGTAACAGGATGCACCTGCTTGGGTGAAAAAGTATCTCCTGGCAAAACGACATAAAAAGGCAACTTTCAAGAGCTGAAGGCAGGGTCAGGTAACTCAGTAGGAGTAGAGAGCACGCAGGAGTGGGGTTACGAAAGCCAAAGCCCACCTGCACTTGAATCTGGAAGGAGATGCGAAGGGCTCTTAGAAGGATTTCTGTGGATATATCAGCAGCAAAAGGATGCCTAGGGAAAATGTGGGCCTGCTGCTGCATGTGGCAAGGGACCTGGTGACAAAGGATATGCAAAAGGCCAAGGCACTTAGTGCCACCTTCACCTCAGGCTTTACTGATAAGACCAGCCTTCATGAATTCCATGTGAGAGATGGTGTGTGAGACCAGTGGGAAAGTCTTGAGCAGGAATACTTATCCTCACTGAAACGAGACTGGGTTAGGGAAGACGTAAATAGACTTGACATACAGATCTCCATAGGACCTCATGGGATGCTCCCACAAGTGCTAAGGGACCTGGCCTATGTGACATATGTAAGTACACCCTCAATTATCTGTGAAAGGCCCTGGCAAGTAGGTCAGAACTGGAAGAAAGCAAGTATCTGTTAGTCTCACCTTGGTCTCTGGGAAAGCAATGGAGCAAATCATCCTAGACACTGTTCCCAAACGTATGAAGGATAAGAAGGTGATTGGGAATAGTCAGTGTGGATTTATAAAGGGGAAATCATGCCTGATCAACTTGATAGCCTTCTACAATAAGATGATTGGCTTGACAAGTGAGCGAAGGGCAGTGGATATTGTTTATCTTGACTTTATTCAAGCATCAACTTTTAGACATGTTGATTTTAAGGCTTTTGACATTGTCTCCCTGAACTTCCTCATAGGCGAACTGATGAAATACAGGCTGGATAAGTGGACAGTGACATGGACTGAGTAACTGCTGAGCCCAAAAGATTGTGGTCAGCAGCTTGAAGCACAGCTGGAAGCCAGTCCCTAGTGGTGTACACCAGTGGTCAGTACTGGTGCCAATACTGTTTAACATCTTCATTAATGTCCTGGGTGATAGGACAGAGTGTACCATCAACAAGTCTGCAGATGATACAAAAATTGGGAGGAGTAGTTGATACACCAGATGGCTGTGCTGCCATTTAGAGGGTGGTGGACGGTCTGGAGACATGGGCAAACACGAAATCTCATGAAGTTCAGAGGGAATTGGAAAGTCCTGCTCCTGGGGATAAATAGTCCCATGCATCATGGGAGAACTCTAGTACTGCAGGTACCATACACCGAAGGCTGACTGCCTGGGCAATGGCTTTTCAGAAAAGGACCTGAGGGTCCACAAGGTGAACATAAGGCAACAACATGACTTTGTGAAGAGGAAGCCAACAGCCTCTTGCTTTAGGAGGAGCATCACCAGCAGGTTGAGGGAGATGATCTTTCCCCTACACTCAGCACTGGTGAGACACGTTTGGAGTAACGCATCCAGTTCTGGGTTCTCTAACAAAGGTGAACATACTGGAGCAAGTCTAACAAAGAGCCATGAAGACTAATAAGAGACTGCAATATGTTTCACATGAGGAGAGGCTGAGAGAGCAGGGATTGTTTAGCCTGGAGAACAGATATCTCAGGGGAATCTTACTGATGTATGTAAATACCTCATAGGTGTGAGCAAAGAAGACAGAGACAGACTCTTCTCAGAGTGGTAGGACACAAGGAATTGAAACAGAAGAAATTCCCTTTAAGCATAAAAACCACCTTTGCTGTGAGGGTGCTCTAACACTAGAACATATTTCCTGGGGAGCTGGTGGTATCTCCATCCTTAAAGGTATTCAATGCCAGACTAGATACGGCCCTGATCAGCCTGCTCTTCCTGACTCTGTTTTGAGCAGCGAGCACGGACAAGATGAAATCCAGATGTGCCTTCCAAACTCAACGTTATGTGATTCTGTGAATAGGTGTTTGTGTTCTGGTTTTGGCTGCAGCCGGTAACAAAAGCACCACACAGCCACCCCTCCCCCCGCCGGGGTGTGGAGGAGAATGGAAATAAACAGGCAGAAACTGGTGGGTCGGGATAAGGGCAGTTTAACAGAACAGCAAACAAAGGGAACCGGAAGAACAACGATACAGAAAAGGGGAATACACAAAACAAACCAGCAGAACAGACCCGCTCTCTCGGACCGAACCACCTCTGTGCCCTCCCGAGCCGCAAGTGAGTTCCTGCCGTGCCGCCCCCCCCACCGGAACCCAGCATGACGGCACATGGTATGGAATACCCTGCTCTGTTTGGCCAGGTTAGGGTTGGGTCAGCCCACTCGGCTGTGCCCCTTCCTGGATTCTGATGAAAATTAACCCTGTCCTGGCCGAACCCAGGACATTATCCACCCCTTATTCCATACCATCTACGTAGTGCCCAGGTCCCCCATTGTCCAGTTGATCACCACCACTTCTCCTGTCTCCAGATATCATTCCCTTAGTCTATGGATCATCACTCTAAATTGTCCGTTGAGTTCATTTAATCCATGACTTCAGGCTCCATCTGTCGTAATGGTCTTCCGTGGCAGGAGAGGTGATGTGTGGTGATGGGCGGTCACTTGCTGCATCCAGAGCTCACGGCTGATATACCGGGTGCG
>Ga0065711_1036949_pt1 | contig 20374 bp, 7 predicted proteins | sample Hoacrofraction12_FD_59098 | JGI IMG/M metagenome (GOLD analysis project Ga0065711, IMG submission 59098) | Hoatzin crop microbial communities from Cojedes, Venezuela - Epithelial fraction 12 v2 (version 2) | ecosystem: Host-associated > Birds > Digestive system > Esophagus > Crop | place... | reverse complement strand
TTTAAAGCTCCCTTTCAGCCTTTTCTTGGCAGTCGGAAAAGTTCCCTGTTAATAATCCTAAGAATCAAGGCGCCTCTAAAAATTTAATTATGTTTATATATACATATATATATATACTGATGTCTCCTGCAGACTGATGCTGTCAGAAATTGGAGGAGTTCAGCATTTCCCAAAGGCCTTCAGTGTCCCATATCACCAGGCTCACGTGTATACAAGAGGTTTCTTAGCAATGATAATTAGCCTTTTTTACCACATTCAGTCCAATTTACTTTTGGCTGTATGAACAGTGTATGGACTTCAGCAACGGTCTTCAAACAATGCTACGTGGGAAATTAGTAGCACAACTATACAACCACTATGAGGTGATGAAGAAACTGGGTAAAAGGCAGATGACAATGAACTGAGCTGCACAGAGAAATTGTTGAACTGAGATGTCGCTGCTGGATGAGTTTTGAGAACAGCATTATTTAACTTAATGAGGAGGTTCACAACTGATTAAAGCTAACACCAGTTTCCACCTCTGTTCCTTATTGCTAGAGCACATTTTCCTAAGAAAAAGGCCAGGTTCAAACACCTTGATTATATTACAGCAAAATGCAAGACAAATAGTTGCATCATGTCAGTAAGGATGTTACTATTTTTTGCATCTATATATTATTCTTGCTTTCAAATATCTGGATTGATTTTCTCCCATTGCAACCCATTTTGTTTTAGTCTCTCTCTAATTTCATTGAAGTTACACTTAGTTTAATCTAACACACAAGGAGAATCCATTTGTTTTCATAGAAAATGCTGGACATAAGTTCTGGGGGGGTTGGTTTGTTTTGTTTTGTTTTCCTAAATGTAACCTTGTTCTTCCATGATATCACTGTCTCTACTGAAAATGTCCACCACTATTGCATTCACTCCTGATATTTATAATTATACAAAAGATGATCCTTCTTAGAAGACCAACGGGTGGATTCAGTTTTGTTTAGCAGCGTAAGAAATACTATGCAGCAGGAGTATCATTCAAAAAACAATTCAGTATTTCATCAAAAGATACTGTGTAGGCACTAACTAGAAACTGGAATAGCAAGTATGTTTTTATTCTACCTTTTATTCTAACATAATGTGTACATCTTCACTTACAACAGTCAGACTACATGAGACTACAGCTATCATGAGAACAAGTCTAACTGATGATCTCTTTTTGGTTTTTTCCTAAAGCATAAGGCTGCAGCATCAACCTTCTCATCTTTCTCACACAAATTAATCTCGCTGCCTATAATGAGCTCCAGTGTCACTGGAAGAATATTCATGGCATTGTATGTGCTAGCTAGATCAAAACGCTCCAGAACTGAACATGTTATCCAGAATACAGATTGGCAAATAAGTTTTTCTGATCCTAAATATTTCTATTTATGGGCCTGGAGTCCCCATTCATTATTAGTTCAGTACATTTTCAAAGGGGAACAAATGAAGTCTCAAGAACATATATTGCAAAAAATTTATAACGGCATGTTTCTTTAACTATGATCAAGACAACAGAAATCCTGTCTTCTATACATATGCTTTAAAAGACTCAGACAAAATTAAATATTGTTCCTGCGGATAAAAATAATTTTATTTTTTTTCTCTCTGAGCTAATCAATTCTTCCGGAGCTCCTCTTCCACCCACACTGTGATGTGGTTGTATCAGAATCAATAATCTATTTATAGATAAAAGGACAATTTTTTACTCAGCAGTTAGTAGATTTCTGCTGCTTTCAGTTGTATTTAGTATTCCTTTTAAGTTTTTTTTTTGTTCAGATAGAAAACTTTTGATAACTACTTTGAAGATAATTCCTGTATCAAGCTGAAAGCACAAACGATAACTAAAGTTCAAAACCTTTAAAGTTCTGACTTCAGGAGGACAGGACAGCTCACTTCTTCCATGTATTCCCAGCACAGGGACCTCAGGGCTGTTTGACACACTGCTATTTAGCTCATTTTCTTTCTCTAGTTTCATACTCTCCACCATGTAACTTCGCTTTGGATCCCTGTAGCTGGCTCACACCCACAAGTTGCCCCACCAGTCTGCTGGCCAACCAGTAACGGGTTTCAGTTTTTCTCCTTTCTGTGACAAAGACTTAACGAAGTTGCCCACTCCCAGTACACCAATTTGTGACATGTTCCTGTGTGTTCTAAATGCTATATTGCCTATGTGACTTAGGGATTGCTTTCCTGAGTTTTTATAAAGAAAATAAATAAAAACATGCCACAGTGAAATTTAACACAACCCTTTTACAGATAAATTGATGGCACCTTGTAAGTTGTATTCCTGCAATCTTATTCAAAAGAGCAAAATCTCTCAATGCAAAAATTAATAAGGGCAAAGGGCAGGACCACAGCCCAGTTTAGACACAAACTTGCCAGGACTATGAGTTCAGATTTAAATTGTGGGTTGAACCCTCCAAGGTGCTTGCGTCACATCTTATGTCACAAGGTGCTGGTGTCATTATTTGGGCTATTGACAGGTATATCATGCTTTGGTGTCTCTGAAGTTACTTCTGCTTGACAACAATTTAAACACCATCATGAGTTTCAGGGCATTATTTGATGAAATTTAAGACCAATGTAAACTCAAATCAGTAGGAATACACATGTGCTTAATGCTGAGCACAGGTACAGACTTTCGGCTGCTGAAGAACTGAGTGAGTTGATAAGAAAGATGCTTTGATTGTGTTTCATGTAGAAACACATGTTTTTGTGATTCTTATCCGTGCTAAGGTAAACAGTTTGCTGAAAGACATGTAAGTACAAATTCCAAATTTTGAACTCATTCACCAAAAAGCAAAAGTAGAGAATATGTCTAGAGTAAAACTGGATGATATCTTAAGTGAATGCAAGCCGATAAATAGCATCATGTTGGAATTTTAAGAGACAGTGGTTTTGGTGACAGAACTAAGGGGAGCAGACCTCAGCTGTGGTAGCCTGCCCTGCATCAAAACTAAGCTGAAGGAATTTTAGGCAAGCTCAAATCATATTTGTCAAATTGTCTTGAACCAAAATTTTGCTTTCGTCTTGCTTTTATAATGATAAAAACTATGATGCGATGCCATGGGAGAGAGCCATGGCTCATTCAGTTCCTAAAGGCAGGCAGATTAAAAAGGCACTGACTAATACAATCGTGAGAAGCTTCTCTGATCACCTGCAAAGTGTTTTCTCAGTTCCGGGAAGATAACCACGTTTAGCATTAAATGTTTCAGCATTAACACCTAGATCTCAGCTCCTCTGTCTTGCTTGGAAGACAATTGACTAGGAATCGTAAATTTGCACTACTATCTGCTATTTAAAGACTGCATTTCTTAACTGGTAGTGCAACGTTTACCTTAACTTTTAAAGGCAGGAGGTACCCGCTGGCAGACACCTCCACGAGGCAAATCCTATCAATGAAAAATGCAGCTTCTTAAAGAGGGATACACTTCCCCCCCAAATTAAACGCACCAGTTTCAGTATCTCTGCACAGGAAGCTACTGCCCGGAAGCCGCTTACAGTGCAGCCTTGCACTGGTCTGATGTCTGCGCCTGTTACACCGCAGTGAAACCTGCTACGTTCACTGAAAAAGAGCACAGTAGGATGTATCTCTGTGAGCAGACTCATACGTCAGTTATTGTTGATCCTGATAAACAATCACCTCCTGGGTAGCAAAGCACACACCGAGTCCTAGGGCTCACTTTCTGCATGATTTAACATTTCATAGATAAACTCCACAGCCCACTCTGCCCTGAGTAATGCGTCAGATCTTCCTAAACACTTCATTGAAGTTTGTTTACAGCAATGTCGCTTGCTGCATCTGGAGGAGGAGGTGTCTGCGTTTCCTTTTTTTGAATTTTTTTTAAGCAGACATAACTGACAAAACTGCCAACTCTTTTTATTGTTTTCAACTTATATAAACAGCATTAAGCTGCAGGGAGTCTATTAATAAGAGCCTACACAACAAAACCATTCACAATCTTCAAGGCAGGTTTTAATCTCCCAGAAAAAATCAATTTTATTTAGAATAAACTAGTAGAGAATAGAGATTACTCCAGGGAATTAGACTTTAAAGTATGATGGAGAAATATAGATTTTCTTCTCTACAGGAGTATGATGTTGCAATGCAGATAGAATGTGGCATAACAATTACACAAAGACTTCTTTAAAAAGTCCAGGCTTATTAACCCTACAGCTTTCTAGAAATAAGTACTTCTGATAAAAACAACAAAAAGCATAATTAGAGAGACAAATACCTGGAAGAAAAAGCTTAGAGCCTTGAACAAGTTCCACTGCACTAATGAACCACTCCACCAGATCCCAGGAGATCAAAATATATTACGTGTGTCAACTCCAGTGCAGAAGAACTAACCTTGTGCCCTCGCTTTCCATATCTATGGCCTCTCCAAACTGTCACAAAGGGATGAACACAGAGGGGGAAGGTATATTAATAAAGTTAAATGACCGCTTGGAATACAGTTGCCAAGACCTTCGCTCACAGATGGTGACACTTTGTCGTGGCAGCTGAACCTTTCCAGACAAGCCAAGGAACACAAATTCTGCTTTTGGTTCTACCTGTACCGGTCTGCAGCTGAGCGTGTCTTCATCACAAGAGAATGAAGCTGCTTTTACTGAGCTCAGAGGTTGATGCATTTTAGTCCAAAGCAGACACTACTGTGTTATTAACATTTATAGCTTGGAGAAATCAGAATGAGCTCAAGTCCTGGCGCTCTACATTTACTTGTTAACAGGGTCAGTATTTCGCTTTTTACTTCTGGTTTATATTTCTCTTAGCCCGATAAGTGAGACCTGAACTCTGTGCCTATTATTCCCACTGCAAAAATCTAAAGAACCTGAGAAACAAACAGCATGAAGGCTGTACTACTTGCAAAACCACTTCTCAGCTCTTTACACTCTTTAACTGTCTACACTCCACTCCAAGATCCTCGTCAAGTACCAGTTAAAGCCTTCTCCTAACACTTAATTACGGAAGATTTTAATCTGTATTTTGCAGAAGCTACAGAGCCACAAGTGCAGTGACAGTGTATGGTCATGTCTGGTTGGAAGGAGTGTTTAGTGGCTATTGGTAAGTTCACTTACCCTTTCAAAAGACATTTAGTTTGCTTTTTTTTAGACGAAGATGCAACCTAAAAACCCAGGCGTAAATACTTCATGACTCTCAGAAATCGCTTTTTCGCAGTCACAGCCACTTTGGGCAGAAGGAAATCTTGTATCTGAGCGAGGAGAAAAGTTCAGATCCTGAGCTGAATCTTGTAACTTTCTCGTCTTTATTACATTCAGATATAGTCATGAATATTTAACAGTTAAAATTTTGCTGTTACTGCACAAACAATCTTCCTGCCTATAAGATGTTGTGTTCTGCCTTTGTTTATACTTTAATTTGATTTTGCTCCAAAGCAGGCATTTTCTATTTTTGCAGAGAAATTCAGTTTTCTAGTGGAACTAACTCTCCTCCATCTACAGAAAACACTTGTTGGCCTTACTGATACAGGAGCTTTTGCATCAAGGTTACATTACTAATAATTAAGCTAATCTTGGTGTAAACAGCCTACACCAGAATAAAATGAAGCTGACCTAGATGAGGCTTAAGTGGTTTGAAACCCAGTTCACACAGGTGTCTCAAATGTGCATGCGAGGGTTTGATCTGGGGTAACCATCTCGGGGAGGGGGAGCGGGCGGGAAGCTTGCATAGTTTTCATCAAAAGGTACTGCAGCACTGTGCTTGTGGGTATGGATGCATACATACAGACTTGGGTAGCAGTTAACACTTCTTCCGTACACCTACACCTCTGAATGAAGTTGGTAGCTGTGCAACAGCTCTTCTCTTAACCATACACCAGGGTCCCTGCTTACATTGTCGCCGCAGCGTTTCAACACCGGCTGCCTTCCGTCCTCCTCCTTCATCCCGACTCCCCTATTCTTTGTTGTAGGAAATAACAACCCAGACAACGGCAATGTCTCTTTTCCTTATTGGTAAACATTCTCTGGACACATCTGCTGTGACAATGATAAGGCAGAGGTCTACTCTCAGATGGGAAAAACAGAATCTCAGTTTACATAATGGCCAGAAAATAAGAAAAAGAACCTACGCGCTCGAGCAGCAAGCCTGTTTCTATCTTGCTTCATTGTCTTAACAGGATTCTTATTGTGTTTATATTTAGAGACATGGGAAACTGTGCTAGCCATGCTACCCATTGTTACTTAACCTCAAACAACCTATATAGCATGCTGTCCATTAAGGAACGTGAATATAGACTCTAATCAAGGTGGCTAAACAAGATATAGGAAAATAAAGCTCAGGGCTTCCTCCTCCTTTGGGAAAAAACAAACAGGAAGGCTCCCTCTTAGACTCACCTCAGCTGAAAAGAGTGGGGGGGTTGGGTCTGTTTTTATAGGCTCACAGGAGATTTTAGCTTTCCGTTGTGCACCTGTTTGGCTTTTTCATCATTCGCGCTGGCAGTAAATGGATAGAAACATTTCAGTGACTTATTTCCCAACAGGGAAACTTTTTTATTTTCTTTACTTTTTAGGAACAGTGTTCATTAGAAAACTGCGTTTAAAAACGGCGGTGGAAACCTGTCATAACTAAGACAGCACTGGCTGTGACTGGCTAATCATCAGCAAGTTGCTTTTGATAACCTGTTCGTGCGTTGTGCTTCAGTAGGCTTGCCTGAATTCTGTATATCGAACAAAACATTATCAAATAACTTGAATCCACATAACTGATATTAAATTGAATATAATGTTCCTAATGAAAACAGAGCCCTGATTGTTAAGAGTCCATGATTCCAATTCACATACATCAGCACTGCACAGGACTAAGAGTGGCAACTGAGCCCAAAATTCTGAATGCAAAACCATTTCACATGCAGAAAATAGTTACAGCGAGTCCTGGCTAAAAATTTGCATTGTTTAAACAGCACATTTCAGTCTTACTTTGTCTTCAGGAGCCACAATATGTGGGCCTTTCAAATCAACACAGGATGAAAATCCTAAATCCTTTAAAGCTTTAAACTGACAAATTTGTATAGACAGCTTTTGCCTCTTTCTGTCATATCATAGCATTCAAGATTCCTCAGTAAGTGTTGGGGTTTCCTAGAGAAATGTTCAAACTTTGGACATTTAATTTAACATAAAGTAATAACAGTCCCTGATATCCATCAAAGAGAGAGGCTGCCGTCAGAAAGCAGTACAATTCTTTTTCTTTGAATTATTTGGCCCTGATGTATGGAAGGCTGTGAAGATGACTTATCAGGTATGCCACAGGCTATGGGACTTCACACCAGAAAAGTGTCTCTTTTAATAGATAAGAGATCGAAGGCAAGGTCGCTCCGTTGCTATCCTTAGCAAACAAATTTCTTTGGTGAGCATACTTCTTAATATCTTGTCTTGTCACCCAGTCATCAAACCACATGAGACTGGTGTAAAGATATGGAGAGTGAAAAGGCTGTAGTTCTTTCTTACCTCTCCTTTCATTTTCCAATACCTCTGAAATCCTCCTGTGCAAAGCCCAACAGGAAAACGGGAGGCATTTAAAAGGAACATCAGTCTCCAGGAGGAGCTCAGGGAAAAAGTGATCTTTCGTTGCCTCTTCCCACTCCACAGGCAAGGAGAGAACCCTTTCCTGCTGCAGCTTCCTTGCTCTGTTCCTCAGGTTTCATACCCAGTACATCTTGGATTTGGTGCTGGAGATGAAAACAAACTGATTTGTGGGAGAAGGGCCAAAGGCTGGCCTCATTAGGAATGGCTGCAGTAGGAATTCACTTAGACTCTGAAATCAGACTTTTACTATACTTTCATTTGTGTTTATTATCTTCACTGCTTTCTCCCCCACCCTTAGAGTCTCCCTTTCTTTCAGGTGGTGGCACTGCTGCACCATCTGTGGTACTCAGTACACAGTCCTTTGCCAGATTTTAGAGTGTATCTTAACAAGCAATTAGAGCAGTTTTCACTGGCTCTTACTGTCGGCTTTCCAGCTCCTGCATGATCCAAATGGCTCTCAGGGGATGTTACATTGCGGTTGGGTTGTTATTGTTTGTTCCAGGCCAGTGCCACTAGACAAAAGCATTATAAAACTGGCAAACGGTATTAATCACAATTTCTTAGGTGTCTGTGTCTGCAATATCCCTACAGTCACTTTCCCATTTTTTTGCTTAGCTTTCATTTTGATCTGAAGGAACAATAAGGATGTGATGTACAGAGTACGTCGCCATATAGCAGCTCAGCAATAGGCTGAAATATTTGTAAGGTCAGATAAAAAAAGACTGAGACAAAAATAAGCATTGCATTTCAGAAATTCAATCTGTTTGTTAGGAACGACTGGATTAGTATCTGAGAACTTCCTTGCAAACAGCCAAACTCCCACCAGCTTTGAGTATTTCAAGCCCCAAAACTCCACTGAAGCTTAACTACTCACTCATTGTGCGTCTACATATCTAACTCAGCATACAACGTAGAATGTCCCCTGCTGAGCATGCCCAAAACAAGTCCCTTTGAAAATAGCGTCTATTTCAATTTGGTTAATCCCTATCATTTCAAAACTGAAATAGTTTGGAAATTCACTGAGATGCACCCCTACCCCTGTGTTAAGAGATAGATATTCAGTCATACAGGGGGAGGAAAACAGACAGAGCATATATAACTAATCTATTGCATTTCCGATCTTATTGATTTGAGGTCCAGTGGGCTTTTAAAACTGTTAATTGAGGCAATGTTAAGTAATAATAAGTAATAATAGCTTTAGCCTGTGTCTCTCCTGGGACTCTTCAGAACAATGAAGTGCCTATTTACTATTCGTATGAAAAGGAAACCATCCGACTGAAAATCCACCAACACAACTGAAGGTCCCCTAAAAATATGAAGAAGAAAGGAAAAACAACCCCTTTCATGGGATGGCTAAAGGCAACTCGACAGTTCTCAAATATGTTTTACAAATAGGACTATGAGCTTGGTAGGTTGACTGATCCAGCAATAATAACAACAAGTCCGCATTTACATAGTGCTTTACATCTTCAAAGTGCGGTGTAAACGTTAACTAATTGACCTAGTCAGAAAAGCAACTGCTTCCAGTGTAATATCAAGTATGTGGTCACAAGAGAACAAATTATTAACTAAAGGAAGTAATTTATTTGAAAATCTATTATCATAAATTATACTCTTTTTTTCTCTTTTTTTAAGTTATTCCCTCTGCAGTCTGATTAATGCCTGGATTAATTTGCTCATGATTTCTGGAAATTTAGTAAGTGCAAACTTAATAGGAGGCTGATAGAAATGTCAGAGGTAATTGATGCTTTAATGGGCATGATATCTGGAAAAGTACCCGATTGGAATAGATGCACAATGGCCTTTGTTATAGCACTAGGGTAAAGGCTCACCGTATTAGGCTCACTTCTTTAGACAAGTTTAGTAAATTGTGTACCATGAATATTCTCTGCTCCCTAAACTTAGAGGGGCAAAAGCTATCAAAGCAATATAGCACTTTTCTCATTAACTCCACACATTGCATTATTACACACCTCTTTTTAATCAACATTTTTAAATGACAGCATCTTCAACTGAATAGTTGCATAGAAGATTTTTTTTTAACAGTAATAAGTAGTTTGTATCATGACACATCAGGACAAAAGTATTACAGAAGTTGAGGCAAATCTTTTTTTTTTTTTTCCCTACTTGGATTGATAGAAAAAGTTTCTGTTCCCATTTTTGGTTTGTCTGTTCTTTTAAACAAGACCTGATCTGATGTCTGAATCAGATAAATCCTATTATTCCATTTCAGTCATGAATACAGAGGAAACGTTCCATAATCTGTACACAAGAATCCAATCCAGGTCTGTTTTTTAACGGAATACGCACACAATGATAACGCATATATTGTGTGTTATCAGGAGGTGCAAATATCTTAATCTGTGAACACTGCTTGGTGTAAACGTTCTGTTTATCACTACAGTGTGTTTGAAAGCCTTTCTTTTTAGGACAAATAAAGTTGGAAAAGCAGCACTGAGTCTCAGTTTACCACAACAGACTATAACCCTCCTGTCTGCAAAGTCCCTGCCATATATTTGAAGTTGGCTCTCAAGTTCCTTTCCCTCTCTGTTAATGCCATGAAGTTCTGGCTGCTGCACTCGCACTACCCACCCTCACATTAGCTCTTGTACTAGCCAATAAGTAAAAACCATTGTAATGCTGTCTGGCTTGTAAATGAGAAGAACAATAAGGAAAGTCTGCGCCTGACAGCCAGCAGTCCATGGCGATTAGGGAGAAAAGGGACTGCATTTTTTACTCTCTTTTTGTTATTGTTATTAAGGTCAGTGTCATCCATCAAGATGCGGAGTTATTTCTGACACAGCTTCAAAGGTCAGTTGGTCATGTGCAACGACAAAAGAGATTCATGGAATAATGTACCCAAAAACTGGGGAATGTGCCTTTTCACTTTCTATTGTCTTGGCCCTACTCATATTTCAATGCCAGAAATCGACAAAGAGAGACATTTGAAAATACTAGCTAAGTAAACAACAAGAAGAAACCGCAAGTAACTCATTGACGTATAGTTGGAAAACCATGGAAATTCTCCTTCTAAGCTACCATTCCCTTTATTCCAAACATTCAGTCAGTTTTTAGTCAGGAGAAATATTTCATTGGCCTCCCTGTGCTTCAAAGTGTCAGGCTTCTTAAAAAGGCTCCTGGTCCTACTCCAGTGAAAGTTTAATAGCAAAACTCCCAAGTATAACCTCTCATGCTGCGATTCACTTGGCTGGCACACTATCATCTTTGTCCTTCCTTCTAGGAGTTCGCCAATGAATGTTTTCGTGAGTTTTAATTCAGGGGAAATCCCGGGCAAAGTCCACAGAGTTTTCATCACCGTACCTGCCACATTTCCACAGCAAGAACTGCTGAAATGGGTAATAAATGGGTGAAGACTGAATCCAACAACCAGCAGGACACTGAATGAGAAATTCCACTTTTATCCTCTACTGTGCAATGGCTGCACAAATACAAAGCTGCAATACCTTCTGCCACCCTCATCCATCTCTCCTTGATAGGAGAGCAGGAATATCAGTGCTTCCCATGTACTAGAGCCAGGCACAGGAGAATTCTGTACCAGGCGTGTGAAGCCTACACAAGAGGCCCGTAACTCCTATACTCCGCTCCTCTGTGACAAAGAAACTCGCTGGCTGGAAGTTTCTCAGTGAATAACTCGGGAAACAAGGACTTCTCGTAATGAGTAACAAAGCTGAATTCTCTGGGAATATAAACAGCATAATTCAGAGCTACAATCTGTTTCTGTTTTGAACTGATGTATCTATGCCATGTATTACATTGGCTGCTCAGTGCACAGGCCCACACAGCACTTCTGATAAAATAGTAGCATTATCTTTTTGAATTTACAGACAGAAATAAACATGCAGCCAGGCTGTACGATGACTGCATTGCACACCTGTGGTGTGGATCAGTACCTTCAGTATTTCCTGTGCAGTTTAGCTCATTTCGTTTGATAACAGCTTATTTGCAGGCCACAGATATAATGTGAGTGCTCCTGGCACTCGTACTCACTATTGATCACTTAATTGCAACGTAGTACCATAGAGTGGCATGGAAATTATATGGTAAATAATTACCAAGTAAACAGTTGCATTTGTTTCATTTAGTTTCACAGCTTAACAATTTTTGTCACATAGTTGTTCGTAATTTAGGTTTAAACAGGTCCCATGAGTGGTAACAAAATATTTAGTATGAAACACGGTGGTGAATTTCTTATCACTTCTCATGGTTGCAGTATAAAAAACAGAAAGCATATATTGAAGGATGCATTAAATTTGGAGTACAACAACCAAGGGCAGAAATAAGTTTATGTGGAAGGATTTACTTGGAAGTGGATCTAAGAGGCGAAAGACAGTTGTAATCTCCCCATTTGTGCTAAAGCTCATCATTCACAGCCACATTGTGTCTTTACCCAGCCCTGATTTACTAAACTAGAATAAATACAAAACTGATATTTGGAATCGATAATATTATTCGGTTAGACACATTCAGTTTAACAGGAATCAGCAACATGTGCATTAGGTCAGTTGTTAACAGCCTGTTTAGTCCCACTTTAGAGTCAATGACATACTGACAGGCATATGTATTGACAAAACAGCTCCAGAAAGTAAAAACATTCATTATTTAACTGTGGAATCAAAGCAGTCATTAAAAAAATGAGCCTCTGAAAAGCTGGAGACACTTCTGGTTTGTCTTTGTCAAAGGCTCACTCCATTACCCATTAGGATGGGCAGGCCTTACTTTTTCAAACATTGCACATGTCAGCCTGTCTCCCCCGACAAAACACTAACCTCTCTTTTGAGGAAGAATCCCATTTAAACGCCCAGAGTCACAAGGGGGTTATTCTTCTGTGTTCTCAGGGTTTGTCCTTCCTAGATAAAACCCCGTACTGTAAACTCAGCAGGAGATTAAGACAAAGTTCTCAAACCCAATGGCTCAACTATTGTCCCTCGATAGCTCTCAAGTGTGAGCTCCAGATAAGGCACTTCTCAGCAATAATTTCTTTTTTCCTGTTTCTTCATTCTCCCACTGACTTTTAGACAAACACATTGGGTTAATGCATTCAATACCCCAATAACATACAGGTTTATATACAATATTCAAAAATGACTACAGAGCAGCTGCAAATTCTGCCTTCTATTTTCAGAGCTTTGGTAGTGATCACATACTAGAGGTACAAAACGTTAAAAAAAAGTTATAGGCCTTCCAAGTATTCTCTAAACTCCCTGGTTACATTGTGATTTCTGCTATAAAAAACATTGTAATTATTAGTTAAATGATTACTTAATTGTGCCTCTGCAAAGACAGAGATAACCTGTGATACTGAGATGCATTGAGAAACTGAGGTGCACAATTTCTATTTTTAACTCCCCGTGTTTTTCTCTCCTAGACTAAGCTCTTCACAGAAAGGACTATCTTTTATAAAATGCCAGGGATCTGCAGGCACTAACAGGTCTTAATGGCCCTGACCCACCTCACTTGGGACCCACTCCCCTGCCCAGGGCCTTGGTTTAAGTCCAGGCTTTCAGTCCTTGCCTGAGCTATTCTGTAGGTATGCTTGTCTCCAGGCTTGCCTCCTGGCTAGACCTTGGACCTACATGGTGGCAGCTTGTTGGCTGCATGCATGCTTCAGGTGTATGTTGTAGATTGTCTCTAAGCCCTGTCTTTGGCCTCATCTCCTGGTTGGACTTTGCATCCGTGTTGTAGCCTTGTCTCCAGTCCTGCCCTGGCCTGGTTTCCTTTCCCCGCTGACTGGGTTCCCTGGAGGGGCCCTGGACCTGGTTTATCACTCATCTTGTCTGGGGCTGTGGATGGAACCTGTTGGCAGATCCTGGCTCTGACACCATGGTCAGAGCCTCTAGGACAGTGCCAGGATCAGTGAGGGCACTGCCACCACAGGGGTCACCTTCGGCACCAGGCTCACCTTCCCTTAAGAGGTAGCGAGCCCTTGCTGCTCCTTGACATAAAACAACAATCTGTAAATGTGCTCTAATAGCAGCAATAACAATTTAGTTTTCACTATTGGAGAAAACGAAACCAGAAACATGTGGAACTTACTTGTTTTTCCCCTTTATACAACTGAAAGTGAAATCAATTGTTCTGAAGTCCTGCTCAATCCTCTCAATGAAGTGCCTTCTGTTACAAGTGATTAAGAAAGATTAGCTCCCATAATTTCATATGATCTGCTGTAATATATAGCTGTATATTGAGCTGTAAATTTTCAAGCCCAAAAACTTTCATCAAATGTAGAAATCTGAAAAAAATCACTATGAAAAACAATCAGGCATTCAGGATGAAATTGTGCAACACTTCGTATGTCTCCTGTTACATGGGGTCCTTCGCTTTCTTCTGTGGTCACACAAGTTGAGAATGGCTGGCAGTCATATCCAAAGTTTCCTTGCCTCAGGAAAATAACACTCATTTTCACTCAGGTACACACATGAACACCTATAGGAGTTGACTCCATTGACGTGTATAGAAAAGCACATATGTTATTAAGGGCAGAAGTGAACTTTCATGATTGGAAAAGGAGTTAATTTTACCTTTTTAAAATATGCCAGTCATTACATGTCAGCACAATGCTTACAGAAGATGGAGATTTGTCCCAAGATTGGTTTCTTTTATTCAAAACAGCGTATTTTGCACAGAGCACCCTGATGTATGAGGATTTGCATTGTCATATACAATTTGGAGGAGACAATGTCATACAGAACATAATTTTTATCATTTACTAGAAGAATGATAACTTATGAACTAACTCAAGATATCAGTACAGATAATCAATGTATATGTGTTGATATACAGATATTCTGGTTAGACATTTTTGTGAGCAAAAATAGTAGGCCTCTGCCTGTCATTGAAAATGTGAACTCCGTTCACGTCAGTAGCCTACATCTGACACCTAACTGTTCAACTCCAATGGGAAGAGCCTCTTCCCATGAAAGTCACATCCTGCCCCATTGCGCACTGTTGTAAAGTTAGTCGCCCCGCTGATTATAATGATGCTATTTTTTCATTACATGACCACCTGAGAGCAAAATTTACTACTGTATGACCTCAGTGTGTCACTCCATATTGACAGGGCTACACTCACTGTTTGCCAAACATGAAATTGGTTTTTAACATTGTTTTAAAGGCCTGTAAGGTTGTGCATTATTTCATAAGTTGTCTATTAAACTGAATTGCTGACTCTAAGCTACTAATATCGTTCAATTCTGATCTATTGATCATACAAAAAATGTGGGCTAGAAGTGTGTGCACCACTTGCTATAAATTTCTGTATGCCAGACACAAAATGCACTGCTGGTTGGGGTTTGAAAGTTAAGTAAACATACTTGTTTCAGTCTAAAGATCTCTATTCCTCATAACTTTATCCTCACAGGCAAAAGACAATTTCGCATCACTAAAACACAGTTGCATTTTATTTTACTTTATTTTATTAGAAAGCACTTTGGAATATATTTGTATATGTGATCCCTTGTACTTCTGAATGCTGAATTATGATTAATTATGTCACAGTGATAAATTGTTTTCATTACAAGATACAGAACAGCTTTTACAGACTGATAATAATTTAAGTAAAAAAGCATCCACCTACATTTCAACTTAAAAGAGAAAATAGAGATATTCTGAAAGATAATTTGATAATCCCCATAATATTTTGCTGTCATTTGTAAATAACATATATACATTGTAAAGATGATCACACATTCACATTCATAAATACTATCATTTTACAATGATTCCCATTGTACTGTGACCCGAAGATTACAAATAGTGTCAGAGCATTCCAGACAAGTACAGAGTTCACTGAAATTGCAGGAAAGATTAGCAGAATAAACACTTCTAGCCTTTCCAGGCTCTCTTGTTAAGTTTGTTTAAATAAGTGAGAAGATGGAGATACTAAAACCAAACGGAGAAGTCACAAGCCTGGCAGAACCCCTTAACTGGACACTCCCTAGGCTTCCCCAATGGCCATGCGAATTTGCCTAAGCACTGGCAGACGCCTGTTTGGCTGAGCTGTTGGACTAGGGGTTCTCAGTTTACCATCCCTTATCAGCAATAGGCCCAGGAATCCCAAGCCTGTTTGTTTCAAGTAAGTCTATTCTCTGCACAGGTTCCCAAGAGCAACTGCCATTTGCAGCTCTAGACAAAAAAACACATTAATACTCACATTTCTAAGCTCAGTGTTTTCACCTCTCTTGAATCTGCCTTAGAGTTCACTCTGAATTTTTAAGGAATCCTGATCTCTTCCCTCTAAATTTTGACTGCTGATCAATGAAGGTTCAGTCCCATGCCTACTGTCGGTGCTCAGCCATGCTCTTTCATTTGTCTGTGTTTCACATCTCTGAGTTCCCCTTTGCTCAGTAACTCCCTCATAAATCTCAGTAGGTGATTTTACCCCCCATCTAGTAATCCATGCAGAGTACGAACTCTGTACTTATACAAATTAAATAACATTTCTGATATCTGTCTTCATGCTTTGGTATAAGCATTCCACTGCGACTGCTTGAGCTTAGGAAATGTTCTCATCTGGATTGCCACCGGCAGTCATTATCAGGCAGAGAGGGGTCATTGCTCTGCTTTGCTGCAGTCCCGCACACTGGGCCAAACTGGTGCCAGCCCTCAGCCAGCAGCCCCAGCCCAGACCCGCGCCAGGCAGTGACCAGGCAGCACGTCCCCTCACTGTGCACAATGTCACAGAGTCCAGAGAACGGCCAGATAAACATCAGATTCAAACCAGCCAAAACAGGGGTGTCTGGGTAGCCAGAAAGAACTTCCTACAGTTCTACTGATTTTTTTTTCTTGCTGATTATTTCCTCTAGCCTCCCTTACTTCTTTACACATCAGCTTTGGTCCTCATCCATAGCTGTTAAAATACCCTTCATTTATTTGTCTCCCTTGCACAGTTCCTTTCCCTTTACTTTCCACTGTGCAGACTCATGCTTCTAATGGAGCCCACCTACTTTTTCCCTCTCAAAAAAATCCAGCTTTTTTTTCTTGCCCTCAAACTGTTCCTTCAACTTGTATAACACCTGCCTTGTGTCTATCTTACCTACTTGCTTTGTACGGCATTTGAATTATGGTTGTGAGCAGGGTTATCATAATAGAAACCGTAAACATAATAATAAAAGATGTTTTAATTGCTTATGATAAAGTATTATTCCAACAGACTGAATGAAATGTTACCATCCTATGGTTGCGTTTTACTCCTAAAGAAGACCAGAGCTTGGACAATGTGGATAAATCTAGACCCGGTTTGCAATTACAAAAAAAGCTGTCAATAACACTCTACAACTGTCACTTTTATTGCCTGACTCCCCGTCCCATAACACTACCTCATTTGTAGCCATGGTAAGATGCCAAATTGCTTTATTTCCAAAGTGTATGACTACATTTTAAAAAAAGCCTTTGTGTGCAATATATTCCACAGTGCTTAGTCTCATTAGTATTGCCTCAGCATGCATGGATTCATGACCAGCATCCTTATTTCACATGGAGGCATCCTTTAAAGAAATTGAATGCTAGAGGGTCTATATATCAATGTTATGATGCTGTATTTTTCATGAAATCTGTAAATAAGGTCAACAGGATAGGGATATGCCAGATGACAGAATCCCTGATAGTTTTTGAGGAGCAGCCTGTTTCCCTCTAAAAAGTCAATTTGCTTTTGACTCGTGCCTATTAAAAAGTGTACTTTGTATACCAGAGGCAAAGCACAATTCCAGCAGTTTTCATGGCTTTGGGTAAATATTTTTAGGATGATGTATGCAAGACTAGCTGCCCATAGGTAAAGAAGGAAGGTAATGAGGAGTCTGGATCATTGTAAGTGGCATTGTTTGACTCTGTACTTCAGGGTCTCAAACATGATGAATCCATAACTGAGATAGTAAGGCACGAGAGAATAAACAGCAGCGTTGGCCTTGTGAAAACTGTAATTTAGAGAGCCAAGAATGTTGCTACACACAAAAATGTAAATAGCTTAAGCTTCTTGCAAGACTTTGGACCCCATCCTGATTCCCTGGGAATCACTGACTGCAGTGAATGGAAGGTCAGACTCTATTTCACAATAGAAGGATTTGTAGTTTCTCCTCCCTGCCCTTGGCAGCAGCTAATCAGAGCCTGTTACAGAAAAAGGCATTGAGCTCAGGTCAAAGGTATGAAAGGGACCCAGGTCGCTAGTGATTGAAAGTCACTACAACTGGGCATTGAAAGTCACTACAGCTGGGCAACTGAGAAGCAAATAGGGGGTGAAACTAGTTCCTGGTGGACAGCTGTCCACTGTACAGAAATCACCACCATAACGAGAGTGGCAAAAAAGGGGAGAAACAAAAACTAATTGGAAAAGCATACAGAGGTATGAAATACAGAAGGAGATGTGTAGGGAATCAAATGAGGAAGGCAAAACCCACATAAAACCCAATATAATTCGTTATAGTTTATGACATAGTAAGGTTCTTGTTCGTCTCTAATTCCAGCATTCAACAGCAAGCAGATCAGATACTCAGACCGATATCATTCTTTGTCTTAGCTAGAACACAGAAAACAAGAGGGAAACTAAATTAACATGAACGGAAGTGAGCAGAATTAAAGTGTCCAGAAAAGTCCATCACACACCTGTTTTCTGTCCCATTCTTATAAAGTTCCCTCCCTTCTGTCACTGATGGACTTCTATCCTGTAACTGTCCCCAAAGCACAGGACATTGGAACAACAGGCTAACAAAATATGGGTTAGCATTCATAAAAACAAAGGTTTGTGTTTCTGTTAATGAATTGTCACTGCACTGTTCAGTTGGTCCATAGCAACTTGAGAAGTGGTTTCGTTCCAGAGACAAATGACCAGCCAGTGGACACTGAATCTTTAAATTATCTTAAACTACTTTTATTCACAGTTCCTTTTGACAATTCCTTTTTTCCATTCTCGTCCAAAACCTCTTCCTCCTTAAAACTGAATTTAAGTCTTGTCTCTTTCTTTTAAGATTTTATCTCATGGCTCAGACTCTGTCTGTGACCCCATCCAAAACTGTTTACGTTCCTTTTGTTCTGAGGTGCAGCCACATGTTCCAGGGACCATTCAGGTGGGGAACCCACCTGCTGGGTATTGGAGCCAGTTTGACTAGCATTTCCTTTCAACACCAAAGAAGCCACATAATCACTTTGTCACTTTCATGGCACCTATTTTACTGCAAAGGACTTTCCCTTTTAGAGAAACACCCTAATTCCTTAATTGCTGTCTACTAAAGACCACTTGTTTTGCAGTACTGATTAGCTTTGGAGTGTATATAACCCTTTGTCAGAGGAAGATTTTTATATGAAATGGGCAGAATTTGTTTTACAAGACGAATCTCTCCCCTACATCTTTGGTAGCAATGTCTTATACCTGTCAGTGCAGTCAGCTAAGTCTATTACCCCCAACATCAGCATATAAATATGGTAGCTTAAGTTTAGTCATCAGTACACTACAGTGGAGAAAGGCACCGAGAGAATAGCTGACCTACAGAGAAACTATTAGTGGCATTAGCAGAAGTTAGACACAGTAGTGGCACCATTAAATCCCTCTGTTTTCAGCGGATTTCAGGATGCCCACTGTGACTTGACTATTCACCCATCCCTTGTTCCTAAGCCTCATGTAGTCTCCGGTTTTCATCTATACCTATGATACACTAATTAAGTCTCATAATCTTAGCCAATCTGCTTGGTAGTTTTACAAAAGAGACCGCAACTTTCGGCAGGGCCTGAAGATATCATCCCACTTTCATTCTTGTATGATTATTGCTGCTGCTACACCGAAATTAAGCTATTTTCCTACATAATCTTTCCCTACCTAATCTTTCCGCTGCATGGGATATGATGTAGCTTCATACCCAAGAAGGCCATAAAAGTGCCCATTCTGTGACTGAGACTTGAACCCACCTCCCTGGACACTCTGCATTTCAGCACTGTCATGTAGCATCTCATTCACCACATCGCAGTTTATGTTTATTAGAGGAATACCGGAATTTGTCCTACATAGGATACTACTTCCTGGACAGTACAAGTGCCAGGCTGTTATGTGGCAGTCCTTCCAGCTTTCATCATCTTCTGGGAGAGATTAACTGAAGAGGCAATGATAAAGAATATATGTAACTTTTTAATGCTTGTATTCATTCGTAAGTATCAGTAGGAAAGGAATGTTGGCAGATACAAGTTTACTCTTGTAAGAGTTTTTGCTGAAGTTAATATTCCCATGGTGCACATGAATAATGAAGCAGTACTTCCAAAGTTATGGTGCTGAACGGAGTCAAGAGTCCTGAATTCTGCTATCAGCTCTTCTGCCGAATTTTGGATAATTTTTCTCAAATAAAATAAAATTAAATTAAATTAAATTAAATTAAATTAAATCACTTCCCTGAGTCTCAGTGTGTGTTTCACAATTCTTCCGCACCTTTTAAAGTTCATGGGCATCTGCAGTTAAGGAGTACTAAACACTTCTATTATCAGTTGGTTGGAACAAGCATGTCTGGGTGTCAAACTCCCAAGCTTTATTTTAAACAAAGCTTTGGATAAAAAGCTGTTACACAATTATTAAAGTCAAGTGGAATTCTTCCAAAAAGCTTAATGTCTGACTGAGATGACTGGGCATTCAGCATTTTATCTGTAAACCAGTTAAATAAAAAAAGTCTTTAGTTTGCACGCCCTTTTTATGTTCTAACAAAAAAAAAAATTAAAAGTCTTATCCCGATAGCAGTTCAGTCTTTGTTGGCATTTGGCATTAGATTTCCTAATGTATCTCTTGGAGCCCTTCCAAAGAAGAACAGAAGGGGAGAGAGAGAGAAAG